>Ga0315330_10000628_pt1 | contig 22491 bp, 17 predicted proteins | sample M140m34915metaG_FD_203453 | JGI IMG/M metagenome (GOLD analysis project Ga0315330, IMG submission 203453) | Ammonia-oxidizing marine archaeal communities from Monterey Bay, California, United States - M1 40m 34915 | ecosystem: Environmental > Aquatic > Marine > Intertidal zone | place: USA...
ATGGAACCATCGTCGGGTGAGGGTGAACCAAGTAAAGCTGATATACAAGATGAACAAATGAAAGTTAATCAGATGGTTTGTCGAGCGGCGGAGGCAGCTAGTAAAGGACAAGGTAATATGCCTGCCTACGCTGAAGAACTACTAAAGAAAATGAGGAGGCCTAAAAAGAACTGGAAGGATACTATCTTCACTATGGTATCTACCAGGGGCTATACTGATTTTACTATGGCTAGACCTAACCGTCGCATGTTAGCTAACTTTGACTTGTATTTACCTAGTATGTTTACTCAACGGGTAGGTAAAATAGCCTTTGTGTTTGATACCTCAGGCAGCATGAGTAGTAAAGAACTAGAGTTATCTCTAGGTCTGCTACACGCTATACAGGAAGACTATAATCCTGAGTGTATTATAGCGATAGACGCTGATGCTGAAGTAGCTGATGTTAAAATATTTGAGGAAGGAGACGACATAAGAGAATATAAAATAAGCGGTAGGGGAGGCACTGATGTAGAGCCTGCCTTTGAGTATGTAAATAAACATCATCCAGACGTACAGCTATTGTTGTACGCTACGGACCTATGCGTCGGAAGCTTCCCAGCGCCCCCGACCTATCCCGTAGTATGGATGTGCACTACAGAAGATGGAACCGCCCCTTGGGGTACAGTAGTTAGATTAGGAGAAGCAGCATGATGGAACTACAAAGAAAACAATTCTTAAAACTAGACTCGGAAGTTATAGACAAAGAATTATCTGAATTAAATACTTTCTTATATACTGTCACTGACAGTTTTAATGTTAGCAAAGTAAATATAACTCTAAAGAGAATGATGAATAATTTCACAGACTCTTACATGGCCAACCGTATGCGTGACATAGCGGATAAGGAAAGATTCATCTCGAGTAATAAAGAAAGGGAAAGTAACAGCACTAACGCGGAGAATCTGGGTAAAGAGTTTCTTGAACATATTATCTCTAAAAGAAAAGGTAACAAAGGTTTAAGCGAAGTGTATGATACCTTTAAGGCCAATCACAAGATATTTAATTCTAATTCTTGCAGAAGAACTGTAGCTACTACTATCTATACTATAGCTGCAAGAGAAGCTATGCTTAATTGGTACAAAGAGAATCTTATATCTTCCCCAGAAACTACGTTCTTAACAGCTCAAACGGAGTCCAGGGGAAGTGGTAGTTGTTCTAGCTTAGATCATTATCACTGGAAAGTAAAGGTAATAAACAAAGGTACACCCAGAGTAGAGCTAGGTAGAGATGGTTCTCAATATAACGGTGCCTATGTAGCTTATCTTAAACCGGATTGGTGTGTTAAGGTACATGAACAGGGTTTAGCTCAAACGGACATAGCTGGCAAAACAGTTCTAGTACTGGATGCGGAACCTGTAACACCTAAACGTGTTGATCTTGAGGGAGTTAATCTATTTAAGATTAAAGTAGGTTATAGTTTAGTGCCCATAGGGTCTAATGCTTGGGTCTGGGGAGGCGGGAGCTCCGCTACTCAACAACAAGAAAGAGAAGCTACAGTAAATAATAAAGATCTTTACTTAGCTTATGTAACAGATACTGATGGGCAAAAGATTTTGGCCACAGGTAAAGACGAAGAGTGGGCGCAACGAACGCTTAAAATGCGCCTTAAAAGAACTATGTTAAAAACAATGGGAGTACTATAATGGAACTTAAAGACATACTATTAAGCCATATGCACGATACGGTAACAGAAGGTACCTTGAACACTAAACATATAAACTTTTTTATTGATTGTTTTCAAGTAGCTTGCTCCAAGTATGGTTTAGCACTGGAAGAGGACCCCAGGTGGCCTGAGATAAACGACTTAGCCCGCTCAGTGGTCCCTAATTATAAGGAAATAATATAGATCCCTTATAGGGAGAGGAGAATTTCATGACAGAATTTCACGGAAACTTTGAGGCTATGACAGACGAGGAGAGAGACCTTATTGTTAACCCCAAACATTACGAAATAATACCGCCAGGGGATTACCCCTTCGGTCTAGAATACATGGATATCTGCCAATTCGCTTTGAGTCACTTAACAGGTGTACAAGCTCATCTCGTAGGACAGATACTCAAGTATAGCTTGCGCATAGGTAAAAAAGATTCTACCTTACAAGACGCAAGTAAGATACAATGGTATGCTAATTACCTTGTAAGTACCCTTAAAACAGTAAACAAATAAAGGAGAATGACTATGTCAAATACTGTTATAATAAGAGACCTTGAATTTAATTACCCAGCTTTAGCTGTACCGAAGAGTCCTTTCGGAACAGAACAGTGGGAGGTTCAAGTAGCAACTACTGATCCTGACAAGAAGAAAGAACTTGAAGCAGTAGGTTGTAAAGTAAGAGAGAAGGATGGTAAGTACGTTACTAACATTAAACGTAAGACTGTCTCTCAGAAGGGCGATGCTATGGATCCACCTAAAGTAGTAGATGGAGATAAAAATCCCTTAAGTAAAGCTGAGATAGCTAAGATCGGGAACGGTTCCCGAGGGGCTGTTAAAGTTTTCTCTTACGATTGGAAAGCCGGTGGGCGTGAAGGTATATCCTGCATGTTAACCGACGTTCAAATCACCGATATGGAAGTGTATGAAGCTGAGTCTACTGAAGCGGAGTTCTAATGGGAGATGTTATAGACATCCAAACAAGAATTCCAAGAGTAAACGAAGAGAAGGGTGTAGATTTAGCCCTTCTCTCTGTCTTTTATTTCACTGACGAGTTCAGTGCTATTGCCGTAGAGTTAGAAGAAGAGGTAAGATATGCCTTAGTTATAATGGTGTATCGTTATCTTAAAGACGCTCAAGAGCACGGTGATTTAGAATTAAATGACAGGGGTTTCACTTTAGCCACTGATGCAGCTGAAAGACTAAAGGCTTTAGTAGAAGAAGCTATTAAGAAGGAAGAAATAGTGTTCAATTAAGCGAGGCAATATGTCTGGTGGTACTAAAGACGAAGAGAAAAAGGATCCTCCCCCAATACCGTGGGAGGATCCATCTGTTTAACTAGAGAAGGAGACCGCTATGAAGAGTGGAGTATATCTAGCAGGAAAAATGGAGCAAGCTTCTGTAGATGAGATGAAAGTCTGGAGAACAAAAGCTACCGAAGATCTAAACGCGAATAATATAACCGTGTATGATCCAACAAGAAGAATACCTCTGCACACCCAGATACTAGGGCACTTAGAAGATGAAAGAAAGACCCTGGATGTGTGCAGGCGTATATTTAAATTAGACTTACAAGATATAGCTAATAGTACCGTTGTATTAGCTGATGTAAGACGCAATAACGTAGGGGCTATAGGTACAGGTACAGCTATGGAGTTAATGTTCGCTCATACTAAGAATAAGATTATTATACTATGGGCTAATTCTCATGAACCTATACATCCTTTTTTAGAATCAATAGCTACAGAAAAGACTTATAGTCTTGAAGATGCTTTAACCTCGGTAAAGGAGTATTTTGATGTTCACAGTGGAGAAGGATGATAAAACTATTGGTGTCACTATTGTATGTGATGAAGCTACGTATGATGATGTAGAAATTATTATTGGTGGCGCCGAAGTTTTTATAAGGCAGTACGACGAGAGCAAAGAAGAGTACGATCTAATTAGATTTAGTCCTCGTATGTTCGGAGAGATGCTCGTGTCAATGGATAAGGATGAAGGAACTTATCAAGGAAAGGATCTGTTAAATGACCTTGCTAAAGATAAATAATTTAATCCTATCCGGTCTTATCTTTAACGACCAAGGTCACTGGAAGTCCCAGAAACCCATGGACCCCGAAAAGAACTTTGGTTTTCTTTACTGTGTGTATAATAAAAGTGCTAACAAGTACTATATAGGTATGAAACAATACAAACGAGGCGGTAAGAAAACGAGAGCACGTAAAATAAGAGGAAAAACTGTTAGGAAAGCAAATGAAAAGTATGGGACACCATCTAACTGGAAGGAGTATACTACATCTTCAGAGGAACTTAAAAAAGATTTCTCAAAAGATAAAAAAGTATTTGCATTTCTCTGCATAAAAGAGTATAAAACGAAAGGAGGGTTAGTCTATGCCGAAGCTAATCTGCAGCATAAGCTTGATGTTATGATTAGTGTAGACAAGAAAACGGGAGAAAAGCTCTATTACAATAAGGCAGTAGCGGCAATTAGATTTGTCCCGAAGGAGTATTACAACTTATAAAGGAGGCGTTCGAGAATGAAATTAGTCATTGACATCGAAGCTAACGGACTATACAACGAAGCAGAAACTATATACTTAATCTCTACTCTTGATATCGAGACAGGTAAGATAGTTTCTTTCAGCGATCATGACGATCAATTAAAAAGTTTAACAGAAGCAAAAGATTATCTAGACTCTTCTGATCAGCTAATAGGTCACAACCTACTAAGATATGATTTGCCTGTTATAAAGAAAATACTGGGATGGGTATTTCCTGTAGAAAAGATATACGATACTCTTATTATGAGTAGACTTAATTGGTTCTCAAGAAAGACTACTTACGGGAGGCATTCCCTTAAAGCTTGGGGTACCTTCCTAGGCGATAGTAAAGGCGACTTCAAAGACTTTTCTTTTTATAGTAAAGACATGTTGGAGTACTGTGAACAGGATGTTAAAGTTAACCTTAAAATCTATGAAGCACTTGAGAAAGAACGTAGAAGAATAGAAGAACAGAGTAAAGGAAAATACCCTGGTGCTATAACCTTAGAGCATAAACTATCTTACTGGTCTTCTTTGCAAGTAGAAAATGGTTGGATGATAAATGAAAAAGAATTAGACAACCTCATAAATAAAATAAGCTTAGAAATCAAAGCAATAGAAGAACACGTTGAACCTCAGCTAGGTACTATGGAAATCTTAATCGACAGAGAACCTAAGAGCCCCCGTTATACTAAGAACGGACATTACACTGTAGCGACAGCAAGGATGTTAAGCGAAGCTACCGGGGAGTACGTAGACACTTCAGATGCTTTAAGAGATGAGCCGCCAATAAAGCCAGGAGAAACTTTTCAACGTAAGCAGATAGTAAAGGCAAGACTAGGTAATCAAGACCACTTGAAAGAGTTTATAACAAAAATAGGTTGGGAACCTGATGAGTGGAACTGGAAGAAAGTTGACGGGAACTTTATTAAAGTATCTGCTAAACTAACTACTAAGTCCTTAGAAAAGTTAGGCCTAATCGGCACTAATATAGACTCTTACTTTACTCTAAGAGCACGTAAGTCTATACTTGAGGGTTGGAAAGAACATATTATAGCGGATAGGCTATACGGTGACGTTATAGACCTTGGAGCTGCAAGCGGCAGACAGACTCACAAGATAGTAGCTAATATACCTAGCCCTAACGCTAAATACGGTGCAGAGTTTCGTTCGTTATTAACGTGCCCAACAAATAAAACCTTAATATCGGCTGATGGGGCGTCTTATCAGGCTAGAATTATGGCTCACTTTGTTAATGACCCTGAGTTTACAGAAGAAATACTTGCGGGAGATATACACCAGAAAAATGCTGACGCAATAGGCTGTGAAAGAAAGCTAGCTAAACCTTTCTTCTTTGCCTGGGCCTTTGGAGCAGGAGGGGCAAAGCTAGGGAGAATACTAGGTGTTAGCAGTAAACAGGGCGCTGAAGGTAAAGAAAGATTCTTAAAACGATGGCCGCAGTTAGCTAACTTAACAGAGAAAGTACAATCAGCTGCTGAAAGAGGCTACTTAAAAGGTGTAGACGGAAGGAGAATATACACCCCCGAAGCTTATAAAGCTTTTAACTATTTAATTCAAGGTACTGAGGCTATCTTGATGAAGGCTACTATAGTAGATATAAACGAGAAGTTTTATACGGCTAAGATAGACGCCAAACAACTATTGTTCTATCACGATGAGTGCACCTGGGAAATTCTTCCTGAGGATGCAACAAAAGCTCACGAGATAATTAAAGAGTGCTTCGCTAACTCTCCTAAAAAGTATGGGGTAACCATCATGGAAGCTGGTGATATTAAAACAGGAAAGAATTATATGGAGGTACACTGATGTTTGTAGCAGAAGAAGTACAAGAGTTCATTAAAGATCGAGCAACAAGAGACACTTATTTTAAAACTAAATTTTATCCTAAGTATAGAACAGAAGGATACCAAGTATACTGGATCAACACTGTAAGGCATGAAGGATTAAACGAAGGTTATGTAGGTATAGCCCCTTTATGTAGTTACTCTATAAGAAAAAGATATGAAGTGGAAGTCTGGTATTATAATACTTATGGGGATCAAGATATAGGTAGAAAATATTTGTTAGATAATATGATAGCTAATTACCCTGACTTGCAGTTTAATATACTGTACTCTAATTTATCTAGGGATCAGGCTAACGCTCATGAAAGGTTTTTAAGACCTAGTAATAACTACGCTGAGAACCGTAACCCAGGTAACTGGAATACAAAGAAAGGAGGTTAACATGAATGTTTATATTGATGGAGACCTGATGATACACCGTTGTGTATGGAATAACGATATACAAGGTATGAAAGATAAAGCAATAGATCTTCTTGAAGATATAATGCATGAGACTCAAGCTGAAAACGGTAAGATAGCTGTGGGAGGCGCTAACAACTTTAGAAAAGCTATTTACCCTGAGTATAAAGCTAACAGAAAGAAAGATGAGGACCCTGAAAGAAAAGAAATGTTTTCAGCAGCCTATAAATTCTTTGCTGAAGAGTTAGGCTCAGTAGCCGCTGTAGGGCAAGAAGCAGATGACTTACTGGCTATATGGCATACTGAAGAGCCTGGAATTATTGTGTCTATAGATAAAGACATGCTTCAAGTCCCAGGTATGCACTTCAACAATGCTAGATGGGAGTACACTAAAATGGAAGAGGCAGAGTCTAATTATCTTCTTCATAAACAAATACTTATGGGAGATAGCTCTGATAATATTAAAGGCCTTCCAGGGATAGGCCCTAAGAAAGCAGAAGCTATGCTTGAAGGTAGAGGAAAAGATTTAAGAAAGGCTGTATGTAAAGCTTACAAAGAATTAATAGGGAAAGGATGGGAAGAAGAATTACAACTAAATACTGACTTAATTTACCTAAGGAGAAAGTTTGACGATAGGTATTTAATAGTATAACTGGCGATGAAAGGAGAGAGGACATGGCTAGATTTTTAAGACATGAACCATGTGATAAGTGTGGTTCAAGCGATGCAGTAGCTGTCTATGACGATGATGTACCAAACAAGTGTATGTCATGTGGGCACCTACATAGAGTAAACGAAGACTTTGAAAGAGAGGAAAGAGAGATGAATACCCAATTTAATATAGTCGATTTACCTTACGGTACAATCGAAGACAGAAAAATATCTAAGGATGTTTGCAAGGCTTTTAATGTGGTTAAGAGTGTAGATACTCATGGGGTAACTGATAAGATATATTATTCTTATTATAAAGATAAGACCCTATCAGGCTACAAGGTAAGGGCTATGCCTAAAGCTTTTACCATAGCCGGTAATCTCGGCGATGAGTTGTTCGGTCAACATGCCTTTACCCCAGGAGGCAAAAGGTTAGTCATCACCGAAGGCGAAGAAGACGCTTTAGCTGTAGCTGAGTGCTCTAAACAACAGTATAATCTTATTTACCCTGTTGTGTCTATTGCCAGTGCTAATAACTTACGCGCTGTAGTAGAGCAACGTGAATGGATAAGATCATTCGAGGAAGTAGTGTTGTTTGTTGATCGGGACGATGCTGGCAAAGCAGCCATAGATAAACTGGCTTCTATTATTGGCTATGATAAAGTTAAAGTAGCTACCCCTAACAACAAAGATGCTAGTGAAGAGTACACTCTGTTAGGTAAGAAACATGTGATGGAAGCTATATGGAACGCTCAAGTCTATAATCCTCAGTTTATACTCACCAGTAATGATCTATGGAAATCACTTGAGGACTATAATAATATTAAATCTAATCCTTATCCTGATTGTTTCCCGGAGCTAAACGATAAACTTAAAGGTATGAGGTTCGGTGAGATAACTCTATGGACCTCAGGTACTGGAGCAGGTAAATCTACTTTACTAAGAGAAATAATGCTAGATATAATAACTAAAACCGAGGATAAAATAGGTATTATATCTCTTGAAGAATCCCCAGCTGAAACAGCGAGGAAGCTGGCGGGTATGGCTTTGAATAGAAATCCCTCTAAAGAAGAGATACCTATGAAGGAACTTAAGGAAGGATTCGATAAAGTATTTAAAGGAGATAGAGTGTTAGTGTTAGACCATGCCGGTAGTATGAACGAAGGTATAGTTAACCAACTAGAGTATATGGCCTTACGAGGCTGTAAGTATTTATTCATAGATCATATTACTATACTTGTATCTGAGGGTGCGGAAGGGCTAACAGGTAATGAAGCTATAGATAAGATTATGAATGACTTACTAAGAATATCTAAACAACATAATGTGTGGATAGGCTTAGTATCACACCTAAGGAAAATGCAACAAACAGGTAAGTCTTTTGAGGAAGGACATATGCCTACAGTGGACGACATAAGAGGTTCTGGTTCTATAAAGCAAATCTCACACGATATAATTGCTTTTGCAAGAGATATATCTAATGATAATGAAGATGCTAGGAACACGATATCTCTTAAAGTACTTAAGTCTAGGTTTACAGGAGATACAGGCCCTGCTGGACAAGTTAAGTATAATTCAGACACGGGCAGGTTAAGCCCAACAAGTGAAGTAACATTCTAAGGAGAGAAAAATATGAGTGGTATAGAAGAAGTAGCAAACTACCTCCGAGAGAGGGTAGAGAAAGTAAATCCTAATAATCCCAAGGCTAACTCAGGTGCTGTGCTTCTTAAGTTTTATTCTAAGTTTAACGAAGAGGCAGAGAAAGTAGTTGTTATGGCAACTGACATAATACAAGCTTTCTTTTCCAGAGACACCCGTGCTGTGCCAGCAGGTAAAGCTAAACTTACAGCTTTATCTACTAGAATAGGGTCAACAATAACTAAGTATATAACAAAAGAAAATTTATCTTGGCGTAATGAAATATGTTTAGGAGATTTAATGTTAGAAGCCTTCCTGCAGCGGGGCTATATAAAGATTTATAGGGACCCGGGTTTCTCTGAGCTAGATAAAGACGCACCTTTCATGGTCGAACCTACAAGCTATTGGGCTGAGATAAATGTAATACCTGTGGCAGAAGACAAGGACGTTCTTATCGCGACAGAACACAACCAACCAAAGGAACTAAACAACCTATTCAGGGGCGGGAGGCCTATAATTAAAGGTTGGGATGATGAACACGCTAAAGAGTTTAACCGACTATTGGATAAACCCTTTGTTAACGCAGCCAATAAGCTCGAACAACAAAAGTGGAAGATAAATAAAAAGATCTATGATGTAATTCAAACTAAATTGTTAGATATACTACCACATATACCTGATATGCCCGAAGAGGGTTCCAAGTTAGACCTTAAGAATGCTTACCGGGCAATGAAGAAAAGAGATACTAAGAAAACTAGAGATCGTTATAACAAGACCGCTGAACTCTGGAATAAAAAGCTTAATGTGCTCAGGTCCATGTCTAAAACAAACGAGATAAGAATAACTTTACGTAAAGCAGAGGCTATGCTTAACTTAGAGGAATTCTACCAGACTATAGAGTTTGATTATCGAGGTCGTATATATTATAGAGAACCTTTCTTAAACTACCAGGGTTCCGATATGGCAAGAGGTCTTATGATGTTTGCTGAGGGGGACCAACTTAACGAAGATGGTTTAGACGCCCTTAAAATACATACTGCTAATTCATATAATCAGACTTACGATATTAACAGTATACCTAAGTGGGTAGAATGGAATTATAAGGAGCACTTAGAAAAAGAAGGATTAGACAATATATCGGTAGATAAAATGTCTCTTAACGATAGAATAATGTGGTGTGAAGAGAACGCTGATATGATTCTTATGACTGCCACCGACGGTACTATACATGATTGTGAAAAGCCTTTCGTATTCTTAGCCTGTTGCTTTGAGTGGCAAGCTATTGAAGAAGATATTAATCATAAGGTGTGTATACCCTGCCCCATAGACGGTACGTGTAATGGTTACCAACACTCAGCTGCTATAGCTAAAGATGGTGATACGGGTCTGTACGTAGGCCTGGAGGATACAAGCATCCCCGTTGATCTTTATATACAAGTATCTAAATCATTATTAGACTCTGAGAAAAAGTTCTTTGAAGATAAAGGAATGAACTTATCTCAGATAAGGAAAGGAATAGCTAAGCGAGCCACTATGACGAGAGCTTACTCAGCTGGAGAAGAAACAATAGCAGACAGTATGTTCAGTGACCTATATCAATTTGGTTATGATACTAAGTTTAATATTTCTATGTTAGACTGCGAGTATCTAGCTAAGAAAATAGTAGAAGCTATTGGTAAGGTCTGCCCGGGAGGACAGAAAACAATGAAGTACTTACAGAACCTAGCAGCTTATGAGTTAGGTATCTTTACAGTATACGATAAAGATGGGAATGTAATTTCCCTTAACCAACGTAGAAAGGACTATGAGAAGGCGAAGAAGATGAGAGCACAGCTCAGAGAAGACCCCAACAATAAAGAGTTACTTCAAGAACTCAACCAGCTTTCTAATGATATGACTCAACGTACTAGCGTACTTGAACGAGGCAATGGTAGTAATCATATCACTTGGTCAGCCCCCTCAGGATTCCCAATAAGATATGAATCCTTTTTAACTAGAGCAGAAAAGTGTTTGTCTACACTCCGTGGAGTACAAGGTGGTCAGAAAGGCCAGCCAGGTAGAATCAGACACGTAGCGCAGGTATCCACTGAGCACGCAGATAAACGAGCGTTCGCAGCGGGTATATCACCTAACTACATTCATTCACAGGATGCTGCTCACATGGCTATAGTAATTAGTAGATGGAATAAAGCTTTCGGTGCAGTACACGACTCATTCTCTACTCACCCTAATAATATTAAAGAGCTCTCACAGTTAACACGAGACGTGTTTAGAGAGATGTACGAAAAAGATAATGTGTTTGAAGGTATAAAAACAAATATACTATCTGATTCTAGTAAGTGTGATGTAGAAGTACCTGAAAATGGTGACTTAGAGATCGAGTTAGTCTCTGATTCTACTTACTTTTTTGCATGAGGTGTAACATGGGAAATAAAAATTATAACTGGAGGTATCTCCAGGGTATGAAGACAGTAACAGACGAGATATACTGTGAGACCCTAGACCTACCTATAGATCTGGCCTACACACCAGAAATCAATGAGTGCTTTATAGCAGAACAGCAAGACCCAGAGAAAGCCCGACAGGAAATAAGAATCCTTATGGCTAACCGAGGGATATTACCAGAAGGATATTAATCATGGCAGAAAAACCAAACGTGAATATGATGTATAAACTAGGGGATACTTCTACAACTGATGAAGAGATATGTGAGATGTATTCTTTACCTATTACTTTAGCTAGAAACCCTAAGTTAAATTACGCTGTGGTAGATGCAGTGTACAAAGACAATATAGCCGACTTAATTAGAGGAGGTTACACTAGGAAAACTGCTACGGAAATAGCGGATAGAAACAGAGTAGCAGCTTTAAAACAAGTAAAGCAAGTAGAGAAAATGTAATAAAAAATCCCCAAGATTCTTAATTGAACCTTGGGGATTTTAATTTTAATTACTCATATTATTACTAGGGCCTTTTTTATTATTAAACTCATCGTATAGAATTTCAGCGAGGCCTCTAACTTTTCTTCCGTCATTAGCTATAGTTCCTCTAGCTATTCTTTCTAAATTTACTATATGTTTGTTAGGTTTATCGTTTTTAGCATAATCTCTATTATAACCATATTTTATTAAGAACTTATACTCTTTGAAGTCACTTATACCTAAGTGTTCTCTTAGTATTTGTATTAAGTTTACAAACTGTTCTTTACTAACATATACATTGCTTCTGTAAAAAGGATTATCGTTGACCCTAACGTCATCTAACCCTATATAACCGTTAGCTTTAGCTGCCGCAACAGTAGCTATATTTTTATCTAAAGCACTTAAATGAGTTTTTCTAATTGCACTCCTCTCTTTTTCAGTTTCAGAGAAGAAAGGGTCTAATTCTAAAGTTCTTCTGTATAACTCATCAAAAGTTTCTGTTAATGCATTATAAGAACTAAAAGTTTTACCGTCTGCTAAAAGAACATTTTGAGTTCCTATATTTACTTCATCCGTTCCACTAGTAGCTTTGCTTAATGCTACATCAAACTTACCTAACATCTCTTCGAAGTAAGCATTGCCACCACTGTTAGGTACTTTACCCATCATTCTTTCCATAACAGCTTTAGGTGCTATATTATTATAAGCGTTAGTCATAAATAAAACTGAATCAGCGCTCATTATAGAAGCGTCGTGTATGTTTATAATGTTTAGGATAGAATCAGGGTCTCCCGATTGAGCAAATAAAGTAGCTAAATTTATCATAGCACTATCGGAGTTTTGAATAGGTAAAACAGGTAAACCATTTTTAAGTTGGGTACCGCCCACACCTAAAGCTAAAGGCTCGTCTCTGTCTTTACCTGAATCGATAAAACGCTGTAGCTGAGCTAGTCTTGCTCTGTTGGTAGAAGAATCAGAAGCAGCTGCAGGGTCTTTCATTAGTTTTAAATTAGGTACAGAGATATCTCCTACTTTTGTTGTCTCTATCCCCGCTAATTGATTAACTAGCTTTTGTCGTTTCCTTATAGGTAACCAAGTATCAGCCCCTATATTAAAAGTAGTTCCTTCTAGTATGCCATTGTATTCTGTGTCAGCACGGAGAATAGCCATTACAGGAGCTAGAGCTCTCATGGCACTTTGATACCCACTTAACTCTGCAAGATGATTTTGTGCACCCATAGCGAATACATTAGACATGTCTTCGAATAATCTTTTCTTGGCAGCCGCTTGTCCTTTAGGTGTTCTAGGAAATTTACTTTCATAAAAGTCAGTTAATTTATTTGAGATATGTTCAGGGACAGTATTTAAAATTTCAGTAACTTCTGAGTACATCTTTAAAAAAGTTTTACCGTAGAGCCCTGCAACTAATGGTCTTCTAAATACAACCTTAGAAGCATTGAATCCATGATTGTTTTTTCCAAATAAAGATAAATCAATAAAGAATTGACCTACCGCGCCTTGAAAGCCTTCATTAATATCGTCTTGTGAATCTAAAGCTGCTAAAACATCTTTACCTACCTTATATTCTATTGACTTTGTTTCTGGTATTATAGAAGCTTCTACTACTCCAGAGTATAACTTCTCTCTTAAGTCTTTATAAGGAGGAACTGTAGTCTCTGGTAGCATACCTAGTATTTTAGCATTATCTATGCCTCCGAAAAACATACTAATGTTTGTAGCGTTAGATTGTTTACCGTCTTCTTCATACACAAAACTAAAACGATGAGGTAAACGATTTTTATCTGCTTCTGAGAACAAATGTGTATCCTCTAGTATACTGTAAGGATATTGCCACTCACCAGGGTTGTCTGTTAACATCTCTAGTATCTGAGGATCCATATCTAATGTACCATCTGCTAACCTAGGAAAAGTAACAGTAGGCGTCCCATCAGTCTTTGATTGAGCTCTAAGTTTTAATTGTGAGTTTAATTCATCAATTTTTTTACCTAACTCTAGGGCTTGACTCATCCTATCTATAGAATGTTCTATTGCTAGTCTAGGAAATCTATTAATATCGTACCTTCTTTGAGGTTCCATCCCGTCTACCGGAAATTCTTTTAACATAGTTTGACCTAAAGAATAATGATACCCAAGTATTAATCTATCTTGTTTAGAGAGAGACGCTATTTTTCTATGAACATGTTCTCCAACTTTCCCCCCAGGCATAGTCTCTGCTGCTAAAAAAACTTGGTTAGCTAGCCTCTTAACTCTATTGTTATAAGCTGTACTATTAAATTTTTCATTTGAATCTAACACGATAGGGTCATTTACAAAAGCCATTACTGGCCTAGACATCTTTTTATCTAATTGAATATTACCTTCGTTTACTATAAACCATCTGCCAGTAGCATCAGAAGCTTTAACACTGTAGAACCTTCTTTGCCCATCGGCGACTTTTTCTTTTGCTAATTCTAAATTTCTTCTTATATTATTTACTTTGTCTTCAATTATCCTATTAGCAAGCTGATCTTCTCTATCTTGTGAGGCTTCTTCCCATGTTGCCCCTTCAGGTACCTCTTCTGGGCTAACTAAAGGTGGTTTTTGATTACCAGCACTATCTGTTGTAGCATTACTTTTAAACCTATCAAAATCTCTTTTAGTTAATTCTCCTAGCGTACTAGCGAAAGGACTATCATAATAAGATCCGGTAACTATTTTTTGTCCAGTAGATTTTTTAATATAAAAACTATTTTTTTGGTTAGCTAAAACGTCGTTAAACATAGCCTCTGCTACTAAAACTCTATTTAAGTCTACTAAGTTAGGAACTTGACCTTGATGCTTGTAATAATTTTCTTGCACTTTAGCCATACGTTTACTTTGGTCTAATTTTCCCTGCTGTTTTAAAGCTCTTATGTAGGGTAAAGTATCCATAGCTATTTTATCTACTATAGGAGTAAAAGACATAGGGATATTAGTGTCAGCTCTACTGCTAGATAGATAAGTTGACACTAAATTTTCGACTGGTACTCCCATGAAAATATTATTAGGCCCTTCAATAGGTATTGTTACACCGTTTTTATTTACACCTAGGTCTATAACGCCCTGCTCAATTAAAAAATTAGCTATACCGGCCCCTACTATTCTAGAGTTAGCCTTTCCTGTATTGAAAAACTTCTCGTTGCCAGTTAACTCTTTAAGGTTACGGGTTATATCATCTATTAGAGCCCTAATAGAATTTTCAGATTTAAGATCAGCTAAAATAGTATTATACTTACTTTTATTTTCAGTAGTAGCTTGGATAATGCCCTTTTCTCTTCTTTTTTTAATGGCGTCTTGAACGGCAAAGTCGTGGGATGCTTTAGCTAGAGAGTAAGTTTCTTCCTCTTCCCTATACTTTGGGCTATTTATATTTTGCTCTGTGTACTTAAAAGTTTTTATATTGTTTAAAGTCGCAGCAGCCGCTAACACCATAGACGAAGCAGCTTGTTGTAAGGCTGGAGTGTTTATCTCACCAGTTTCTGTTTTTATTGGTATACCTATGTTCGTTCGTAGCGCTTTTATAAATTCATTGTTACCTAAAGCAACACTAGGCACAGTAACTTCCTCTCCGTTTTGAACAGTAGCTTCACCTACCATAGCCTTCATAAACCAGTCTGCTAAATTTTTAAAGTCTTTATAACGTGATCTCTCAAAGGCTACTTGTTCTCTGAGCTGTCTAGTTGGCACATAACTTCCAGTGTTACTGTCGTAGTATAGTTCTCTTTTAGTATAGTATTTAGAAACAAAAGGACTCAACTCATCGACAGCTATTTCTAAGTCTGCAGCTACATTTTCCTCTGTTTGCCCTTCGGCTGGGTACAGATTAAAAAGATTTGGGGGTATTATATCTCGCCCTTTTAACATTAGCTCTTGTTTTTGTTCAGGGGTTAAGCTCTGAAGTACACTAATATTAAAATTTTGCCTTTGAGTTTCGCTTAAAGCTTCGTACTCTCCTTTAGGTAATTGTGATTTAGCAAAGTCTTGGAAGTTTTGTACTATCCTAGTGTTATCTATACTATCAGTTTGAAAATCAAGAACACCCTTTTCGATATCTGCTTTTTCTTCTTTCTCTGCGATTAAATTTTGAGCCTGATTTAAAATTCTTTCTTTTTCTTCTCTTTCTTCTGTAGGTAACTCTGAAAGATCTTCTCCCGCTTTTTGTTGTGTTATTTCTACGAGTTCTTGAAAGTCGTAATCTTCAAGGGCCTCTTCAGCTGAAACAATAGGCATTACGGGGGCAAAGTCGTCTTCTATCTCGGTTACAGGCATCTTCATAGTTTCCACAATATTTTGTGTAGACCTAGTAGGCCCTTGAGTCTCTGCCGTTTTATCTTCTCTACCTAATGCTTTTCTTAATTGTGCTATTAAATCATTTTGTGAAGCTGGGTTCTGTATATTAGGTAGTACCATAATTTATTCCTTATAAAAATTAATTAAGTCGGCATTAGCAAGAGCTTCCCGTGCTGGTTTAATTGAACCAATAAAAGGAGTATACTTAGCAACTCTTTCTTGTAAGTTCTCATCGCCTTTTTTAACGTTAGTATAAATAGCATTTAAAGAGGGAGATTGATTTACGATAGCCTCCCCTAAATTAGTAAGTATAGGTGTGTACATAGACTTTTCATTAAACCTATCTATAGCTTCTATCGCCATTCCCGGAGTACCTAACCAACCTGTATAAGAAGCAGCTCTAAACTCTTCAGTATCAATCCAATCAGGGTCTTCTCCTTCATCTAACCAAGGTGATTTTTCGCCGTATACCATTAAGTCTTTTAATAATTGAGACACCATAGCTAACCAGTAGGTACCCATTATCACGGAGAAGGTAGCGAATGTCATCCCTGGAGGCCCTCTTCTAATATAATTTTGCCACACAGTAGGCATTATATTTGCTGTAAAAGTAGCCGCAAATCTTTTATATTGAGTAAACAAATAGAACCTAGGGTCTTCTATTAGCTTAGGGGCATCACCTTTCTTGGGTCTAACAGATAGCTCATCTGTAAAATTAGTTACACCTATTCTATACTGTTGTAGTAGCTTAACTTCTGCTGCATCCGACTCTTCGTTCTTAGCCATAGTTTCAAATTGAGAGAGAGGAGTAGTTCTATATCTTTGTAAGATCTCTTTTTCTTTACCGTATAATCTTCTGACTCTATCTTCAACACTTCTTAGGCTTTGTTCAGACTTATTATCTAATTTATTGAAATAATCTACCAGAAAATCTACATCTAAACCATAACTGTTTAACATATCCCTGGAGTATCTACCCTGTTGAGTAACATTGCCTAAGATAAAATCATTATTCACATGCAGTATATGGTCTATTATTTTATCCCAAGCGAGAGCTCCTCTTCCTCCTCTGAAGGAAGCAGTTTGTTTTTCAACTTGATTTACAATATATAAAAGTTTAGTAGCTTTCTTGTAGGCTCCCGTTGAAGTGTTAGTGCTCTCTAAGGTAGCAGCGTCCGATCCAGTTACAACACCAGTCATAGCAACTCTGGTAAAGTCGTCATCACTTTTAACTAAATCTATTCTACTTTTAGGGGTAATTTTAGTGCCAGGAATTTTAGAGCCTATACTTTTCATCTCAGCAAGAGTAGCTCTACTGAACATACGAGCAGAAGTACTAACGGACCTCCACATTTGTCTAGGGGATAAACCTATTAATCCAGTGCCAATTTCTGCCATATTAGCCCAGAAGTTAGTGTCCATGAAAGTAGCAGCGGAAAAGAATAACAGATTATCTTGTATGTACCGTGCTCTATTATCCTCTATTCTTTTATAATTACCTTGGTTCATATCGAGGTAATTGTTAACTACAAAAGCAATCCTACCTTTATCTTCCGCAGTAATTTCTCCAGCCTCATAAGCTTTCTCGATCATTTCAGCTGCGATATTACCTCTAGTTCCAAAGCGTTGAGCTGTAGAAATTCGTTTAGCGAAAGTGTTTAAGCTTTCTGCTACATTCTCGGCAGGTTTATTAGAAAGATATTTTTTAAATCCAGAGTTATTCTCAAACACACCTGCCTCTTCTAAACGAAGCCTATCTAAAGGAGAAAGAGTAGCATTTTTAATATCAGATACTATCTGTTGAGCTTTTTCTTCTGTAAATTTTACACGACCTTTAGCCCCAGGAGGAGGGTTGTATCCTCTAGTCTTTAAAAGTTTATCTATAAATTTTCTATCTTTAAATATATCTTGTTTAAAGTGTCTTGGCTTTAAAAAATAATCTTCTGTGATAGCGTCAGAAGATATACCTATTCTTATACCCTTATCTTCCAAAGCTTTAACCTTCGCAGCCACTGTTAGCGCTAGTATCTTTAAATCTTGAACTACTTTTTCTAAAGGAGAGCCTGCCTCTATAGGTCTATTCACTTGTTCGTAGAATTCCCCTTTGTTTAACCCTACATTTTGATCGTAATCTCTAGGGCCAGGAGCATATAAGTGTAAATCGTTGTGTAACTGCTGGCTTAAAGAAGGCATAGATACACCTGAGTAAAGCCTTAAAGCGTCTAAAGAAGCTGCAAGGTTTTGCATGTGTATATTTATTTCGCCTTTAGCATTAACATAATAAGGTTTTAAAACTTTTTTAAAGGCTTCTACTGATCTCTTAGCTTGATCTAGCCCTGTGAACAAATTAAAAAACTCTCTGACATAACCAGGGTTTTTAAATTTTCCTGCCATCTCTTGTAAAGACATAGGCTGCTTTTCTTTTCTTAGAGGAGTTACTTTCCCATCTACCTCTTTAAATTCTTTAGCAGCTCTAACTTTGTGATATTCATCAGCTACTTCTTCTAAAGTAAACTTTTTCCCTGCATTAGCCGGGTCTACTGTAATAGCCTTGTTAGGTCTATTCCTGGCATTCTCTTCCCACAGGGAAACTTCTGTTCTATCACTATCTGACTCAGGAGTAAACTCATACAATGCTCTATTAAAATCGTTTAGTTGTGAGAGAGTCTTAGGCAGAGTTATTCCGCCGCCCACACTAGCACCAATAGCAAAAGACTCTATCATCTTCAAAGCAGTATCTTCATAACTAAACTCTTGAGTAGGAGACCAAGCAGTAACCCCTATATCCTGAGTAAGCTCTTGTAGCGCTTCTGTACCGCCTTCCCATCCACCTCTTTTACCTATCTCTATCGCTAGATCCCTTATTGTTTTCTTCGCTACTAATTTTGCAGTAGCTTGGGCACCTAGTTCTGCACCTGTTTCTATTAAAATTTGCCGTATACTGTCATTAACTAAATTATTAGCATCAATTATTATCTCTGCAGTTTGTTCAGTTAATTGTTCTGAAGTAAGATTAGGGTCTAAATCTTTAATTTTCTTTTGAACCATGAACTCTATTATTTCTTCTTTACCTGCTTTAGTAAGTATATTAGCTGACCCAACAGAAGTCAATCCTTTTAAACCTAGCGCCTCAAAAGCAGCAATAGGTACCGCAATCCCAGCAGCAACTAAAGGGTCTCTTTCTTCTGGGGAAAAAGCCTGATAAACTTGAGATACTGCCATAATAAAAGAAGAACCCAAGGCCCCAGCTACCATTCCCGGAGGCCCTAGAATAAGTCCACCTCCAGCACTTGAGGCAGCTACTACGCCTAATTGAGGTGCATACTGTACTATACTATTGGAAATGAATCTCATTGCATCTAAAGGGTTTCTAACAGACCAAAAATCTGTGGTATAACCTGCATCTCGTATTCTTTCTGCATTATCTAAAGCCCAGTCATAACCCCAGGTATCTGCTTCTCCAGGGACGGCAAGGTCTCTAGCCCACTGAGAAAACCCTACAGCAGTATTTTCTAACATCCATAAACTTTTTTCTGCTGAGTTCCAAGTCTCTCCCCAATAACCTGGCTTGTCTTCTTTAGCATACCAGTCCCTAGCTTTGTTAGCTGTTACATAGTCTTCATTTAAGTTAGCAGAGTATTGAAGTACATCTCTATTTGCTTTTATTTCTTCTTCTAGTTCTTTTATTTTTTCTGGGTCTGTTTCTTTTATTAACTGAGCGTTTAACTTATTTATTTCCGATTGAAAAAAATTGTGTCTCTTATTTGGCTCAGGTTTGAGAGCATCCTCAAGCGATTCTCTTAAAAAGTCAGGCCTCATATTAGGCTTCTCGGTAAAAGTACCTCTAGATATTTGGTCTAATATTGCCCTTGCTTTATCTCCCGAAGACAACTCACTAGAAACAGACTTAAGGATATCTTCTTGTTCGCCTAATAGTCTCATAGTAAGTTGATCTTTAGACATCCATTTGTTAGCGCCTATAACTCTTTCTTGATGAAGATAATCGCTTAATAATTCCCCTTCTGGATTTTGCAAGTCCATAAGGCTTCTATCGTACTTATCTTTTTCTCTTGCTTTATTTATTAAAGTATCTCTACTAGCAGGAACTAAAGTATTAAAATTTTTTTCTCTAATAATATCGTTAATTAATTTTTTATGGTAAGGGCCCATGTGACTTCCAGCATGGAAGGTTCCAAACTCATCTATCCTACTCATCTCCCCCGCGTCGAAGTAAGGAAGCCTAAAACTTTCTCCGTCAGGCCCTATAATAGTATCACCATCGTACATATACATACTGCCTCTATCAGTTTCTACTGGCGCAGGGCTGTACAAGTCATTTAATTGATTTAAAAAGGTGCTCATAATTATTCCTTTTCGAGGGCTATTTCTCCGTATCTAATAGCATAAAGTAAAGCAAAGAAAGGGTTAATTTTTTCAGAAGCTAATTCGACTGCGGATTTATTAACGCCTATAACTTCCCCTATAGTAGGCACAACAGTGTTAGGTGCTTTTTCTTTTTCTTCGTCTGTTAAACCTCTGCTAGGTAAACTAAAAATTCTTTCATTAGTTAAGTCATTAACAGAGAGACCTAACTTACCCATTATATTCTCTGCTGCTACGACTGTTTGTTGTGCCTCAACCATTTTATCTCTAGTATCTTTGCCTGGATATAATTTAAAGAAACTAGACATAGTTTGTTCATCTACTTTGGCAGATTTAAGTGGGTCTTTTATCATATCATCATCTAGTAGAGACATCTTAAGTCCTATTTCTAAAGGAACACCTTCAGGTAAAGCATCTGACTCTATTAATCTGAAAGCTTTAGTTATAATATCCTCATTATTCTGAGGGTGAATTTTTTGATACTCTTTTAAAGCAGACACTAAATCATTAGGTGATTTAACCATATACTTCTCTAATCGTTTTACGTTATCTGCTTTTATTTGTTGAAGTGCGGTTAAACTGCCTGACGTTGGGAAATCAAAAAGACTAGAGGCATATTTAGACATAGCAGCAGCATCATTAGTTAAGATATCTGTATTCATTTCCATGTATCTTTTCCCAACTCGGAATTGCCCAGTCTTATTACCAACAGCATCAACACCGTAGTAAACTCCAGGTTGTCCTTTTGCAGGAAATGCAACAAACAAAGCACCTGAACCTTTTTCTTTATCGTAAAAAGTTTTACCTTGCCCTTTGTTAAAATTGTAATCTATGTAATCGGCATCTGGTAACCTATTATTTGTATCAGCAATAGCGTTTTGAAGCGAACCTAATGTGTTCAAACCTGGAGCAGTAAGAGCCATTTTTAATATAGCACTAATTTTTTTCCTACCTTCTGTAGTGTAAGAAAATTTTGTATCATTGAAGTGTTGCTCTAAATCGTTTATACTTCTAGCTGCATTACTAGCGATAGAACCTTTAGCTGTAATTTGAGCTTTTTCTCTGGTTCTTACATCGTTTAATACTTGAGCGCCAGCCCAACGTAAAGAACCTGCATGAGAACCATCTGTTAATCTTCCTCCAGCATAATATAACAAGAATCTATAGGCATCCTTTTTATTAAAGCCTAAATTTTCTTCTATCCACTTCATAATGTTATTGCTAGATTTTTTACCATCTTTATCTTTACCGAGTTGCCCGCTTCTTTCTGAAACGTTTTTCATAAAGTCTTCGGCTATATTTTTCCCTGTGCCATTACTTAAAATTGCACCTGTTTTAGAAGATTCATCTAAAGCGAGTTGCATACCAGTAACAACGTCATAACCTCCTTGTTCATTTATTAACAGTTCATGTTTAAGGGTACCTTCTTTTGCGGGTTCATTTACCTTTTCTTGAATATAATTTTCAATGTCTCCTTCGGAGCGAAGCTGTATGGTATCATTTAATTTACCTGTTTTTGTTTCATTTCTTGGAGTAAGCATACGTTCTACAGCATCTAGTTGTACACCCCCCATAGCACCAGGTCGCCCATCAATGTTTTTAAAGGGAGAAGGAACATTGCCTAATCTAAGTTGTTCTTCTGTAGGCGAAGCTAAAACATCTTTAGAAAAAGTTTTACCCTGTTGTTCTTGAGCGTCTATTAACTGTGCTATATTAACAGGACTCATATCAGGATAATTTCTCCTTAAGTTTTCTATTTTTTGATTAAGAGGCATTTCTCTAAGCTCTTTAAAGTATTTTTTATCTCTTTGTTTAAGCTCGTTTAATGCATCTTTTCTTTTCATGTTTTCAGTTATGTTCGGAAAGGGTATTTCACTTGCAATAGCTTTATTCTTTTGATATTCAGAATCACCTGATAAAAGTTTTTCTACTTCCCTAGTTACGTAAGCATCATCTTCAGGGCCATAACCTCCCATAAGAGCCGGTATAACGTAAGCATCATCTTTAGGGTTATAACCTCCCATAAGAGCCGGTATATTTATTAAATTATTATTTCCTAAGGCATAATTGCCAAGTA
>Ga0315330_10000635_pt1 | contig 22374 bp, 26 predicted proteins | sample M140m34915metaG_FD_203453 | JGI IMG/M metagenome (GOLD analysis project Ga0315330, IMG submission 203453) | Ammonia-oxidizing marine archaeal communities from Monterey Bay, California, United States - M1 40m 34915 | ecosystem: Environmental > Aquatic > Marine > Intertidal zone | place: USA...
GCATCAAAATGTATTTGCATTAGTAGAGTTTTACCTGATTTATTTAAAACAACATATAATGTGCTTTCTATAAATTCAGCATTTAATACTTCACTATTATCAAATGTATATTTAGACCAAGACGATTGCATTTTCTCACGCCCAGCCCAATGATACTTATATAAGAATATTGTATCTGTAGCTAAAGAAGACATCATAATTAATGCATTTTCAGCGGTACTAGCCGCTAACTTATAAACACCGTCAGGAACATACTTAGCTACGTGAGATGTAATATCTGTAGCGTCTGATCTATCTGTATCATCAACAACATAATATTCTCTAACCGATGTGAACCCACCACGCTTGGCAGGGAAATATACAACACTACCAGCACTTACAGGGCTTGTAACTGTATTAGCTTCATACTCAGTTGTTTGACTTATAGATGTATTCTTAGGTGTAATAAAATCACCACCCTTTAGAATGAACTGTGTCTGATCAGAGAATAGTAATAATTTACGGTCAAAAGGCACAGCGTGTTTCAATGTAGAAACTTTAACGTGACTAGCCGCTACGTCTATTGGGTCGTTATCTAAAAGACTTCTAGCAGTCGTTGCAAAGAAATCAAAGTAATCTGAAGTCCTCGACATAATAACATTCTCACCTGCCAACACTCCAAAGCGGTTCTGAAAGAAGAATACATCTGTAATTTTCTGTCCTATGAATGATGGGTTTGCTATGGATATTTCATCGCCTACAGCTCTATCGCCCCAATTTGCTTGTTCAAATGTGAATGTCCCATTTGCTTGTCTTATTAAAAGGTGTGGCATTGTTGCGGCGTTTAGTTCGTATTCTATGTTAGGTTTAGCCCATTCAATCCATACACCAGAACCTATTTTATTTTGTGTTCCGTTATCACTTTCAAACTTTACATAGTAATCATCAAAGTCGTTTGTTTGATCACCTTGTACGTGTGCTATATAACCATCAGGAGCATTTGAAGGTAGGTCATCAAATCTTTGTACTGTACCTATAGTCGGACTTAAACCTGTGTCACCTAAACTATCATATGTAGCTAGGTCGAATGGTGCATTACCTGCCTTGGTTATAACAACTGTTGAACCATCAGCCTGTGCTGAAAAGTTAGAAACACCATTAATTGCTGAAGCTAATGCCGTGGCAATTTCATCTGTCCGAGTTTCTACTTGGTCAGTCTCAGATGTTACGTGGTTAGCGGCAATACTACCATCAAGATATACTGTAAATCTTTGGTTATAATCACCCTGTTTAACAGCTATTAATCCTGTAAATGGATATGTAGGGGTTAGCTGTGTACTCATTGCTGTTGTCTGTTTTGAGTTAACAATGAATGTATAATCAGCAACTGTAACAGCTCTAAAATCAGTAGCTGGTGTTGTACTGTTTAGGTAAGCAGTACCATTAGGGTAAGTAACGGTTTTCTGATTACCAGCTAGGTCATAGATAGATATCTGATTACTAGCATTAATAAACATAAAATAACGTTCTGTTGTATCTCTGTTTATTAAATGTGTGAATGACCCCGTTGTTGCGGAGTTACTCATTGTAGCCACGTATTCTAGCGGTGGTCGCTTTTGTAGACCCTCAACAAGAGAAGGGAACGCATTAACCTGTTGTTCAGCTTGAGATGATAATCTTAGAGCTGGAGACTGTTGCGATACACCTTGTATCAAGTTGGGGATAGCAGAACTTATCATACCCATTAGATCATCCTACGATTATTTCCGCGATTCATTACACGGGATACTGAATAGCTATCCATCATGTTATAATCCGCTGTGTCTCCTTCAAAATCTTTTAGATCAATCAGGGCTTTTTGTTCATCTCTTGATACCATCTTACTAATGGTTTCTGAGTTAAGCATACGGTCTGAAAATATACGTGCGGCTCTTGTAGTGATGTACCGTTTAGCTACATCAGGCAGAGTTAAGAAGTCTCTATAGTATACGATTGTGGCTTCAACACTTGCTTGAAATTCTAAAGACCTAGCTGTTAAATCAAATAGCTTTCCATCTCTCTCAACTGTATTGAAGTCTGGTGTGTCTATACGTGCAACATCTGCAGGTATAACAATTTGTTTAAATTCGTTACGACTAAGCACAACTTTATCTTCAGTATTAAAGTGCCAGCCTTGAGCTTGAACCTCACGGCTTACCTCAGTCAGCACTTGGTTAGCGATTGTCACATCTGTAACCTGATTGCCTGTAAGTGTGTTAACAGGAGCTTCGCCGATTGTTGTCAGCAAAACGTTGACCGCTTCTAGTTCGGTCATAGACGTTGGTTTTGTCATGATGTCCTCATTAAAAAAAAGGGTTGACCCGATTAAAGGCCAACCCAAAAATTAGATTAAGCAGATTTGATTTCTACAGAACACTCTGGACGCAAGATGCCATGCCCCATTGCGTACTTCGCCGCCATTAATGTACCTTGATACATAACTTCGAAGTCACCTGATGTTCTTTCAACTGCTAAGTCCATTAACTTAACAGTACCCAAAGCTTGCTTCTGCATTACTACAGCTACAGTGTTTTGGAAGTCACCGTGGTATGTGTTGTTCTCACCAGCTACTGCTGATACGTTTGTTGTTGGTACGTTGTTAGATTTAACAATATCAATACCAGCAACTTTAAGAACTGTACCGTCTGCATAAACACCAGCACCACCGAAGTCACGGTTGATTACGTCTGTTGTTTGTACAAGGTTGTAGTATTGTGAAGGTTTCACGATAGCTACACGCTCATTCTCAGGAACGTCTTTCTCGTCCATGATTTTAGCCGCTTCAAAGATTGATGCCGCTAATGATGCGCCGTTAGTTGCCGCGTCTGCGTCTGTGATAGCTGAACCGCCGTTACCACCTGTTACAGTAGCACCAGAACGAGCCGCTAATACAGCTAATTGTAAACAGCGAACATCGAATTGTTTAGCTAGAGCCATACCTAATAGACGTGAGTATTCTGCACGTACATCATAGTGGTTCTTAGCTTCATCGATATTTGCGATAAATGTGTCAGCAATTAATACGTCATCGATGTTGATAACGATTTCATTGTGAGCGATTTGTTGTGTACCCAATAGTGGTGTACCTACAGTGTGGTATGCGGCATTCGCTTTACCTGTCACTGGGAATGATGCTGATTTACCAGACGCGATTGTACGCGATACGTGTAAATCTTTCATTACGTTTGTTTCGTCAAAAGCAGTTAAAACTTCACCAGCAAATACTTTAAGAAATAAAGCATTCGACTGCGTTGCATTAGCCGCCGCTAGGTTTGCCGCGCCGAGGCGTGACGGAGTTACGTTTGTCATTGTCTTTTCCTATTGAAAATAATTTATAGATTTAAGAATGACTTTCGGTCTCTTACTAGGCAGGGTTGTCATACGCATATGGCCTTGTCGTTCATTGTCGATAGTCTCAACCACCCAAATTAGGTGTGTTAGTTATTTCTTAGTACCTTTTCCGTAAGGTTTTTTCTTAGACATAGTTACTCCTATAATAGTATTGATGGGGATTTCTCCCCACCATAATAGTTTTAAAATACTGAAGACCGTCCTAGTTTTTCTTCAACGTCTTTAGTGTACGCTGAGTCTTTACCGTATCGAGGGTCTTTCATAGCCGCTACAACTTGTGCTGTGCTACGGAATTCATCTTTAGATGCCGCTGATGCTCTACCTTGTAGTAAGCTAGGCTCAGAACCTTCTGCCGCTTCACGTTTAGATGCAAGCCATTCGACTGCCATCTTTGCATTCTCAGTCCCACCATCGACCATGTTGTTATACAACTCTAGTTCTTTAGTATCGAGAGATTGCTTTGCCCAATCAGTTAATTCTGCGTAACCTTCTTCACCACCAGCTACATCCATAACTGCGGCAACATCGGCTGTTGCTCCTGATTGCATACCTTTAATGTATGTCTCCACCATTTCCCGTGGATATCCCATACCTTCAAGTTCTGTGAAGCTATCATTAGATAACTCACCACCAGCGGCGTATTCATCTGCAAACTTTGTAAAGCTGACAGGTTCACCTTTAGGTGTCTCAATGTCTGCTTCTGGAGTATCATTTGGTGATGACATCTTCTTCTCAAGTTCGCCGTATGATTTAGCCATATCTTCTGGTGAGCTAAACTTTTCGGGCAACCACTCAGGTCGTTCAGAAAGATTATCTTCTGCAACTGGTGCTTCAGAACCTGTCTCTTCTTCTGTTATTGTGATGCTTTCTGCCATTCTTAGAAGTCTTCCCTTTTAATTGGGTGTGGATTTCCTTTGATAATGGAAGGTGTTGCCAGTGGTTTCTTTACAGGCTCTTCTGAAGGTTTCTTATCCTTCGCCGCCTTGCTGTCTTTGGCTTTCAACATATGAATTTCCTAATGCTTTAACTCCCTCTTGAATTGCGTTTGGCGAAGCTTGCATTGCCATTTGTTGCATCTGCGCTTGCTGTTGCTCTTGGGAGATTTGTTCTTGTGTTTTAATAAGACCGTCTGTCTCGATGCCTAATGCTGTTGCACGGCGTTTGATATAGTCCTGTAAGTTTACATATTGCTGTAATACTTCAGACCCTAATGCTTGAGACATTCCTTGTATAAACAAATCTAATTTGCGTAGGTCATGCCCACGTCCTAGTGCTTCCATACCAGTTACGATTGAAGGTTTTACAACCTCTTCTGGTAACTTAGGTAGCTTCTTAGATTTAGTTAGTACGTCGATCTTACGGTTAATGTAAGGTAACTGAAATTCTTGAGATAAGATTGAGTAAATACCTGATAGGGTATCTTCTAGTTCACCTGCAAGATATCGTATTTCTTCCGCTGTTACACGTTCAGCGTTTCGAGATACAGATGATTGTAACATGAACTGTTGTGATAGGCGTTCTTCAATACCCTGCATAGCTTGGTAAGCCACGCGGAAGTCGTTGAACTTATCCATCTGTAAAACAGACACATCGTTCTTATTACCTTCAATGATTGCTGTATTCTCTGCTTGAGCTATTGTTCTCATTCTGGTTGTACCGTTAGGATTAACCATGAATAATACTTTAGCCGCCGCCGCCGCGCCCTCAACGATTGCTTGTGATAAAGCTTCAAGAGACCGTAAGTCACCTAGAAGTTCTTCAACAAACCCTCGACCATAATCCTCACCGTCAATACGGGAGAACCTTAATGGTAGGAATGGTACGCTATCTTTCTTATATTTACCTTTAGAGCCAGTAACTAATGTACCCTTGCACTCTTGGTAAACAGTATAGAAATCATTCTTACGCTCTATATGAGTGTAGATTTCTACAGTCTTTTCGTCACCTTCAAGTTTTCCTGTTATGTTAGCCGCTGTCGCTTTGTCCAGAGCGTTAGGTGAAACGTGTTCAACCGTTACTATCTCTAACACTTCGCCGTTAGGGGCGCGTGATACAACATAACTATCTAAATGGATTACTCTTGTTTTATTTTGACCGACTTGTAACAAAACGTTACCGCCGACAATTAAGTGTTTTAACGCTTCATGTACCGCTACTCGATCACCAGACGTTTCAATCTCAGACATTACTGCCCGTTCATACTCACCTAATTGTTGTTCCATTGCAGTTCTAGCCGCATCGTCTTGAGCCATATCTTTTAAAGTATACGGTTCAACCATGAGGCGAAAGAATGGTGAGTTAGGTGGCATTAGGGCTAGTGAAAGTTTAGAAGCTAAATTATTAACACCTCTCGCACCGATGCCTTGAAACGGTGTGTATAAATCACTTGTCTCGTTATGGCTATCTTGTGGTATTAAAGATGGAATAGTTAGTTCTGAACAATCTCTAGCTCTATCTAAATACGATTGTCGTCCTTGTTCGAGCTGACGATACCGCGCTTCTGCAGTACCTTGACTCATAATTTACGTTCTCACTTTGTTATTTGTAGTCCAGTATTTTTACCCATGTTTGTAACAGTTGGGTCTAGGTCTACACGTAACTGAGATGTTCCAGCGGCCTTATCAGCTACTGCACCTTTCTCTTGAGTGTTACCACTCTCAGGTGTAGATGGGTCGTACATATTAGTTTGTACAGGGTTAACCGCTGGTGGCGCGGCTGGTGGGGGTGTAGGTTCGGCTTTACTGCCTCCAAAGCACATAGTCTATTCTCCTAAATTTGAAGCTAATTGTTCTTCATGAATTGTTGTTAAAAAGTCTACGACTGAACGCTGTCCACCACGCCATTTTAATTCATCCAATGTCTCACCAGCTTTGGGAGATACATTAGGAAAACGTGTGTTAAGTTCTGCTAGTAGTTCTTTAGAAATATAAGGAAACATTGTTTGTTTAATCCTCTAAAGTGCAACCTAATTAAAGGCGCGTGTCCATGCGGCACATATACCTGACCTCACAACATCGTCGTGAGTGAAGTTACAATGGGCGGCTGGAATGTTATGTTTATGCAATAAATCTATAGCAATCTTTAGACCTGAGTTACCACTAAGGTCATGCTGAGATATATCACCGTTAATTATTACCTTGGTGTTTTCTCCTATTCTGGTGAGAAACATCTTCATTTCGTGAGGTGTAAGGTTCTGTCCTTCATCTAATATTACAAACGCATCATTAAATGAACGGCCTCTCATAACCTCGAAAGGAACTATTTCGATATCATTACGCTTACGAGCTATCTCATATTTACCTTTACCTAGTCTTTCAGTTAGAACTTCAGTAATCGGATAGACCCAAGGTGCAATCTTCTCTTCAATAGTACCTGCAAAGAAACCTAAAGATTTACCTGCAGGGATGTTAGGGCGAGTTAATATAATCTTTTTAACTCTATGTTTATTATACATATCAGCGGCAATAGCCGCCGCTATATAAGTCTTACCAGTACCTGCAACACCAGTAACAAATACCTGAGAGTATCGGTGGATACACTCCATATAGTTCTCTTGTGCAGGGTTCTTTGGGAGTAGAGGTTGGACGCGAGGATTAACCACGCGCCCTTGCTCTTCTACCTTACGTTTGTAGGCAGATTTTTTAGCCATATTTATTCCTTATCGGATTGGGCAAGCACCTGTTGCACATTCATCATCAGTTAATTCATCAAATGAGTTTGCGTTCTCAATATCTACGGGTGCTAGTTTTGATACATATTCATCGTATACTTCTTTAGATACGACATCTTGAGGTAGGTAGGCATAGCCTAAGTCTTCAGCAGTTTTAGTTGGGTCGTTCCTGTAGATGAATGATACACCTACATAGCTGTCCCAGTTATTCATAATCCAATCAATCATACTTGGGATTTCATCAGGAGAATAACTAATGGTTACTGAACAATTATGGTCTACATAATTATCCATCATTAGTTTGTATCTATCTAATTGCTGTACTGCAGTTTCAAGATTTACAAACTTACCATCAACTTCATCAAACTTAACATCGTCATATGATACAGGGAATGTAATCAATACGCTGTCAGGTTCAAATGGTTTCTCAATTACCTTGTATCCAGCATTAGTCATGATGGGTACGATAGGGTCATGCTTAGAGAAAGTAACATTGTTAAACAGATACTTACCTAATGGTCGATGCACTCCTTCCGTAGTCGACATGATTTTTGACAACGTTCCCGAAGGTTTTATGGTTGATACAAGTTTAGCTCTAGGTAGTCCTAGTTCATCCGCAATACTGTTAGCTCCTAGTCTTGCTTGAGCCTGTAGTGTCTTGAGCATACTCTCGACATTCATGTACATATATTCTTGATGGTCTAACCATTTAACAATACCTGTAGCACCGACACCACATAGACGTAAGAATTCATTTAGCTCATGCCATGAACGCTGTAAGATACCGTCATCTAAATTCACACAAGTCTGCCGATAGTTTGCTCTAGCTGACATATAAACAGCACGTTTCAAACCTTCGAAGTCATCAAGGAATTTACCCCAATCAATCTCAACTAGGTTACAGAAACTCTTATTACCTAAGAGTATCTCCGCGCATGGGTTAACTCCTTTAAAATGTGGAGCGCGTTTGAGTGCGGCTTCAGCATTAATGAATGCAGGTTCTGAACCACCAGCATCAACCATACGGTCAAAGATATATGCTATCTCCCACTTGGTAGGCTTCTTAAAGAATAACAATGAGTTGTTAGATTGTTGTCTGTGTGCATTGTCATGTAACCAGAAATCTTTCTTAGCTGATATAAACTCATCAACTTCGATATCATCTACAGGCATCACTGCGATTTCTGCAGAACGTCTTGAAGACAATGTAGTTCCCATATGGTTAAGCAAGTCTAAGATATCCATACGTGTTAGTAATTGACCAGCACGTTTGTTCATCATGTTACATATCTTTTCTAGTGCTATGTGTAATGTATCATCGCCAGAACTAATCCAGCCATAACCTTTTAGCCTAGTACCTGCAGGTCTGATTTCAGTGTAATCTAATATCAACCTATCGATAGGGTCTTTCAGTGCCATGATTTTACCTAGAGCTTTAGCCCAAGCCCTCGCACTATCACCGATAGTTATCTTATAGATACGATAGCCTTCTTCAGTAACCCGTAGTTCTGTTTTGTTATCTTCAGCACCACGGTCTGTCCTTGTCGAACGAAACGTTTCTACCTCGATGTGCTTTGCAAAGCCATTAAGTGTACCAACGATAGGTTCAAAGCCAACACCACAGCCTTGTAGTAGTAACCAGAATGCATCCACTACATCGTGGACTGTTTCTATTCTACCAAAGCTACAGTTAAATTGAGATGCTTCATGCTTCTTAGCTACATCAGTTCCACCGAGCCATAAGGTACGGCCTGATGTTGTAGCTTTCCTAGACATCATTAGTTCTCTGAATTCATTAAGCTCACCAGTTTCACCTTGGTTAAGCTTCTCACCTTTACTGCGTTCCCATAACCATTCTTGGTGGTTGATTACACGGTCAACTGTTTGCTCCCATGTTTCAAACACTGTGCCTTCATCGTTGAGGGGTCTATTATATGTACGTCTTGTTACAACGTCAGCTCTTATATCTTTCATCTGTTATCACCATTTCCTTTTAGCACCCCTCGCTCTTGGCGGTCTGCTAACTTGCTCAAATTTTTTTCGGCTAATACTTGTAGGGTTGTATTGTGTACCCGTGCCAATTCACTGACAAACCAGAGTACATCTCCTAGTTCGTCTAAGACTTCAGCCCTTGGGTACACGCCATCCTTGCGGTAATACTTAGCGACCTTACCGTTCAGCTCACCAACCTCAGATGATAAGCCAAGTGTTAAATATTCTAGTGCGTGTTTAGTTGGATACACGGCTGTCTTCTCAGCACCATCTTGGTACTGATTAAGCGTTAATTCTTTTGTCATTATTTGCTCACGTATTGTTTAAGTTCTGTGTAGCCACCAACATGAACGCCAGTGTCTGTGAATATTTGTGGAACGTGGGTTTCACTTGTCATTAAGAGGAGTGTCTTTAGCCACGGTTCTTCTTCGAGATATGTAACCTCGAAGGGAATGTCTTCTCGTTCGAGAAGGTTGATTGCTTCTTTACAGAATGTACAAGAATGGGTTGATACAACGTGGTACTTACCACTCATAACTCACTCATACCTGTAAGAAGATTAAGCCGCATCTCAGCGTACCTAATCACCTTATATAAATCTGTAGCTTCGCTATCTTGTGGGGTCATACCATCATACTGTTTATGCCCAGCGCGTACAGCATACTTAACAATGTTACCTACATGAAAAGGTAAGTCGTTACGCATTATGAATTCGATAGGTTCAATTACATACTGAGTATAATGGGCAGGTTTATTTACTAGGTCGGGGGTGTCCATAGGATTACCTTTCTTGTTTTGAAATCGTAGTTGTCTGAACGGCAGATACGAGCGACACGCGCTTGTGTAAGTGCAACCGATTCATTGAGGTTTTGTTTTGCATATGCTTTGACAACTGCGTCCCACATCTCAGTTATGGTTTCACAACCATCGAGAATTTTTTCTGCAGTTTTAATGCCACATCTAGGTAGACCCTTGTAGCCATCGACAGCATCACCTGTCAGTGTCTGAACCATATGAAAGTAATCAGCTTCACGAACGGATACTATGCGTATCCTCTCGTCTTTAGCTGGGTTGTAGAGGTGACAGGGTATTGTGTTTAAGTCTTTATCTTCTGACACAACAATACAGTCTGGTTCATTGGTTGCAGTAATACCTAATAGGTCATCTGCTTCCATAGTATCTACCATGATACCATCCATCTCAGTCATAATATATTCACGTAAAGCTTTTAGTATTAGAGGCTTACGTGTATTCTTACGATTAGACTTATAGTCAGGCAGAACATCTTTACGCCAGTTATCAGTATGGGTCAGATACATAACAACCTCACCTTCACCTAGATGATTAGTCACTTGGTGAATGTAGTTCTTTATATAATCTATACCCTCATGTTCATAGGCGTGTAGTGTCCACATACCATCGCCCCAATCAATAGGACGCTCAACACTTGAGGCCGCTTTGAATGCAACAATGTCTGCATCTATTAAATACTTCATTGTATCTTACCCCCATCGAATGCCATTAGATCAGCGTTAGTTTTTTCTTTGGGTGACATAACAGCTAAACAGATGAGTGCCGCATCATGAACTATGTTCTTCATGGCTTCGTCTTCAACACTGTCGTGGGATGTAGCTAGTGCAACAATGCATTGTGACATTGATGTAAATACTACTAGGTCTTTATCATTGATCATGAGTTAACGCCTTCCATGAGATTGGGTAGAGAGCTTCCATTTGTTCACCGAGTAGTTCAGCAAAGTCTCTAGTTTCTTTTTGTGTGTCGGGTTTAATTCTAAGATTGTAGACGCGAGACCAAAACAATAATGAACCTGTCCAGACCCACTCCGTGACTGCCCCCTGTGGAAGGATTGCCCTTGCTTGTTCGGCACAAATTCCAACAGCTATCATCTTGTTATATGTAGCAATCGCATCGATGCAGATGTCGTGGTAATCTTCAACGAATTCATCTGAACGTCTGTGTGGTTCTGAACTAGAACCTTGCTTCACATCGTCTGCGCCAGCTCTAAAGAACTCTGGCTTCCAGTAGATAGGATTAGATTTTATGTACCGTCTACTAACTTCATTCCATGTTCCACCGACTTGGTGTTTTGCAAGTTGTCTGCTAACAAAGATAGGAGCTGTACATCTGAATGTAGCTACTGGATGTGAGAAGGGATGGTAATGTTTTTCCCTAGCTAGAAAGTTTATAAGTCTTTCGTTTTGGTTGTCACCGTATTGGTCGGCTTGTTTGTTAAACGATACACGGGCGGCATCTGTCACAAGGTTATCACAACCCATGTGGGTCATATAAGATACATCAATCATAGTAATCCTTAATGGTTAGTTTTAATGAAATTAGGGTCGTTGGTTGTGTGAACTTCACGGTGGCAGTTAGCACATAGAAGAAAGCATTTATCTGCTTCAGCTAACAAAGCACTCATAGACCTTTGCATATTATTCTGACTTACTCCGAATAGTTTTTGAGTATGGTCAAAGTGGTGAAAGTCAAAGACATTCTCATGGAATGTATTGAAGCACCGTTCGCACTCGCCGCCTTTATAGGCGACAAGTAATCTCTTTCTTTCACGCACTTTCTCTCGCACCTGTATTGAACGTGGATTGCTAGTGTGTGTCTGCCCAATTATTGCCGACTTTGTATTCTCCTGTAATTGGCACTCTGAACTTGAAGTGTTCTCCAGCTTGTTGAAAAGATTTAACTGCTTGCTTTCCGACATGATCAGCTATCTCCTCTCTTGCTATAAGTTGAACTTCATCGTGGACGTGAGCGACTTGCGCCCAATCCTTGCCCCATGTGTAACCGTTACTGGTTAGATTTTCATAAAGGATTACTGTGGCTTGCTTTGCGATTAGCGAGCCAGCCCCTTGTAACAAGGTGTTGAGGCAACTATGCGTGGAGCGTACTGGTAAGATACGTTTATCCAAACCAACTAGGTGACCTTTAGTTTTAGCTGATCTGGTTACAGCGTCTTTAAGTAGCTTGAGGGCAGGGGTTGCTTTCATGAACTTATCAATCAAACGCTTACCGTCCTTCTCACTACCGCCAACTATAGAACCAATCTTTGCAGAACCTGCCCCGTAGATGAAAGCATACGCAAATACTTTCGATTGATTACGTGAACTCAAACCAGCACTCTTCATATTTAGTGTATGCACGTCACCATTGATGACGACATCACCGTAAGCACCGTCATCAAACTTAGCCATGAAGTGCGCTAATACTCTTAGTTCCAATCCCGACAAGTCTGCTCCCACAAGTTTGTAGCCAGATGGTGCATGGAATAAGGCTCTGCAATCTGTACCGTATGGAGCTGATACGCTAGGACACTGAGCAATGTTTGGTCGATTGTGTGTACAGCGTCCCGTGCTTGCTCCATTAGTATTAACTTGTCCATGTATCTTTCCATTCACTTGTCTCTTCAGCCAGCCATTAGCACCTGTAGCTAACTGACCGATACGCTTGTTGATAAGGAGATACTCATTGAGTACGACTGCTTCATCGTAATCTAATTCTTTGAGTACGCTCTCATCGACTTGTGGTTTGCCTTGGGCTGTAAACTTCTCAGGCTTCCAACCTCGTAACACTTGCAATCTGTCTGCTATATGGTCACGGGATGCAGGGTTAAATACAATCGTCTTAACCTTGTAGGTCAGTTCACCTTTAACATAACCACGGGTCTTGTTGTTTACCTTTGGTACGAATGGTGTCTTGATTTCCCAAGGTGGAAAGACTTCTTGTAGTGTTGTCTCTAACTCTGCCTGTCGCATCTGTAGTTTCTGCAACAGTTTGTTAGCGGCTGATACATCAAAGTTAAAACCTTGTCGCTCTTGCTTACGAATGACGTGAGCGAAATCATGCTCAAGCTTTATACTTTGAGGGCTTGGGTTCTTAGACATAATAAACTTATAGAATGTCAGGTTAGCTTTAGTATCTTGGACGCAATAGGTCTGCATTTCTTCAGACCATTCAGCCCAGCCACCATCATACTCTATCTTATTATCACCTAACCTAAGACCCCACGCTTTAAGCGAGTGGCTACCTATTAGATTTCTAGGGAAGTCTAAGTTCTTCTTAATGTAATTGAAGTCATTGTTTTTAAGATCAGACCAGACGAGACGGGACATCAATAACGTGTCATGTATCTCACCTTCATATACAAATCCAAACAACTTCTCTAATGCAGGGAAGTCAAACCCTTGGATGTTGTGACCTGCAAGTAACTCCGCATTCTCAAGATAAGCCATACCATCTGCAATAGATGTATATCCTTCCTGATCTGCACAGCTTAATACTTCTTCAGTATCCATATCTAATAACACAAGGCTATGGCATACTGTTAGGTCTGGTACTAGACCATCTGTTTCGATGTCAAACATAATACGTTTCATGATGCTGTCCCTCTCGACTAGCTAGTTAAATTAAAAATCATCTTCATCACCCCCGAAGTCGGGAGCGTTGTCTGGGTTCTGGGTTTCAATCATACGTCCAGTTTCTTTGTTGTAGTTTAGGTAACAACCTATGCCTGTCTCTCCGCTGTAGCGGTTCTTGAGAACTCTCACGGTAGTAGTGTTTGGGTTGTCACCTTGTTGGTCTCGCTCTACTGAGATAACCATATCGCTTAACTGTGCGATTGCGGCTGAACCACGTAGGGAATTGAGGGTAACTTCTTTACCATTCTCCCAACCTTGTTCACCTGCAGGTCTGCGTAAATGACTGACTAAGATAAGTCCGATGCCTGTCTCTTCTACAAGAGAACGTAGCTTCGTCATTATAACATCGATAGCTTTCCGCTCATCACCATCATCAATACCTGAAACAATAATGCTGAGATGATCGATGATAATCCAGCTAGTGCCACAAGATTTCGCAAGGTATCTGACCTGCTCCATGAGCTTATCCGTAGACATAGAGCCGAAAGAATCGTAGAGGAAAACACGACCATTGCCAACGGTAGTATCGAAAGCAGTTTTAAGAGTATCATTTGATATTCCTTCCTGAGTTAAATGAAGAGGTACATCTATAGCCAGACCCATTAGAGAGATTGCTGTATGCTTACAGTTTTCTTCTAAAGCGATATAACCTAATGTCTCTTCCTGTTTAATTAAGTGGTATGCAATTTCTCTACATACCTGTGACTTCCCAACCCCAGAACCTGCAGTAATAGTTACAAGTTCACCACGTCTTATACCTCTAGTCTTTTCATTGAGACCATCGAACGGGTAGGGTACGGATTGGGTATTGTCTGGTGTAGAAACTAATTCCCACATATCCACACCAGCTATGATGCCATCAGGTCTATAGGGTTTAGCTTCCCACATAGCCTCTAGCATCTGCTTAGTCTTGCCTTTCACTAGCATATCACTAGCGTCTTTCTCAGGTAACGTAGCAATGTGTGCCTTAGATGGTGATAATAACTTAGCCACATCAAGGCTTGCTTTCCTACCGTGTTCATCGTTGTCGAACATGAGAACAACACGGTCAAATGACTCAACAAAATCTAAAGAATTCTGTACAGCTTTGACTGCATTGCCAGCTCCTGACGGTAAACTACATACAGGAAAACGATTACCTTGTGCTTGGGAAAGTGAAAGCGTGTCCAGCTCACCCTCGGTTAGGCAAAGCATAGCACCACCACCTTTAAAAAGATGTTGTCCGTACAACCCTGCATTCTTTGCATCACCTAAGAATTTAAAAGACTTGTCAGCGAAGCGTATCTTCTGAGCTACGACTTCACCGTCCTTCTTATAGTTAGCAACCTGCACAGGCTGGCCTTTGTATTCACTAATAGTATAGCTATACTTCTTACAGGTTTCTTCAGTTAGCTTACGTTTAGCAAGTGAACCTGATTGACCTGTAGGAATAAGACCGAACGTTGGTTTAGATTGTACGAATTCTGTTTGCATCTTGGCATCATCCTTAAAAAATTTTTGGCAAGAAAAGCACCAGCTTCCACCGTCACTATAAACTGCACGGGCATCGCTACTGCCACATTCACACGACGTATGGTAAAGTAATGAACTATCGTTCGAGCTGGTACTCTGCATATTTCGCTCCATTAGGTGCGCGTTTCATTAAGGTTGTGATATCCAAACCACGTTGTCGTAGTCTGTGTATCTCTGCGGCTAATCGCCAGACGCTATAGTTTGACATAGCTTCTAACGGTGAGATTGTGCCGTACTTTTTTAGGTGGTCTTTAATCTGTGTAGTCTTATTCATAGTAGTCTCCTAGTTGTCAGGATTTCGGGGATTGCCTAGTGCATCTAATAGTGTGAACCAGACATCGAGTGCGGCCTCGACAGGCCATAAGAAAAAGATAAACAACCAGCTACGTAAGGCTAAGTCTTGATCTTCTTCTAGCTCCATACTGACTTGCCGTGTTAATAGAACACCGCCAAGAAAGTAGAGTAGCATTGTAATTAGAATTAGAATTGTTGTGAGTGACATTATGTCTCCAGATAAAAAAGACCCCACGCGAAAAGCGTGAGGCCAGTTGGGAGGAAAATATTAAAATGCTATAGTGCAACTTAATTAAATGGTGGATACTATCTCACCTGTATTGTACCAAAGTTCAGCATCAAAATTTGGACAGGTCTTACCCTTATCAAAATCTGTGTGGCCTTTAACTTTAGCATCAGGGAAGTGTTCCCATTTTAGTTCATCGATAGTTTTCTTTAACGATGCATATTGTTCATCAGTATAATTTATCTGCGCTCCAGTTTTGTCAGCGTTCATTCCACCAATCAAACAGATGCCGATTGATTTCCTATTCATTGATCTGACGTGTGCGCCTGTACGTGATAATGGTCTACCATATTCAACAGTGCCATCGCGTCTAATGACCAGATGATAACCACAACCGAGCCATCCTTTAGCTCTATGCCAGCGGTCAATATCTTTGACACCAATGTCCATAGTTCTGGGTGTGTACGCACAGTGTATAATAATATGTGTGACATCTTCTTTATTCATTTAGCCACTCCTCTGGTACTGTACGGTCTGCGTATAAGAAGCCGTGCTTCTCACACCACATGGCGTAGGTTGTCTTGCTGGTTTTAGAAATACGTTGTTTGCTGTTGGAGAATACAAAGCGAAGGTCGATATCTGGATGCTGATTTTTTACCAGTATCATGGATTGTCTATTGGCAACTTTGAACTGCCCCTTGCTTTCTACTATGATTGTCTTCCCAGATTTAGTTTTAATATAAAAGTCTGGTGTGTATCGTGCCATCCTTGAGGGTACTTCATACTTCAGTACGTTCTCTTCATACTGGTAATCGATACCCTTAGAACGTAAGTCAGCGGCAAGGGTTTCTTCTAACCCTGACCGCCAACCATTCTTTATTGCGTTCTGTCTTACAGTAGAATTTCTGACACCACCAAGCTTTCGCTTAGAAGTCTGCGTCATCTGATACTGCTACCGCCTCGCTACTATTATCAAAGTTATCTGCGACGAAGCCATCTTCTTTATCAAACATAGATAAAGCTTCAGCACCGCCAGACCCTTGAGCCAGTTGGATAATCTGTATAGCTGATGGTCTCAGCGATACACCGACACGTCTAGTTGAAGGCATTGCATATGTATATGCGCTTGCCGCTACACGAATAGTAGAACCACCAGTTACTGTGGCATCTGTAGGTGTCTTGTTGCTATCATATAAAGCAACCTTCATCTCCATCTCACCACGGCGTGTAGTAATCTTAGCTTTCTGTTTAAACTTAAACAAATTGAAGCCAGTAAGATTACCTTGGTCGTCTTCTTCTTCTTCATAGACAGGAGCTAGATCATACTTAGCAATCTTAGGATTGTTCTTAGCTTCTTCATCCCTGTAAGCATCGCGTAAACCTTCAAGCTGTTTGATCAGGTCTTGGCTTTTAGATGCCTCTATTTTCAGTGTTGTTTTATACTCACCATCTACATTAAATTTGTAGTCTGGTGCATTTAGTTTAGGCCATACTGCTATGCCTTTAGGTGTGACAAAATTCGTCATACTTATTCCTTTAGTTGTGTTGATATTCAGTAGTTGAAATACCATGAGCATGAAGCCTCGCCTGTACATCGACAGGCAAGGGCATCGCATTTCGCTTATAGTATTCAGCCATCATTATGAGTGTCTCAGTATCCATAAGTTCCTTTCGGTTTCGTGAGAATGCTATAGTGCAACCTAATCGTTAATGGTTAGAATTATGCAAAGAAGAACTCTGACTGACGTACTTGTGTAACATCGAAGTCACCCTTTGGTGGTAGGTCAGGTAGTTCTCTATCGATTAACAACTCTCCTTCATCTTTAAATTTCTGTAGTGGGTCGTTCTCTACATAAAGTTCTATGAAGGTTTCTCTTAGACAAGCACCAAGCATCTCAACATCAGCGGCGTGACATCCAAAGCTATCATGTATCATAGCAAAGTGAGTGACACCGTTGAACTTAGATAGGTTGACTGTCATTCTTAGGTGACAGCTATCATTAGCGTGAACCCAATTAGGACTGATGCCATTACCTTGTCGTCTGCTATCCAGCTTATCTTTGATAGCTTCCTGTACTGTCATATAGATTAGCTTGTCACCAAACTTGGTCTTAACTCTGCGCTTCTTCATATCAGGATAGTTCTGCATGATAGGTAAGCCATCGATAGTAGTCCAAGTGATAGGTAAGTTTTCTTTAGCCAACTCCCTAGCACAAGACTGTAACCAATCCATGCCTGTCTTAGCCGCCTTAACTGTATCGTTGATAGCTTCCCAGATATACTTAGCTAGGTAGATTGCCGCATCAAATTCTTTATCAAGTAAAGGAGATACATATGATCTATCAGCTTGTAATCTTTTCAAGTCTGTATCAACTATATATTCCTGTACAAATGACCTTGCTGAGAACAACGTTGAACCATAGACCCGTGTCATTACTGATCTTTTACTCGACGATCTGGTCATACCAAAATCTAACCAAGCCTGTGCTATTTCTTTATTCTCCCCACGCACAGCATCAGCCTTAACTCTGATGATAGCTTTATCAATCACAGTCTGATAGATATCTGCAGGTTTATCTAATGGTAGTAGGTTTACTTGTGTCGCACCTTCACCGTCAGATAAAGCGGCTGAGAAATGTTGAAGGCCAGAACAACTACCATCCTTACAAACTGGTATGTAGTTTACATGATCATAACCAAAAAGATTATATCCTTCCCACTCCTTACAGAATGCTAGGAAACACCAAGGACTGTCAGCTTCTTTAGCCCACCATAAGTCTTCCATAGGGTCATGAGCTACCTGTAATATTCGTTGCTCATTTTCTACTACCCAATCAACTCTCTCTTGCATCGATGCCTTGTCATATCCAAAGCAGTTAGCACCGTGGATTGCTAGTTCACAAGCGGCCTCGTTTGTACCTAATGGTTTACCATCTGCAAACTGTAGCAGTCCTTTAGATAAATCATTACCTTGCGGTGAGAGATGTGAAGAACCTGCAGGGTAAAGCCTACCTCTAAAGTCCATCGTATGTACAAAGAAGATACTCTCAAACTCAGAATATTTTTCTGCCATAAATCTTACCCGTGCTGTTAGGTTTCTTTTAGAACCTATACGGATGTTCTCGTCATAGATTTTAGTGGCTTTTCTTTTCCAATCTTTGAACTTCTTTTTCTCTTCATCGGTCAACGTAGAACTATCACGGTCAAACTGTAGAGGTGAAGGTGGTTTCTGCATATCCTCTTGTGGTGGTAGGTTGCCTACAGGAATACCGTTATCGTGGATTTGCTGGAACACTTTCAATACAAACTTATTGATTGCCCAAGGTGTCTTCTGAATTGTGTTTACTGCATCATAAACATCTTTCAATTCATCACCTAAGTTCTCTAGTTCCTTTAGATAATTTCTATTACCTGTTTTAATTAAGGGAAGGCGAGGGGTGTAGTGTGTTAGGTATCCACCAGAGAAGGGGCTTGTCCAATCCATCGGCGGTACAACCATCGGTTGAAATATAGGTTGCATAAGTGAAGCGGCGTTCTTATTTTTTTCGATAAAATCCACGACTGTTTGTGTAGGTACAACGTTATATAAAGCTTTGTTAGAGCGCTCTTTCTTTTTCATAACCAGTTCGATAAATCCTGTACGCTCTTGGAATATATAAATTAGTTTAGTTCCAAGGTGTGTCTTCTCGTCCTTAGTCCAGCCAACCCACTCCTCACAGTATCTGTTGTATGCCGCTATGATTTCAGTTCTCTTTCGTGAACGTGTAGTTTCTTTATTGTTCTGAATTGATTTCAACAGGTAAGGTTTTTGTTCTTCAAAAGATTGTAACCTTAGTTCATCCTCAAGATACTGAGCCACATTGATAGCCATATCCTGTAAGATTGCTTTCTTAGATATCCTATCCATGATTACTTTAGCAGTAAAGAAAGCTAGGATTTCTGGTTTAAATAGTTTCATCATGGCTACTGCAGATGAACGTCTACCTGCATTACCTTGTTCAGCTTCTTCATAGACATCATGGATGCCTTCAATAACACTCTCGATAGAACGCTTCATTACAGTGTTCCCATAGTAGGTAGATGATTCGTCACCTCGTTCTATTTTATCTTTTAGTTCCTCTTCAAATCTCTTGATTGTTAATGTTCTAGCTTCTTGTTCTAGCTCTTCTTGTACTCGGTACAGATCGTTGGTCATCCTGTAGTATCCTTTAGTATGTTGGAGGGTCTTGCGGTGCTAGAGTGCAACCTAATTACAAGCCCTTGTTTTCATTGGTTAAAGTGGTGGTGGTGCAGGTGCTGGTGTAATGGTGCAAAATTATTGTTGATGCGTGTACGTTTTGTACTCGATAACGCATAGAATAATATGAAAAAGAAACCCATAAAATGTAGGAAATACCTATATTAATATGGGCTTCTAATCGTTTATGGATATACAGGGAATAGTGAAGGTTTCTGTTTATTATCCTACTAACAATGCGTAACCCATTGTATAACCTGTATATTTCTAAACTACTGGTGTAGGTTTGCACCCACTTTGCACCCAGTTTACACCATTTTATTTTAAGCCCTGCGAGGGTTAAATAATGTGATGTTATCTCCTTCTAAATTGGTGTCTGTATTTTGTAAACTATCCAATGCTTCGACTGCATCATCAAGCTTACTTGGAATGAAATGAGCGTAGCGTTGTGTCATAGAAATATCCGAATGACCCATCCATTCTTGAGTTGATCGGATGTCTACACCAGCTCCTAGTAAACGAGTGCAACAGGTGTGTCTGAAGGTATGAATAACTAAGTCCTTACCAAACCCACAAGCATCTCTCATCTCCCAGAAATTCCTGTAGAAACGCTTCTCAGCTATGTGTCCGAATACTCTCCTATCATTACCGTTAACACGTAGCCTGAGACCCATTAGAATAGTTCTGACACGCGCTGACATTTTGATAGATCGTGGGTAGTTTGTTTTAGTTTGCCAGATTGATATGCGACCTGTCTTAAAATCTATATCGTTAAAGGTTAACCTGAGACCTTCGGATTTTCTCATGCCTGTATCTAAAAAGAATACAACTAAATCTGCATCATCTTCTCGACCAGTAGTATTATACCAATCGAGAATTTTTAGTTCTTCTTCTGCAGTCACAAATCTAATGCGTCCTTTAGTTAACTTGCGGCTTTCCATTCTAACAGGTGTCGTTGATAGGTGGCCTCTCTTGTGAGCAAACAACTGCATTTGATAAACTAATGTGCCTAGATAGTTTGTACAACTAGCTGAGTATTTCTTCTTAGTGGTTAGAAAATCAAAGAAAGAAGAAACGTTAGCTTCTGTTAGCATATCCAATGATGTAGTTTTACCAAAGTAATTCATTATCATTTTGCCATACCAATTAAATTTCTTTGGGTTGCCTGTAGAATTAGGGGCAATCTCAACTCGATATCTAATATAATTATCCCAAGCTGTTGAGACATTCCAAGTAGAATAATTAACTATATGTCCTGTTAATAATCCTCGCTTAAATCTCTCTAAAACTGAGATAGCTTCGACTAAATTTTTACAGGTTGCAGTCTGTCTTGTACCCTCAACCATAACTGAAACGCGGTATTTTCTACCGCGCTGTATGATTCCTTTGGGTATGGCTTGATTATTTTCCATAGATTTTACTCTCCATTCTCATAGCCAACTCAAGTCCTTTAGGTGTTAAAGTAACTATTCGCTGACGTTCATCTTCTGGCGAAGTCTTTAATTCTAATATACCTAAACCTTCTTCTTTTAGGTATGACCTATGAGCCATTGATCTAATTGTTCTGTTTAAACTAGATTGAGTTATATTTAAAATAGCTACTAAGTCTCTTGTTTCAATTATCTCATCGCGGTGGGCGGCAACATATAGAAAAACTCGTGCGTGATTTACTGTACATTTGTAATATAAATCAGCCATTATGTTTAAAGCTTCAACGACATTATTTAATTGTTTCATTTTTCTTTCTCTTCTAAATGCCAATCACACTGGATTGCATTTTAAACTTATCCAATATTTCGGTAGAGCATAGTTATTATTAGTCCACCAGTTCATCATTCTAATTAGGTTCATTTTAGGTGGTCCAGTGAAGGGGTTACACCATGAAGACACTGGCCTTGAGTGTCCGCCGTGGTCGATGCTTTTATTCCTATTTTTCATGTTTTTTCTCTAGTCCTTTTTTCTTATATATCAAGTCGATTATTATTATAATATTAAAGGCACGTAGTTCAATAGATTTACCATACCAAGTATTTTGGGTTATGCAATATCTTTTTGATACTCGTTTGTTACCATTTGTGGTTAGTCCACAGTCAAATTCTAGTCTCATTGTAATTCATTATTCCTATTCAATTAACATTTACTGCTCTCAATCCCTATGGATATGAAATGGTTAGTAGGATGTTAAGGTTTCTATACGTTTACGCATTTATTTTCAACCTAAACTTTTAATCCTAAAATGGTGGCTCTTCTCCTTTGTATTCTGGCTTCCACATTGGGATATGTTTTTGATCTGTCCTTACTACTTTTGTTTGGTCTTCCTGTTTTCCAAACATCTGTAGTAAGAACACTGACAAGACGTGACTAAACATTAGCTAATAGTTTTCTCTAGCTCATGAGTTACAGCGTCATAATATCCCTGAGTAAAATAGCTGTCAGCAGGGTCAAAGCGAAAACTTTCGTAAGCTTCTTTCAATGAGAAATCTGGTTTACTAATTAACTCATAGACAGCTTCAACTCCTTGAGCATATTCTTTAAAGCTGTCAGTGCTGTCGATTGTAGTTGTTGATAATAAAATTTCGCTATTCATCATTTTAAATTTACCTTTCAATTCATGCTTGATTGCATG
>Ga0315330_10000636_pt1 | contig 22373 bp, 21 predicted proteins | sample M140m34915metaG_FD_203453 | JGI IMG/M metagenome (GOLD analysis project Ga0315330, IMG submission 203453) | Ammonia-oxidizing marine archaeal communities from Monterey Bay, California, United States - M1 40m 34915 | ecosystem: Environmental > Aquatic > Marine > Intertidal zone | place: USA...
AGTGCCTAGTTTAGTCCCAACATTGTCTAAAGATGAAATTGAGTTTCTAAGAACTAAAGAAGATGCAGTGCCTATACCTGAAGCAATACAAAGAAAAGCGGCAGACCATGCTAAAAAAATGATTGAGCAAGGCAAAAGCCCATTCTATCAACAAGCAAAAAAGAAAAAGTCTCTTATTAAATGAGCCAAATACAATACGATTTATGCCCACAGGGACAAGTTCTTCAAGACTTTTCTGATTGTCGCGCACGTAACTCTTTTATCATGGGACCTTTAGGTTCTGGTAAAACAGTACAATGTATACTTAAACTGTTAGACCTTATCTGTGAACAACAACCTGTCTCTGACCCTGAACACAAAAACTACAACAAGCGTTTATCGAGAGTTATTGCGGCTCGTAACACCTATTCTGAACTGTTTTCTACAACAATAAAAGACTGGTTAGAGATACATGGGGAGCTAGGTGACTTCAAACAAGGCAATAAAGAACCCCCAACACACTTTATGCGCTTCAACCTAGAAGATGGAACAGAGGTTGAGTGTGATGTCGTATTTATCGCCTTTGACCGCCCTGAACACGTTAAAAAGGCAAGGGGTATACAATGTACTTGGGTGTGGCTAAACGAGACGAAAGAGCATTCTAAAGCCGTTTTAGATATGTTAGACCTACGTCATGGTCGTTACCCTTCTCCCAAAGAAGGAATTAAGCCTACACATCATGGAATGCTAGGAGATTCTAACGCCCCTGATGAAGACCACTGGTATTTTAAACTAGCCGAGATCGAACGACCCAAAGATTGGTCATTTTTTAGGCAGGCAGGGGGAGTTTACAAAGACGGTGAAGAGTGGAAAATAAACCCTAAAGCTGAAAACTTAAAGAACTTGCCTGATGGCTACTATGAGCGTGGTCTAAATGGTAAGTCTGATGACTGGATAAAGGTAAACTTAGCTAATGAATATGGTTTTGTATCGAACGGTAAGCCAGTACATCCTATGTACACTGATAGCGTACACTGTCAACACATGGATGACTTTGAGCCATCCCTTGACTACCCTATCGTCTTAGGAATGGACTTTGGTCGTACACCTGCGTGTGCGTTTATACAACGAACTGCCATAGGCAGATGGATATGTTTCGATGAGATGGTACTTACTGACTCTGGTGCTGTTGATTTTGCACCTACACTTAAACGATATATTGAAGAAAAGTACCCTGACCATGAGTTCAAAGGGTGGGGTGATCCTTCTGGCAACAATAAAAACCAAGCCAACTCGGAAACACCATTCCAGATACTTCGTGCGGCAGGTGTTCCTTGTCAACCAACAGCATCTAATGACCCTCTAAAACGTAGAGCCGCCCTAGAAGTACCCATGAAAGAAATGTGTATGGATGGACAGCCACGATTCGTTGTCCTACCCAAAGCCTCTATGATTCGTAAAGGTCTACAAGGCGGATTCTGTTACCGTAGAGTGCAGAAGTCAGGCGAACACTACACTGACGAACCAGATAAAAATGAATACTCTCACCCTGTAGAAGCACTTGAGTACGCCCTACAAGGAGAAGGCGAAGGTCGCTCTGCATTGCGTGGGACTGGTAAGTTTACTAAGCCTACAACAGCAAAGGTTAATTTTAGTGTCTTCTGAAGTGTATGTAGTGTTCAAAAATGACTCTTCTAATTGGTGGAGTCCATTTCTCAAAAAAGGAATTAGACACTGTTATGTGGTAAAACCATCAATAGATAGGCTAATTGTTTGCGGTAAGTCAACAAATGATTACGACTTGTTCACGATTGACGCAAAAAATGGTATAATCGATGATAATTATATTCTATTAGGTTATAAGCCCAAAAAGTGTAGACGCTTTTTATTCATGCTAAATACTTGTGTAGGGCATACGAAACAGATATTAGGAATAAACAAGCCTTTTATCTGGACACCATATCAACTGTACAAATACATGAGGAAGAACAATGGGCGGATCAGCACCTAAACCACCAGAACCAACACCCGAAGAAATTGCATTAGAAAAAAGAACTCAACTTGGTTTGCGTAGAGAACGTGCTAAAACAGAGCGCATGTTAAAAGCACAGGCTCGCGGCAAGTTAGGCGTTAAGTCATTACTTGGTGGTATTAAGCCTGACACTGGCATGAAGCAAGAAGATGTTGTTCATAGCAAAGCTATATCTAGCGAAAAGCGCGATAGGGCTTTATAATGAAGATACCATCTGAACTTGGCACTATTCAAGACCTTAAAAAACGCGAAGCTAACGCTTTTAAACGCGCCACACACTGGACTGATACGCTTGATGATGCGTATGAATACTTTCTTCCTAACCGAAACTTGTTTGAAACTGTGGTTGCAGGGCAAAAGAAGATGGATAAAATCTTCGACTCTACTGCTCTTGAGGCTATCCAACAGGGTGCAAGTAAGCTACAAGAAAACGTAGCCCCTATCTGGTCGCGTTGGGCTACTTTTGAGCCATCACTTCGCATAATGAAGCTTCTACAAACAGGTCAGTTTAACGTTTCAGAAGAAGACATTAGACGCAACCTTGAAGAGCAAGCAGAAGAAGTCTTTGACTACATCAACCGCTCTAACTTTGCTACACAGTTCTATGAGCATGCACTAGACCTCTTGATTGGTACAGGCACACTTCGTATTGACGAAGATGAAGATGATGATATGCCTATTGTCTTCAATGCTATCCCACAGAAAGGTATTGCGTTTGAGGAAGGTCCACAAGGAAATGTAGAAACACACTGGCGTAGATTTGAGGTCAAAGCAAAAGACCTGCCCCGCAAGTGGAAAGGATTTAAAGCATCTCCATCAATGGCTAAAGTAATCAAAGACAAGCCTGACACTATGGTCAAAGCCTATGAGGGTGTTGTTTATTTGCAGAAATCTAAAACCTATTACGGTTGTCTGTGGGTAGGAAAAGAAGATACATTAAGTTGGACTGAAGATTACGGTAAGTCATCACCGTGGGTAACAGGTCGTTACTCTAAAGTAGCAGGTGAGATTCGTGGTCGTGGTCCTGCCCTACAAGCACTGCCTGATGTTAAGTCGCTGAATAAAGCTAAAGAGTTTACCCTACAAAAGGCGGCAATCGACCTTGCAGGTATGTACACTGCTACTGATGATGGCGTGACTAACCCCTACAATATTAGCATAAGCCCCGGAGTTGTTATTCCAGTTGGTTCTAACAACAACGCTAACCCATCTTTAAGACGCTTAGACACTGGTGCTAACTTGCAGTTGTCCCAATTTGTTATTAATGATCTACAAATGAATATTAAAAAGGCTTTATTTAACGATCTGCGCGATCCAACAGGTGCAGTTAGATCAGCTACAGAGGTAGCTATTGAGTCGCGTGAACTAGCAAAACGTATTGGTTCTGCGTTTGGTCGCTTGCAAACTGAAGTATTAATCCCTATTATAAAGCGTGTTGTTGCTATATTAACTCGTAGAGGGCTTATACAGCCTCTTCAGTTAGATGGTAGAGACATTGATATTAAATTTATGTCACCACTAGCAAGACAGCAGGACGCTGAAGATATACTTAATGTTCAACAAGCTGTACAGTTTGTATTAACAACAGCAGGTCCAGATGAAGCGCGTATTGGTCTGAAGACTGAAGAGTTCGCATCTTGGGTTGCTGAAAAAGCAGGAGTTCCTGCAAGTCTGATACGAAGTGATGCTGAGAAACAGCAAGTAATGCAAGCAGGAGCGCAAGCATTTGAACAGGGTGCTACGAAAGGTGAGCAACCAATGCAAGGACAGACTACACTTTGAGTTGGAACAAAATAGACAAGGCTTCTACGGAAACCAAATCTAAATACGCAGAAGAGCAAAGAATAAAAGCCATTGAACTTGCTAAGGCATACAATGGCTGTTTCTCTACGCCTGAAGGAAAGAGAGTCCTTGAAGATTTAACGTCTCGTTTTATCTACGGCAACGATACCCCCTTTGAATCACAGAACGTGAACTATGAAGCGGCTTACCATAATGGTGAGTCTGGAGTGGTGAAGTATGTGATCAATTTAATACAACAAGCTAAAGTAAGAGGTTAATATGTCAGACGAACAAGCCGAAGTACAAGAAGCTACTTCTGATACCTTGTTAGACAATGCTGAACCCACGTTAAGTGAGAACGAGTATTTTCTAGCTGAAGGTATTAAAGGTACAGGTGAAACCCCAGAGTGGTACAAAGCAGATAAGTACCAGTCAGTAGCAGAGCAAGCCAAAGCATACACTGAACTAGAAAAAAAGTTTGGTGGATTTAAAGGCGCACCTAAAGATGGTTACTCTGCCCCTGAAGGTGTAGAGCAAGATGATGCGTTACTTGCTGAATTAACTGAGTTTGCTAAAGATACCAATATGTCTCAAGAGGCGTATGGTCGTGCATGGGAACTTTTAACAGCACAAGAGCAAGCCGTTGAAGAAGTCACTGCTGAACAAGAGATGGCGAAGCTAGGTGAAAACGCTACGCAACGACTGAAGACTGTTGAAGGGTTTTTAAAGAACAACTTAGACGCAGATACTTATACTCAAGTGCAAGACTTAGTAACAACCGCTGAAAGCGTACAGCTAATTGAAGCTATCGTTAAGGCAACTGTCCCTGCTAAACTTCCTATCGAGGGTGGTGAGCATCCTGCAGGATTAACGTGGGCAGATGTAGAAGCAGAAATGTTTAAGAAAGATGAGAAAGGCAATCTTCTTCGCAGTGTGGATATTAACCACGAACGCAAAGTTCAACAGATGATGGCATCATTTGGCGGTTGATATTTACAAGTATGGGTGTTCGGTGTTATAATACGGCATCGAATACCCTTTCTAAGGCTCGATAAATTTAGGTTGGATGCTGACCAAATTTATTGGGTACTCAGCTAAAACCTTGAAAAACTTTTAAATTAAATCTCTTTTTCGAGGATATTATAATGAGTATTAACTTATCTCCAGTAGCTGTTACTGAATTTGACAGCATGGTAAAACACGCGTTTCAAAACGCATCTCTCCTTCGTGACACCGTAACTGTGCGTAACAACGTAGTTGGTGACACTTACAAGTTTCGTGCAATGGGCAAAGGTCTAGCTAATCAAAAAGCTACCAGTGCTGATGTTGATCCAATGGATGTTGCACACAGCCTTATCACTGCAACTTTGTCAAACTGGAATGCTCCAGAGTACACTGATGTATTTGATCAAGCTGAAGTAAACTTTGACGAAAAACAAGAGCTAGCTACTACTATTGCAGGTGCATTGGGTCGTAGACTTGACCAACTTGTAATTGCACAATTAGATGCCGCTACTGTCACATCTGTTGGTTTAGATACTACTGCTCTTAGCCCAGACGATATTGTTTCGGCTAAAATTAAACTAGTAGAAAATGGTGTAGGTTCAGGCGACTTGTTTACTGTCATTAATGCTAAAGGTTTGTCTGACTTGTTAGGTGCTGAAAAAATTTCATCATCTGATTATGCTAATGTTAAAGCTCTAGTAAATGGTGAAGTTGATACATTTGCAGGCTTTAAAGTTATTGTAATGGAAGACCGTTCAGGCAGTGCTGGTGAAGGCGGTTTGGCTGTAGATGGTACAACTAATGCTGTTAAAGCATACGCTTACAGCAAAGAAGCTGTTGGTCTTGCTATTGGTATGGATATGAAAACCTCTATTGACTACGTTCCACAAAAGACTTCTTTCTTGTGTAACGGTATGTTGAAAGCAGGCGCGGCTGTTCGTGATACAGCAGGCGTAGTTCGTATTGGATACGACAACGTACTATAAGTAACACCATAAGGGGGGTTCGCCCCCCTTTTTTTATTTATACATAAAGGTAAATCATGGCTAGTAAAATAGATTTAATTTCTAACGCATTAATTCTGATAGGTGATTTGCCAATAACATCACTGACTGGCAACTCTCGCGCACAGGTTGTAGCTAATAACTTGTATGACAATGTGGTGCAAAACGAACTAACAAAGTATCGTTGGGGCTTTGCTCGTAAGAAAGCACAACTTAACAAGGATGCTACAGCTATTGTTGGTACAGAGTGGAACGCTAAGTACACTTTGCCTGCTGACTTACTTACACTAATTAAGCTGAATCCAAATCAGCCATACCAAATTATTGAAGACAAGGTTTATATAAATCACAGTGGTGACTTGTACTGTGACTATATTGCTAATGTCTCTGAAGCAGAGTTTCCTGTGTACTTTTCTAAGATGATTGAGTATGCACTAGCTAAAGACTTTGCTATGTCTATCCGTGATAACGCTACTACTAAACAAGTTATGGCTATGGAGTATGAAAACCAATCTCGCATGGCTCGATACACTGATAGTCAGCAACACCCTATTACACCAATACAGAGTAGACCATTCCTTGATGTGAGGTACTAATGGCTAAAAGCAACTTTGTTCAAAACAAGTTTGTTAGTGGTGAGTTATCTGAAAACATCAAAGCTAGAACAGACCTCGAACAATACTATCAGGGCATGGAAATTGCTACCAATGTAGTTACTACTCCACAAGGTGGGGTAAAAAGGCGCATGGGTTCTGAGTTTATTGATGTTCCGCAGGGTAAAACTGTCCGAATTACTGGTAGTTTTACTTTTAGTTCTAGCAATGTAAAGTCGGGCAGTTCCATCAATGATCTTAATGATAATGACACATCAACTGTAGTAGAGTTCGACGGCATAGGCTCTAATGCTAACGTAGTAATATGGGAAAATACCTTTTCAAATACTCCTACTTTTAACAAAACTGTTAGCTTTATTGACCTTGTTGGTATTAAGTTTAGTGAAGATGTTACAAGCACAGAGTTCTTATTAGAAAGTGCTAGCGATGCAAATGGTCCGTGGGGTGAAGACGATACTAATAATGTACAGCAAAGCATAACAGTACCTAAGATTACAAACTTTGATCAAGATATGAGACTCAAAGTAGATATTCCTGTATCTACTACTGGCGGTCCAAATACATTTGTCAGACGCTATTGGAGATTAGTCCGTAGAGCAAGCACTCCATTAGGTCTGGCGTATATGTCTATAAAGGATGTTAACTTTTATGAGTTAGATACTGCTAACATATCTGAAGATTACAAATTACATAAGTTTGAAGTAAGTAAGAATGACAGCTTCTTGTTGTTTTTCCAACCATCTAACTTACGTATATTTAGAGTTACAGATACAGCGACAACATACTTGCAAGACATTAATCATGGGCTAGGTGTGAACTACCCTAATCGTGTTGCTAGTAACGAAAATGTATTATTACTATTCAACAACAATGTTGCGCCTAGACGTTTGGTGTACAACTTTAATAATGATGGGTTGTTTTACTACGACACTCCTACGTTTACTAATATTCCTAGATATGACTTTGATGATAGAAATAGCCCAACTGCAACAGCCGCAGTAGCAATAGTAACATTTCACGCTAATTTTAATGCAGGCGATAAGTATCAACTAGAAATAAATGGGGTTCTTAGTAAAGAAATTGTTTATCATGGCGATGCTAACACTGATGAGCAAACTGCCACAGCAAGGTCTATGCAAATTAATTTACAAGATATGCCTGTATTCGGTGACTCTGGCATTACAGTTGCAAGAACTGGAACTGATGAATACACCGTAACAATGGCAGGCGATTCTGCTAACGATTACCCTTTAATGACAGGCTTTGGCACTACAAACTCACACCCAATAACATTCAATGGGTATGTGCAAGGCAATGATACAAAAGAGCCTATCTGGAGTGCTACAAGGGGCTATCCGAATCTCGGTGTATTTGCAGAAGGTAGACTATGGTTAGGCGGTACACGCGAGAAACCACAGGTTCTAATGGCATCACAAGCAGGATTTTATTTTGATTTCAAAGTAGACCGAGGCGAAGCAAACGAAGGGTTTTTGTTTACTATTAACGGTTCAAAAAGTGCTATTGTTGATGTTACTGGTGGTCGTGGTGTTACAGTATTTACTGAAGGCGCAGAGTACAGTATTACAGGTAATACTCCTGCTACGCTTGATGCCCAACAGCAAACGCAACATGGTAGCTTTAGTGAAGATGTACCTACACTAGCCCTAGATGGCACTACATTATTTGTAGACCGCAATGGCAGAACACTTAGACAGTTTATCTTTGATTACAGAGAAGAAGGCTTCAGAAGTGTTGATATGTCTGTACTATCATCACATTTGATTAACTCTCCTGTAGACATGGATGCGGTTACTGCGGTATCAGCAGATGATGCTAACTATGTATTTGTTATTAACGCTGATGGCACTGCTGTAGTAATGAACACATTACGCGATCAAGATATTACAGGCTTTACTAAGTTCGATCAGATTAGAGTAGCTGTTGATGGTAGTGAGATACAAGGTAGTAGTACAGATTTTGACGGCACTGTAGATAAGTATAAGCAAGTTGTTACAGTAAACAATGTGCTACACGTTTTATGTCAAACAGGCGGCTCTCCTGCTAGTGGTTATGAGTTTACATTATCAAGACTTACATTAGATTACTTAATGGATATGAGCGTTAAGTTTGAGCCACAAAATTTAGGTGGTGGATATTACCATCCACAATATCTAACAGGCACTAAACATTTATCAGGCTTTCAGCTTATTAATGTTGTAGCAGGTAATAGCGTATTGCCACCAAGATACGCGGCACAGTATGCTAATGTAGTAGAACTTTCAGATGCAGAAAGACAACTTAATGTTACTATAGAGGTAGGTCGTAACTTTGTACCTACTGTTAAGCCTATGCCGTTAAGCACCATAATGGCTAGTGGTGATAATATACAGATGGCATTAAAGCGCGTGGATAGAATGAATCTTCGCGTTATTAACTCAGCAGGTGTTAATATAGACGGTGTAGCTGTACCTGTTAGAGAGTTTGGAGATTCTGGTAGTAGCCCACTAAATACATCTTTAGTGCCGTCTACAGGGATTATAGAAGATAATAACGGTGGTAACGGTTGGGGTAGAGAGGTTGTTCCTAAGATTACAGTGCCAGACCCAACACCATTTCATTTATTAGCAATAGATTACGAGATTAGTTCTTAGAGGTTATTATGTGGCAGTTAATTGCATTAGCAGGTGCGGCACAAGCGTATGGGCAATACCAAACAGGTAAGGCGCAAGAAGCACAAATGAAGCGTCAGGCAGAACAAGAACGCTTACGCGCTCAGACTGAAGAGCTTGCTAGGCGTGAAGAGTTAAATCAGGCGATTGCGGCTAATCAGGTTGCCATGGCTATGAGTGGTATAAGTGGCGCGACACCACAAAGTGTATCTTTAGAATCTGCTCGAAAAACAACCACTAGCGAAGCGGCTATAAGTCTCAGTGAAAAACTAAAACAACGTCAACTAGTTAGAGAAGGTGAAGCCGCCGCTTTCGCAGGAAGGGTTGGTGCTGTTGGCACTTTGTTAGGCACTGCCGCTGATATAAAAGCAACATAGGATAAAACATGGCTATTAAACCTATTACAAGATATGGAAAGTTTGCCCCTACTGGTGTAGATCAGTCAGGGGAAATTCGTATGCGCGCACTTGCAGGTCTTAGTGAGCAGGTTTATGACATTACTCGTGATGTTGTTAAGACTAAGCGTGAGCAAGAAGCCGTTGGCGAGGCAGTACAAGCGGCAGAAGAAGCGCGCACTGTTGACCCTGCAACTGGTAAAATTACATACGGTGAAGTTGAACAGCGTGGTGCGTTAAAGTTTGGCTCGGCACAATTTAATCAGGCATTAAACTCTACCGTACGCAGTCAGCGTGAGCAAGATAGTCGCGCAAAAATTGCTGAATACAAAGAAACTTATAAAGATGACCCTACAGGGTTTCAAAACGCAACAGATGGATATTTAAAAGGGTTGCTAGAGGGTGCGCCAGAAGAAATGCGCCCAACAATTAGGCAAGATGTAAGTGGTCGTATATTAACTGCACAAACAACGATAAACACTAATTTTCAAATTAAACAAAAAGAAACTGCTATTAATTTGCACAAAGGTAACATTAATGACGGTGTTACTGAGGCTACACGTTTAGCGCGAATGGGAGATGCTGATGCTCTTGCAGTAGAAAAACAATCTGTTTTTGCCTCTATAGATGCTAGAGCTTTAGTAGATGAAGACTTTGATCCAGTTGCGGCAAAACAACAATTTAATAATCTAGTTAATCAGCAGTCTGAACTTTACAAAATTAACGCGTTGTTTGATAAAGACCCAGAAAGTGCATACGCTTATCTTGATGACCTAAGAGGTAAAATACCAAAAGGCGTTGACCCAGATAATTGGAAAAAGTTTACAGATAGCGCGCAAACAGGGTTGGGTAAAAGAGAGTACGCAAATAAAATTAAAAACAAACGCGAAGCACAGCAAGATCGAGAGTATGTAGACGGTGTAGTCGCTCAGATAGGCATGGGTACAGCTGATCCAGAAGATGTGCAAAAAGCTATTGATATGTCTGAAGGTACAGATCAAGCAAAAAATATACGAGACGCGCAGGAAGTTGCTCAATATTCTGCACAACCTACTAGTGAGCGAACAAAATTTAGAAATAAAGCAGAAGAGTTGGGTAGAGAAGGTGCAGAGCTTTTAGTCAAAATGAAAGCGCAAGAATACAAGATACAACAAGCATTAGTTAAAGACCCAATGGGACTAGCTTTACAACAAGGTGTTGTTGATTTAGGTGACTTTAATCCACTGAACCCTACGCCTGAGTCTGTTGCTTTAGCTAAAGAGCAAGCGGCAGAAGCATCTGAACATTATGGTGTACAAATTCCTATATTAACTGCATCACAAACAACACAGTTGATTGAATACTTTAATAGCGAAGATATTACTGCCGAGCAACAAACGGCTATAGCGCGTGTATATGGTGCTGATTCAGGAATATGGAGTCAGTTTTCTGAAGAAAATGCAGGCGTATATGCACAAGGCGCAACGCATCCTGATGCAACAGTATCTACAGGTATATTTAAAGGTAATAACAGGCTCAAGCAAGGTATCGTATCGGTTAAAGGTGCAGACAAAACAGATGCACTCGATGAATTTTATGAATATATTGGCAGTGATACAGTACCAGATGCAGACGCAACAGACCTGTATGAAGCTAGTCTTGCATATTATGCAGGCACAGTTGGGCAAGGCGCAGACTTTGACAAAGATGCTTTTAAAAGTGCTGTAAAAGCAGTAACAGGTAATGTTGAAACTGTGCGTGGATTCAAAACTATCCTGCCTAAAGATGTATCGAGTGATGATTTAGAAAAGTATTTTGACAATATGTCTGAGCTTGAATACCGTAAAATAGCAGGCGATAAACCAGACAATCAAGTTAAAATGGACTTAGAATTAATTAGAAATGCTGACAGAATTGTAGCAATTAAAGATGGCAAGTATCTGGTGACTCACGCAAACGGACAAGCAGTGTTTAACGCAAACGGAATGCCGTTAGAGTTTACTGTAAATGCTGAAACTATAAGTGACAACATGTTGCGTACTGGTAAAACTCTTGGTCAATATAAAGAAGAGCTAAGAGAAAGAACGGCTCAAAAACAAGCCGCTTTAGCAGAAGCGCAAATGAATGTACTAGAGCAAAGAACAACACGCTTTTAATTAAATAGAGATATATATGCCTTTATTATCAGAACGTGGTTACAGAGAAACATTACTTAGTCTTAGCCCTATAGACTATGATGCTCCTGATGACCCTACGTTTTACGAAACTATGCAGGCTTCTTATGGTTTTGTGCGAGATGAAGAAAGGTCTAACTCATCTTTGTTTAATAACCAAGCATATTTTGATAGAAAAAATACAGTTCGTCAGTTAATAAAAGACGGTATGGATTTGAACGCATATACAAATAGAAATGGTGCGTTTAACTATGACAAATTAGCTGAAGATACTGGACTGATTAAAAGCAATAGAGAGCTTTTTGAAGAGCGGAACAAGATGCTTGCAGAGCGCAGAGAGCGCAATCAAGATGTTATGGAGCGTGGTAATGGGTTTGCACAATTTTTAGGCATGGCAGGCTCTTATATGTCAGACCCTATTAACATAGCATCATTGCCATTTGGCGGTGTAGGTGCAGGAGCTAAAGGTCTCAGCGTGTTAAGCAGGTCAATGCTAGGCGCAAGAAATATGGCAGGCGTATCATTAGCTTCTGAAATGGCTATACAGCCTTTAGTTTACTCGCATAAAAATAATATTGATTCACCATATACAGTTGAAGATTCATTGCGCGTAATAGGCATTACAGCCCTTACAGCGGGCGTATTAGGTGGCGGTGTACAAGGCGTAGCAGGCTATTTAGCAAAGTCAGCAGAAAAAGCAGCAAAGTATTTAAGTGTAAGGGAAGGCATATACACTAAGCCGCCAATAAAATGGCAACCATCAATAATTGAAGGTAAAGCCGCAAGCATCCCAACAGCAAAAAATATAGAGATTGTTAGAACAAAATTGTTTAACGAGCAAACTAGCAAGTTGACTGCTACAGCGGGCGAAAGGCTTACAGTGCCAGAAAGAAAAAAACTAAATGGCGAACTAAGAAGTCTTGAAAGAAGATTAGAGCTAGATTTAGATAAAATATCAAAACGGTTATCTAAAGAAACTAAAGCTACAAAAAAAACAAAAGATAAAAAAGCATTAAAGGCTGAAGCAAATGCGGAAAGAAAAGCATTGCGTGATAAATACAATCCTTTAATAAAAAGAACACAGCAACAAATTAACAAGGATGCAGAAGCATTAGCGGCACAATCACAACTTGAAAGAATTAAACAAGGGCAAGTGCCATCACTTGATGCAAAAGTACAAAAAGAACTAGATGATTGGATACAGCAAAACAGTACACCAGAAACACAATCTGTTTATGCAATAGAAAAGATAGCTGAGAATTTAAAATTGCAAAAGGGCTTTAGAGCCGAGGAATTAGCGCTAGAAGCGTTTTCAGGGTTTGCTGAAGGTACGGTCAAGTCTATTGATGAAGCGCGTCAAATCGCAATACAGTCGCTTAGGGATAAGCTGAAGACGTTAGATGCAGATGGTTCTAGTGCAAAAGAAGTCGATAGCTTGATAAACAAGTTAGAAGCAACAGATGATGCTGAAGCAGTGTTTAACGATTTGTTTAAAGCTAATATAGAAAAAGATTTACGCATCCTTGAAAACAATGAGGCTGTGAGAGAAGCTATAGAAACTTATACGGTTAAGCCAGAAGAATATAATCCAAAGGCTACACCGCCTGCACCTAAAGCTGATACTACTAACTTGCAAGATGCGGCACTTACTGAAGCAGGCTTCACTAAAGCATACAATGAGGAAATGGCTATCTACAATACTTTAGAAAACAAAAGATTGTTTGATTTAGACGAAGATGGAAATGTTGTCTTTACGTCTGCTGATGACGTAATCAAAGCTATAGATGATGATCTTGAAGGCTTAGAGTCAATAATGAGGTGTTCGCGTGTCTAGTTTTAATTATTGTATAAATGAAGCTGTTAAGAGCAAAAAGATTAGCAAAACAATGGCTGATGAAATACTTGCCGCACCTGATCAAGCAGAAATAATTAGAGATATTGCTGAGACATTAACGCGCGAACGAAGAGAAAAGGTTGTAGATGCTATACGTTTATCTAATGCGATAGAAGCCGCAGACTCACACCCAGAGGGGCTAGGTGCAGGATTAGCATCTTTGATGGGCAAAGATATAACAGGTAAGGCTAATTATGCAAATGTGGATTTTTTGCAAAAGACATATACAAATAAGTTCCTTGCAGGTTGGGCTAACGGTTTAGAAAGATTTAGAACTACTACTTTTGGATTGTCACAAGATAAAGAAGGCATTAATAACCTTATACGCGCATTGCATGGCAAGGCTGTAGATGATGCAGACATAATGCAAATTGCAAAAGATTATAACGTAATGATGGAAAACATACGTTTAGATTTTAATGCAGTAGGCGGCAGTATTAGTAAAAATGAAGATTGGATATTGCCACAAAAACACGACATGACAAGAGTCGCTAAACTGTCTGAAGATGAGTGGGTTGATTACATAAAGCCTTTATTAGATAGAAATAAGATGCTAGATGATTTAGGCAAGCCGCTAGATGATGCACAATTTAATGAGGGTTTACGGTACACCTATCAAACAATTACTACGGGCGGCATGAATAAAGCGCAAGGCTTAAGTACGCCTAGAGGTCTTGGTCGCAAACTGTCACGCAAAGGCAGTGAAAAAAGATTCTTATACTTCAAAGATGGCGACTCATGGATTAGCTATCAAAACAAATTTGGTAGAGGCGATATATTTACAACGATTACTGACCACATACAAGACAAAGCAGGCGATATTGCGTTAATGCAAGTGCTAGGAACTAACCCTAAAAATATGTATGAGGGTTTAAAAAACTATGCAGTGCGAGAGTCGCAAAAACGAGGCAAACCTTTGGGTGGGGCAAAGCTACAATATTACGACAACTTATATAAAGTTATCAGCGGTGAGGTAAATGGCGGTCAGGTAACTGGAATAGCGGATACTATGCAAGCATGGCGTAATGTAGAGGTTGCATCTAAACTTGGCGGCGCGGCATTGGCATCGTTTACTGACGTAGCAACTACTGCAATTACAGCTAATTACAATAAAATGAGCGCGACTAAAGTGTTCATGCGACAAGCACAACTATTGAAAGAACAAGCCGCAGGTGGTGGCGAAGAAGCCCGCAACGTGCTTGCAAGAATGGGCTTTGTATTTGATACCACCTTAGGAAGAGCGCATAGCTTAAATAGATACACTGATACATACGGCTCTGGAACAACAGCTAAAGTTGCTGAAGTGACATTACGAGCATCAGGGCTAGAGGCTTGGACACAGGCTATGCAAAAAGGCTTTTCTATGGAGTTTGCAGGAATGTTGTCTGATAGCTTTAAAAAGTCATTTGATGATTTAGACTTTAAGGAAGTGCTAGAGCGTTATGGTATTACTAAAGAAGATTGGAATGCCTTCAGAAAGACCGAAGTGCTTGACTTCAAAGGTGCTAAGTTTGCTAATGTAACATTAGATAAAAGCATGAAGTTTCATAGAATGATACTGCAAGAAATGGAATATGCTACTCCCACTATGGATGCTAGAACGCAAGCTATTACAACAGCAGGCACACAAAGAGGTACAGGGGTAGGTCAGGCAGTACGCAGTATAATGCAGATTAAATCATTCCCTATAACTGTAGCTATGAATCACTGGATGCGTGGCATGTCACAAGCAACAATGGGTGGCACAATATCCTATCTAACTACTTTTTTTGCGGCTTCTACTATGATGGGTGGTTTATCAGTGCAATCAAAAGAACTAGCTAAAGGGCGCACGCCAAGAAACGTAGACGGTGAATTTTTATTTGACGCATTTATTATGGGCGGCGCAGGCTCATTGTTTGCAGACTTTTTGTTAGCTGATTCAGAAAAGTATGGGCAGTCTTTAACTGAAAGCATTGCAGGCGTACAGGCTTCTACAGCTTCTAAGTTAATTAAGATGACAAAAGGTAATATTAAAGACGCATTAAAAGGCGAAGATACAAACATACTAGGCGATGGATTAAACTTTATAAAAGGTTTGACGCCAGATACATGGTATACGCAGTTATTTACTGACAACATGATAGAAGCGTTTAGAAAAGAAGTAGACCCTAATAGGGAAAGAACATTAAATAAAATGGCAAGACAAAGACAAACTGAATATGGTCAAGGTCAGTGGTGGCAACAAGGTGAATTAACCCCAGAATTTGTGCAAGATTAAGAGGATATTATGACAGTTACAGCAAACACAACCAGAAACGATTACACAGCAGGTTCAGCTCAGAGTGTATATAACTATACGTTTCAGCTTAACGAAGCGGCTGATGTCGATGTATACCTCGATGGTGTCAAGCAGACTCTAAATACCCACTACACTGTACAAAATGTAGGCAATGCGTCTGGCAGCACTATTACATTTACTTTGGTGGATGCACAGAACAACCCTATACATCCTACACAGGGCGCTGTAATTAACATTGTTATGGCTATGGATTTAGATAGAGACACTAACTATCAGCCTAGTGGTGCATTCTTAGCCGCAGATGTAAATAATGACTTTGACCGTTTATGGCTTGCTACTAACCAACAGCAAACAGCAGTCAATCGTAGCCTTAGATTGCAAGATGATGATGTAACTACGTCTTCTATGGAGTTGCCATTAAAGGATGCGCGTAAAGGCAAGCTGTTAGCATTTAACGCTACTACTGGCGATCCTGAAGCTACAAGCAATAATCAGTCTAATTGGGATTCAGCATATAACGACATAATAACGTCTGCATCATTTAGTGATGGTAATTACACTCTTACGCAAAGAGATGGCGGCACAATAACTACTAGTCTTGATGGGCGTTACTTAAAGCTATCTGGCGGAAATGTTACAGGAACAACAAGATTTATTGAAGGTTTGTTAGTTGACCAAAACAAAGCAATAGCATTTAATGGCTCACAGTTAGTAATGGGAACTAGTGGCACTGAAAGTTTTATTATTGAGGGTGGAGCAGGTGATTTAAGTATTGATGCTGCAAACCTTAATCTTAGAGCTTCACCTACAGTAAATTACATTACTGCTACTAATGGTGGGGCTGTCAGTTTATACCATAATAATAGTGTTAAGTTGGCAACCACTAGCGGTGGTATTAGTGTAACAGGCACAATTACTGCTACAGGCTACAATTCAAGTAACTGGGATACTGCCTACAACGATAAGATAAATTCAGTAAGTTACAGTAACAATACCCTTACGCTTACTCAACAGGATGGGTCTACATTAACAACCACTATTGCAGGTGGCGGCGGTGGTGGTGAAACATTAGCCCAAACTCTAGCTATTGGTAACACTACTGGTGGTAACGACATTAGCTTTGGTGATGGCGATAAGGCTACCTTTGGTGCAGGTTCTGACCTACAGATTTATCATGATGGGTCTCATAGTTATATTACGGATGTTGGAACAGGAAATCTACGTATTAGAGGTACGGACATTACTTTGCAAGATGCAGATGGTAATGGCTACATCAGTATGGTTGACGGCGGAGCAGGTGGCACTGTTTACCTAAAACACTTAGGAAGCAATGTTTTAACCACAACATCCACAGGTATAGACGTTACTGGTGGGATTACTGCATCAGGCAACGTAGGTATAGGTACTACTAGTCCTACAACTACTCTAGATGTTAACTCAGGAACAAACAACAAAGTAGCTACTTTTACAAGCTCTGATGCAACTGCATTTATACAAGTATCTGACAGTAATACTACAGCTTCAGCACATGGTTATGGAGTCAATGGTAATAATCTGAGTTTGTATGCTAACAATTCTGAACGACTACGCATAGACTCATCTGGCAACCTATTGGTGGGTAAGGCTGGAGTAGATTTAGCTAACGTAGGTGTAGAGGCTAGAAGTAATGGGACATTAGCGGTAACTAAAGATAATGGTACGGTAGCGCATTTTAATAGAAAAACATCTGATGGAACTATTTTAGACTTCCGCAAAGACGGCACAACTGTAGGGTCTATTGGTACTAAAGGTGGCGACCTTTACTTAAATACAGGTACAACAGGTATAAAGTTTAGGGATGCAGATAACTGCGTAGAGCCAGTTACTAATGACGGAAGTGGGAGAGATGCCGCTATTGACTTAGGGCGAAGTTCTACACGCTTCAAAGACCTCTACCTATCTGGCACTCTCCACGGTGATAAGTACGATATATACACAGAGGGCGGTGGTAGTCTTTATCAAACTAATGGTTATGTAAGATTTGCTAATGGTAACACTGAGACAGCTAGGATTGACTCATCAGGCAACGTAGGTATAGGTACTACTACTCCTTCAGCAGACTTGCATATTTATAAGCAAACAAACGCTAAAATAATTATTGAGGGCGACAGCGATAATAGTGCAGGCGAAGAAAGTGCGTTATTACAGTTTAAGACTGATAGCGGGATTGTGGCTCATACTATAGGTATTGAACAAGGAACTACTAATGCCTTAGTTATTGATGCAGGTAATGGCAGTAACGGCACAGTATCAAATCAATTAGTTTTTAAAACAAAACCAACAGATACTACAACTACTGCTGAACGTATGCGTATTGATGAGTCAGGCAACGTAGGTATTGGTACTACTAGTCCTGCTACAGCATTAGACGTTAGTGGAGATATAACCTTATCTGGCGTTGTCAACGCAGGTGACGGCTCTGCCTCTGCGCCTTCATACACATTTGGTGATGACACAAATACAGGTATGTTTAGCCCTGCGGCTGACACCATAGCATTTACTGAAGGTGGCGCAGAAAGAATGCGTATTACCTCATCAGGAAATGTGGGTATTGGCACTACTAGTCCATCACAAAGACTTCATGTAAATGGGGGCGTTCAAGGCAACAGATTTATTGCAACAAGCAATAATAACTCTATTGCAAGTGCAGGACTTTATGGCGGTATAGGATTAACAATTAAGAACGTTTATAGTTCATCTAGTACATCCTATGCAACCATGATTAGCTTCAAGAATAATATTAATGGCGAGGCAGGAAGAATACGCACAAATGGGAGTTCAACACAATATGTGTCCACATCTGATGAAAGACTTAAAGAAAACATCCAAGATGCAGGGGATGCAGGAGCTAAGATTGATGCAATACAAATCAGACAGTTTGACTGGAAAGGAAGTGGAGAGCATGAAGACTTTGGTGTTATCGCACAAGAGTTACAGTCTGTAGCACCTGAAGCTGTATCTGAAGGAGAAACAGCAGATGACATGATGGGTGTTGATTATAGTAAACTAGTACCAACCTTAATTAAAGAAATACAATCACTACGCAACAGAGTTGCAGAACTGGAGAACAACTAAATGAACTTTACAATTTCAACTTTAGAAAGAAACACAGATGACGGTGTAGTAGTAGCACACTGGCGGGTAAGTAAGGCATCTGGTGACAACACAGCGACCTCTTATGGCACTTGTAGTTTCACTCCAGATTCATCTGCTGAAGGCTATGTAGCTTATGCTGACCTTACAGAAGCTAATGTAATATCATGGGTGCAAGAGGCTCTCGATACTGAGTCTCTTGAGGCAACACTAGATGCTGACCTAGCTGAACAAGCAACACCATCAATAATTACAGGAACTCCGTGGTAATGATTACTATTGACGACAAAACTTATACAGAAGAAGATTTAGATGATGCACAACTTGTGCAGGTGGAGCGTGTTAATGCACTGCAAGCTGAACTAAATCATTTACAAATGCGCGCACAGGAACTCAACATTCTTATAAGCGCGTATGCTAATTCTATTAAAGAAAGCCTTGAGGAAGAATAATGTCAAACTTAGAGCCAAGAGTTAGCAAGCTAGAGTGGCGTGTAGATAATCACTCTAATCAACTAACAAGACTGCATAATCAAACATCTGAACTAAGAGATGAGTTACACAATATTAACAAATCATTACTTCAGATTAAGTGGTTAGCACTTGGTGTTGGGCTTGTGATAGTAGGTGAGTCTCTCGGCTTAGGCGGCATGATGAAAGTGCTTGGAGTGTAATATGTGGCAATCATTAGTAGGTCCTATAGCTAATATAGCTGGTGGCTACTTAAAAAATAAAGCAGAAGAAAAACAAGCCAAACACAAGGCTAAACTAAAAGTAATTGAGAACGATGCTGAGTGGGAATCTAAAGCTGTTGATGCTACTCAAAATAGCTGGCGTGACGAATTTTGGACTATAGTTTTGTCAATTCCTATTTTCATGATCGGTTATTCCATAGTTGTTGGCGATCCAGATATTGTGATTCGTGTTGAAGATGGTTTTCAGGCTTTAGCGCAACTGCCTGAGTGGTATCAGTATTTATTGTTCATAGCTATTTCTAGTAGCTTTGGTATTAAGGGTGTTAGCAAACTAGCGAGTTTGCGTAAGTGAGACTACTGTTATTACTGTTATCTACTTCAGTGTTTGCGTCAGATAGCCAACAGAATGGTGATTTGAACAATAACACTCAAGACTCTACAGTTAATAGTCACAATGTTACAACAAGCACTACAACTCAGAATGTAGGGGCAGGGGCAGGAAAGCCTAACCCAGTAAACACTGCTATATCTCCATCTCTTATGTCATCAGGGCAAGATACTTGTCTGCGTTCAGCTAGTGGTGGCATGCAGATAGATGTACTAGGTATCAATGGTGGTCGCTATGTACAGGATGAGGAATGTAACAGAAGGAAAGACAGTAAGGTTTTGAAAGACATGGGTATGTCTATCGCGGCAGTGTCTAGGATGTGTCAGAATAATAATAACTGGACCGCCATGTTTATCGCAGGAACACCATGCCCCATATTAGTCAATGGTCGCATGGTCTTTGGAAAGAATGCCTTTATAGCCATGAAGAATAACCCGACATTATTTATTCCTGACTATGAAGACAAAGAAGAACACTACAACCAACTACTAGGAATAGGGGTAATTATAGATGAAGAAGATACTAGCGACAATCTTAGCGTGTCTGAGCGTTTCCGCCCACAGCATTGATGTATCTAACTTAGTTGATACCAGTCAAAGTATTGTAGACACATTTGACTCAGGCATACAGAGAGTATCTGCATTACAAACATTATCTGATCAGGGGTTAATTGCACCTGACAGTGTGGTGGATGACAGTAAATTGTCCTATGAGCAAGCTCAAGCGTATAATGATGCTTTACAAATGACAACGCAAGCCGTCTATACAATGTCCGCTAACGAGTTTGTAGACGAACAAGTAGATCAGGCTAAGCATGAGCTTAACACGGCTGTAAGCGCATTTGTGGGCGCGTCAGAGGTATTGATAAAAGCTGTTGTTGTTAATGACATGGCAGTCGAGACAGAAGAGAGTGGCGATGCTGTACAGGCACAAGAGATACAGTCTTTTATTGCTAACAATGATGTTGAGATTACTGACACCCATGTTGATGCGTACAATGATTCGCTTGATGCAGTGGAAGAGACAGCACAGACCTTTGCCGCTTTTGTTGCTGTGCAGAATGATGAGGGCTTAGTGCAGGATATGCAGGCAGAAGTAGATATGATGGGTGATGACTTTATGAATGCTTACGATGCGTCATTTGATTCATCTACTGGTTATGCTTCTTTGTCATTCCATACTACTAACGTGGTTATGATTTATAGTTTAGAGGGTGCATTTGTGAGTGCGGCTGATGTGTTGGGCGCAGGGCAAGAAGGTGACTTCTATCAAACTGGACCAACTGCTGACAATTGTTTTTACTGTGAGGAATACTAGTGCTTGCTGATACAGAAGTTAATATAGGTGGTACTAAACTTAAAGGTGTGTGGATTGCCATAGTGCTGACGATAGGTACATCCATAGGTGGTACTGTATGGACAGCCAGTAGTTTGTACTCAAGACTAGAGGCGGTAGAGTCTATACAGATACCTGATACCACAGAGATGCAAGAGCAACTTGTGGCTTTGGGCGGTAATCTTGAGACTATCATGGAGCGTCAGAAGGAACTCATAGCCCTACAGGAAAGAGTGGTTGATGTAGAGAAGCTAGTCACTGAGATGCAGGTGACTGTAGAAAAAGCTGAACTAGCTACAGAGAATAGTGATAAGATACAGGGTAGCCTAGATAAGATTGACAAGGAAGTAGAGGCACTTTGGCAGGGCATGGACTTTTTGGCGAATCCGTATAGAGGTGAATAATGTTTAGATATTTTAGAAAAGAAGAGTTTAACTGTCAGTGTACTGGCAACAACGAAATGAAAGATGAGTTCATACATAAGCTAGATGAGTTGAGAAAAGCCTGTGGATTCCCTTTCGTTATATCTTCAGGGTATCGTGATCCCTCTCATCCTATCGAGGCTCGTAAGTCTAAGCCCGGAACTCATGCACAAGGTATAGCGGCTGACATAGCTGTGTCTGGTGGCGCAGAGAGATATAAGATTGTTAGTGAGGCTATGCGTCTAGGGTTTACTGGGATAGGTGTTGCAAAGACATTCATCCATGTGGACATCCGAGAAACTACACCAGTGGTGTGGGAATACTAAGCTAGTAGAGACTTGCGTCTGGTTTTCTTTCTGATCTTCTTAGGCTGAGAGCTGAACTGCTTACCTGCGGCAGTGTCGAGCCTCTTTTTAGCCGATGTTGCGGCATACTCTTGAGGGGACAGTGCTTGTCTAACCTTTCTGGGTAGGTATCTTTCCCCTGTAGCCTTTGGACCCTGCGTACTAGGCTTACCTGACTTAGTTCCCCAGTCCTGTTTAGTCCACTTCTTTAGGCTACGCTGTGATTTAGCAAGCATTACTTGTACCCACC
>Ga0315330_10000640_pt1 | contig 22332 bp, 15 predicted proteins | sample M140m34915metaG_FD_203453 | JGI IMG/M metagenome (GOLD analysis project Ga0315330, IMG submission 203453) | Ammonia-oxidizing marine archaeal communities from Monterey Bay, California, United States - M1 40m 34915 | ecosystem: Environmental > Aquatic > Marine > Intertidal zone | place: USA...
CCGTCGTAGTCCGAACAACCGCGGGTGAGGGCATCGGTTGACTTACCGAACACAAGCGGGCAAACATCGGAGTAACCTTCCGAAAGACCATCGCCGTCGCTGTCGATGAAATTGTCCCCGTAGCCATCACCGTCAGTGTCTTCCCATTGGTCTGGATCTTGCCAGAACGCATCGCCGTTGAAGCCGTTAGGATTGTCGCCACGCCCATCGCCATCGGTGTCCTTCCATTGGGAGGTGTCATCGGGGAATTCGTCTGCGTTGTTGCCATCTGGGTTGTCGCCACGGTTGTCACCGTCTCGGTCAGCCCACTGGGTGGAATCATCCGGGAATGGATCCCCTGCGTTTGAGTAGCCATCGTTGTCCCGGTCAGCGCATCCAATTCGGTCAATGGTGGAACTTCCTGCTTCATTCGGGCATTCATCTGCATCGTTTCCGCTGAGATTGCTGCCAAATCCGTCGCCGTCTTCGTCACACCACTGGGTTGAATCGTTCGGGAAAGCGTCAGCTTGGTAGCAATTGGCAGTGGCTGGCCAGTTCGCATCAGGGTCCGACCAGCCATCACCATCTGTGTCAGCACAGCCAAGGCGGTCAAACTCAGAATCGCCCCAAATCGTAGGGCAGCCATCCGCTCGGTCACTCATCTGGTTGTCGCCAACCCAGTCCCCGTCAGTGTCAAGCCATTGCGTGCGATCAAGTGGGAAAACGTCTGGGTTGTTTGCGGCAACCTGAAGCAATCCTGGCCATTCAGGAGCGCGGAAATTATCCCATGATGTGTTTTGATAATTGTCGCCATACCCATCGCCATCGGTGTCGTTCCACTGCGTGGCATCGTCTGGGAATGCATCACCAGATTGGTTCATGTGAAGTTGAGCACTGCTGAGATCGAAGTAGTAATTGTCACCGTATCCATCACCATCGGTGTCGGCCCATTGCAAGGCATCGTCTGGGTAGAAGTCGCCTTCGTCCGACCAACCGTCGCCGTCAGCGTCTGGGCAACCAAATCGGTCTTGGGTTGAGGTCCCAAAGACGGCCAGGCAAGCATCGGGTTGGAAAGCAGGGGCTGGATTATCACCGTACCCATCATTGTCGGTGTCATCCCATTGAGAGCCTTCGCTTGGGAACGCATCGACGATGCCGTCACCTTGATCGGTGGTGTTGTAGCCGTCGTTGTCCTCATCAATGTCAGCGTACCAATAGTAAACGCCTTCGTCATTCCGACCGTGTGCGGTCACAATGTGGACGCTGTCTGGGCTCCATGCAAGACCGTAGATGACTCCACAGTTGTTGCCGTTGCCGCTGCTCGTACAACCGCCGGGCCGTGGGCCGCTGAAGGTGTCAATCTGTACACCTGAATCAGAATTGAAGACCTTTGCACTTGCTCCGTCGCCTTGATAGTAACTGTGTCCTGCTACGACTTGGCTGCTGTCATACGAAAAATCGGTGCCGTAGCACGAAGTGGTGGTTGACTTCTCCCAAATCCTCACCCATGAATTTCCCGAGAACTCATACATGTCGAAGCTCGCACCGTTGCCTTCCCAGCCACCGCACATAGCGATGTAGTTTCCATCGGAAGACCAAGCGATTGAATTCACTGTACTAGGTGGGTTTGTCAGCGTGTAGACTGTTGCCCTTGAGGTGATGTTGACGATGTAAAAGTCGCCGTTTCCTGCCAACGCAATCATTTCTCCATCAGGTGAAAAGGCTGAATCATAAAATCGATCTTCACCGTTTGGATTCATGCCACTGCCCGACTTGAGGCCGTCGGACACTTTGATGAGGAACACTTGTCCATTGGTGCCTCCGTTACCTGAACGGCCGATTGAAACGGCTACAAGGCTGCTGTCTGGAGAAAACTCGACGCTGTTGACCTGATCACCACTACCAACGTCGACATCGATCGAACCGTGTACGGATGTGAGGTTCATTGCATAGTAGATGTTCATGGTGTCATCATCGAGGCCTGCTGCGATGTATTGGCCATCAGGCGAATACGAAACCGAGGTGACCTCGCCGTTTGGTACTGCGTTAGCAGATCGAATGTTGACGTGAGTGGTTGCGTTCCACAATCGGACAAACCCGTCCTCTGAGCCCGTGACAATGTATTCACCATCAGGGGAATAGTCGATGCCGTAGTAATCGGAGTTTGAGGAAGTCGTATGTTCATTTTGGAAATTTGGATTGTTTGTCGTCCAGCCATCATTGAGGTCTGACGTTCCATCGCCATCGCTGTCAGGGCATCCGTCCCTGTCAACGGTGGAGGTCCCTGCTGCCCATGGGCAATCGTCAACCGAGTTATCCACTCCATCTCCATCAGAGTCGGCACCGAGAGCTCCCGGCGCCAATGCCATAATTGACATCAAAAAAATAAGGAGGAAGCCTTGTGCTCGCCGAGACATGAAGACCCGTCTCTGCGATAATAAAAGGTCTTGTGGTTCAGATGTTCATACAAATGAATTCAATCAATCCAATAAAACGGCAAACAATGAAGGGAAGCGTTGAGAAGGAAGCCACCGTACCAATGCTTGTGAGCGAAGGTCTTCCAAAGGTCAGTGTTGCGGTTGTCGACCGCGTGCTGCTTCATTTGAATGACCATGAATCTCAATCAGACCGCTATGTTGTCGGACCAGAATTAACGCGACCTGGTATTGCCGAGGCTTGCGCCCAGCATCCACCAAATGTAAGCAGAGCAATGCGCACATTGCTTCGAGACGGAAGTGTGGAAGAGCACACACGCAGCATTCGAGGCGAAGAACGCCGGCAAAAAACATGGCAACTTTCGGAAGATGGGCGGCAACAAGCTGCTGAACGGCATAAGGTGCTTGGCGAAATCAAAATCCTTCTGCGAAACAATGAAGGTGAATTATTAGAGGTCGCGGCAAAGGATGCTGCTGACCGATTGGAAGCAGATATTTCATTGCTTCAAATCCTCCTCCACGCCCAACATGAAGGTGTTCTGACCTACGGAGACATTCGGTTTGGAAGGATTCAACGATCGATGGAAGAACACCCCGCGCCGGGTCGCCTCACCCCGATGACCGGCGCCCATGCAACCTACAACAACCATCCACCAGAAACTCGACCGGTCCACGGAAGGGAACAGGAACTCCAATCCCTTCAGACATGGTTCGAAGAACGAAAGCCATGTGCGGTGGTTCACGGCATCGCAGGAATTGGAAAATCAACCCTTGTCGCCCATTGGCTGCACCAACTTTTGCAAGAAGACCCACATCTTTCGGTGTGCTGGTACCCATGCCAGCCATGGGATCGCTCGCTTGGTCTTGCGACAAGCTTGCTTCACCGATTTGGAATCGATGAATCCCACGACCCTTACAATTTGATTGAAACCCTGCCGTTAACCCCCGGTGGTAAAATCGATGTTGACGCTTGGAGACGCCGATTGTTGACCTACCTTACGGATGCCCGTACCATTCGTGAACGCTTCAAAGACGAAGCAGGTGGGCCGCCACCGTATTGGTTGATCGTGCTTGATGACGTGCACCACATGGAAGAGCAAGCAAAGGACTTACTCGGTGCGTTGTTGCAAATCGCTACAAAGGCACCATTGCGTCTTCTTTTCATCTCAAGAACGACCCTCAAGGTGTACGACAGAAGGGATGTACACACCCGGAACATCGTGAGGGAGTACCCAATTTCTGGACTGAGCTTGGAAGAGACAAAGGCCTGGCTCAACGATTTGGATCACCCCTCGAAACTGAAAGCTGACGAAGTGCATGCAGCCACTGGTGGCCACCCGTTGGCACTTGAGTTATTGGAACTCTATGGCCAACCAACGCACGGCGACTGGTTGAGATTCTTGGACGAAGAAATTCTTACATCGCTTCCAGATCACGAACAGAATTTGTTGGCAACCCTTGCGCTTGCTGAGAAACCAATGCCCTGGGAGCGTCTTGCCAATGCAGTTGATTGGGAAGGAAAGCCACCTCAGAACCTGTTGAAGCACGGCTTACTCATTGAGTTAGACGAGGGTATGTGGTTGCACGAAGCGTTGCGAGAGCGATTGCTTCGGGAAGTAGGCACTGCTCAATCTCGTCGAAAGGCGAGCCTTGGCAAGTGAACTTCAGAAGTCGTCAGCAGTCATGTGCTGATCGACCCATTGGAGGACAGCAGCCTTCGGCATGGCGCCGCTCTTTTGGCCGACAAGCTTGCCATTGTTGTAGAGGAACATAGCAGGGATGCCACGGACACCGAGGCGACCCGCATTCATTGGATTTGAGTCTGTGTCGACTTTTGCGATGAGGAGTTCACGCTCGTCTGCAACTTGCTTCAAAACGGGTCCGAGTGCCTTGCATGGGCCGCACCATGGAGCCCAAAAATCAACCAAAACCCAGCCGTTATCATTGACTGTTGTTTCAAATTCGCTGTCGGTCACTGCTCTCACTTCACCCATGGGTTCACCTTTAACGCCCTCCAGTCCAAGGATTATGAGGGTTTGTACGCATCTGCAATTGAAATTAGGTCGAAATACTCATGTTACGGCATCCCTTGGAAGAGACAAGGCGGTCCCATGATCATTGCACCAAGTGTCCTCACGGCTGATTTGGCCGACCTCGCAACCGATTGCCGTGAAGCGCTTGATGCTGGGCTCAAATGGTTACACCTTGACGTCATGGATGGCAACTTTGTGCCAAATTTGACCTTTGGCCCCCCCGTGATCAAGTCTTTGCGAAAAGCACTGGGTGACGAAGCGGTCTTCGATGCTCACCTCATGATTTCAAATGCCGAATCATGCTTTCAGGATTACATCGATGCTGGATGCAACCACCTCTCTGTTCATGTTGAAGCAGCAACTCACTTGCACCGACTGGTGACGGCCATTCGAGCTGCGGGGGCCACTGTGGGCGTCGTACTCAACCCTGGAACGCCGGTTGATGCCGCTCTTGAAGTCCTTCCAGAGTTGGACCTCGTGCTCGTTATGAGCGTGAACCCTGGATTTGGTGGACAATCGTTCATCCCAACAGTTGAGAAGAAAATTCGGGCGCTCAAAGCAGCCATTGATCAGCAGGTTGCAAACGGTGGAAGACCAGTGCAAATCCAAATTGATGGGGGCGTCAAAGCCCATAACATCGCCATGCTCCAATCATGGGGCGTGAGCAACTGTGTTGTCGGCTCAGGCCTGTTCAATGACAAGGCCTCACTCAGCGAGAACCTTGCTGTGATTCATACAGCCCTTGAAGGATGAAGAGCGAGAGGGAAGGCCGTGCGCATTCTGCTCGTCTCGTTGCTGTACCCACTGCCGACCAATGCGGCAAGAGGGACATTCGTAGCCGATCATGCGCTTGCGTTGAAAGCGCAAGGCCATGATGTTCGCATCGTCAACACCCTGCCTCGAATGATGAAGTACCAAGAAGCAAGAAGGTCGACGCTCACTGGGGCAGCAAAAGCACCCAAAACCTTCGAACATGGCGGGATTGAGGTGTTCGCCCCGCGCTTTACAACGCTCCCAGATCATCCTTTTCCAAAACTCACAAAGTGGAGCGTGAAAAGAACCGCTCGATCTGTGGAACATTGGCTTGGTGAATGGCGGCCCGAAGTGATTGTGTGCCATACATTGTGGCCGGCTGCTGTGTTGGCCAATCACCTTTCGAAACGGTGGGCTGTTCAATGGGCTGCCGTGGTCCACGGATGGGACATCGATGTCGGTCTCGACCACGCCTCCATTGGCACTTCAGTGACCGATCTTCTCAACCAGGCTGACCATCTTGTGGCAGTCTCAAAGCGACTCTTGCAACGAGCATGTGAGGCAGGGCGCGATCCCAAAACAGCATCACTCATCCCCTGTCATGTATCCGTGGAGGACGAATGGTTGAAACCAATGAAACCGTCCAAAAAACGCTGGCGAAAATCAAACATCGATGTCTTGTTCCCAGCAGACCCGAGGCGCCCTGAAAAAAATCACATCTTGGCGCTAAGGGCATGCGAATTGTTGGAGGCACGTGGTTGGATTGTCGGCGTCACGACGCTGAAGCAACAGCCGCGCCCGATTGTTTGGGACAGAATGTTGGTTGCTGATCTTACGCTGATTACATCGAAGCGGGAGTCGGGCCCATTGGTCGCAAAGGAATCAATGGCGTGTGGCACCCCAGTTGTCTCAGTCAATGTCGGCGATGTGGCCGAATACCTTCCCGACTGGTGCGTGGTTGAGGATGGGACACCTGAAGCCCTCGCCGATGCGTGTGAAGCGGCGTTGAAAGCGCGTTGGGAAGACGGGTTCACGATGCCGGACGCATTCAGCGAATCAACGGTCATGCGTCAATGGAACGAAGTGCTTCAAGACCTCGTGGCGTGAAGGTGAACAGCCCCAAACCAGCCAACGCAAGTGGCCATGCCGTCACAAAACCAATGCATGTCACAAGGCTGAGGCTGAGGCTCAGTACCCACTGCTTTCCACGCTTTGCAAACGCACCCTTCTGGGAAGCAAGTCCAATTGAGAGCGTGAGCATAAACGCCGCAGTTGTGCTTGAGGCAATCGCAGCTGCGAACATCCCTCGGGCCAGCGAAGCATCGCTGGCCCATCCGATGAGAAGGAAGCCAACAACAGTTGCAAACGCCACAACCCCTGCGATGAAACCGGTGAAATGCCACGGTTTTGGCCCGGCTTGGAGCGCGGTGTAGGTCGGAGTGGACAACAAGGTGCAGCACCAACCAAAGAGTAAAATCATGAACAAATCAACGGCAGACGCACCCATGCTCCCATCTGTGTATTGGGTTGGGAATGCGATCGGTAAAGCGAACCAGACGACTGCTGCACCACCGTACAAGCCATATGGCAACAATCCAAAACAGAAATCCAAAGAGCGCTCCATCTGAGATGCGAATCCCTCGAGGTGGTCGCGTTGCTCACCCAATATTGGCAGTAATGCTGCCCGCATCGCTTGAGGGACAACAAGCCCTGCCAACCATGCGAGTTGGGCAACATGGAACAATGCAGCCGATTCGAGACCGAGGTGACCGCCTACGATAAATTTCTCAATTCGAACGACGTAAGGCAAGACACCTAACGTAATCGCAAAAGGAAGGGCATGCACGAGAAGGGTCCGATTTGAAACCCAAACTTCGCCCATGATGCCTGCCTCGATGGGAGCGGCGAGGGGTTGCAGAAGACGCTTGGAAAACCAGAGTGCTGAGGCGAAACCAAAACCAGCACCGAGCAAAAAAGCAAGAGCGAACATAGCCACAGAGGTCGAGCCAAGTAAGAACAACACGGCGTACCCAATCACAGTCAAGCCTCGCTCAAGCAATTTGGTAATCGCTTCTAATCGGGCCTCGCCCGCCACCCTGAGCGCCGTACGGGGAGCGTAGGAGGCGATGTGGGCGATGGCGATACCGGCACACAACAACAAGACGGGTGCATGACTTCTCCAATCAGCATCAATAAACGGAGTCATGACACAAGCGATGAAGAGGAAGGGAAGCAGAATGATGGCTTGCAAACGATAGATTCGAAGCACGCTCGGCCATACGCGATGGAGTGCTTTCGCACCGTCCCGAGCAAGAAGGGTCGGTAAACCGAGATCCACGATGAGAAAGAGCGTCGCAAACGCATCGATGGCAATGATGAACAGTCCAAATGATTCTGTGCTCAAGGCCCGGGTCAAGAGCACTTGGCCAAACAAGGCCAAGAAAACCGCCGCAATATCAGCGCTCGCCAGCCAAGCAGAGTCGCGCCCCATCTCAGGGCGCCGGGAGAGGGGCGGAGTGGATGCTTCGCCCATGGCCTTGGCTGGCTTGTCCAGCCCTTCAAGCATCCCTTTGACGAGCACAGGTTCAAAACCGAAAACCCGCAGGACAGAGCGAGGCGTCAAGATGGTGAGCAGTGAATGGGTCGAAGCGGAAGTGCGCAAGGCCGTTCCTGAAGCCGTGATTGAGGTTGTTGACCTGCACGGATCTGGCGACCATTTCCATGTCCGAGTCATCTCCGAATCCTTCGATGGCGTTCGGCCTTTGCAGCGTCAAAAGACAGTGCTCGCTGTCATGAAACAACACATTCCTCATCCTGTTCATGCGCTTGACCTCAAGTGCATGACCCCCGCCCAAGCCGAAGTGGCTGGCGACACTGCATTCGACCCCCATGGGGGAGGACGAGGCGTGCACATCCGCCGAATCAACAAGAACAAAAAGGAGTGAAATGAATGGACTGGACCCCTGAAGAACTGCAAGCAATCGTCGATGAACACAACCTCGTGCTGTTCATGAAAGGCAACCCGAATGAACCACAGTGTGGCTTCTCAAACCGAGCAGCGCAAGTGATGCAACAGTTCTCCGAGCAAGTCGGTGAGCCATTTGCCGCCGTCAACATTCTTTCTGATCCACGTGCCATTCCATCAGTGTGCGCTTGGTCTGACTTCCCAACCATGCCTCAGGTGTTCATCAACGGTGAACTCATTGGCGGTTCCGATATTGCCCTTGAAATGCTTCAAGATGGAAGCATGAAGGCAATGTGGGACGAAGGCCGAAGCGCCTGAAGTTGCAACCAAATTCACGCTTGCTCAAGCGCTTCGATGATCATGTCAGCGCCACCTGCTTTCGTCACACGCAGCCACGGCTCAACCGTTTCAGTTGCGTGGTCTTGCTTGAGCCTTTCAACGCCACCACCGCTGATGTTGAGCACGGTGCAAGCATCTGGATTGACCTCGCCAGAGGCAAGAGCTTGCTGGAGGCTCGCCATTGCAACAGCGCCCGGGGTCATGATGTCAATGCCTTCAATCGACTCGAACTGAGTCTTTGCAGCAATTGCATCGTCTCGCTCAACGACGTACGTTTGGCCATTTGATGCTTTGAGAATATCGTGAACACCGCCAACTTGACCGTAGGCAGGACCTTTGTTCATCAGGTAGTCTGAGTAGACCTCCACATCATGAGGAGGGTAGTCTTCCGGAATCAAATGGTCACGCTTGGCTTGCCAAGCGTTGTGGATTGGACTGTGCTCAATGTTCTGTGAAAGGTGCTGTCGGGGCGCAGGGCCTTCAAATTGGCCAGATTCAATCAGGCGTTCAGCCATTTCATGGACACCGATAGGCCCCGGTCCTCCACCGATGCCTTGGAAGTAATGTTCCGGCATGGCGCCAATGGTGAACGCTGCGTCAAGGATCAATGAACCGATGCCGTCTCGGCGAGCCACGTTGTGGACACTGCCTTCCATTTGCCAACCCGTCAGTTTCTTTGCGATGGCTTTGGCCACTGTTTTCGCATCGTAATAATCCCCGTCTTCAACAACGACGACCTTGACAGATTCGGTTGGGTGGCCGACCTTCGTCCAAATGCGATGGCCGTGATCTTTTCCGACGACCACGATCAACGGCATGTTTGCCAAACCACAGAAGTGAGTGAAACCGCGGGCCGTGTTCCCTGCGCTGGCACAAATCAGGCCTTTGCAACCGTGGTCATGCAGGCGTTGGATGGTTGGAACGGCTTCCATATCCTTGAAGCTACCAGTGGGGCACAAGCCACCTTTCTCTGGCCAGTATCCGTGGAAGGTGACCCAGAGGTTGCTCATGCCGAGGGACTTGCCAAGGGCTTCTGCTTTGTAGGTCGTGGTTCCAGCAACGTACTCATTTGAGGTCGAGGTTGGGATCCAGTCAAGGTATTTCCACACACCATCGAGTTGTTTGACTTCCATTGGGCCATTGAATTTGGCCTGAAGCAGTGCGTTGTCCGTATAGTGGAGCGTGTAGGCGTCTTCGATAACATCCTCTGTTTTGAGGCATTGGAGCATATACTTCATTGGTCACACCTTGAGGCTTCTATTGTCGAGGGGCCGTGTGGCTTTCTTATAGATGTGTCCAGAAAGTAATACGCGTTTCTGCGTGAGTAGTTGTTTGAGTACTTCATGCAGGGCGCCCAACGGCATAAACTTGCCAACCTAATTGACTTAGTCGTTCAAGAGGCAATAGCCTTCTTCCATCGTAGACATTCTTGTGACGCATTGATTTGATTAGAGTTGACCAATTTATGTCCAAACAAGCCTTGTGGGCAGTTACGAGAAGTACCAAGTCATAGTCCGAAACAGTGAGTATATCGCTCTCAACTATGATTTCCGAGGGGAAGTCATTTGCTTCTAGATGCGGGTCCCAAGCACCAACCTTGATCCCCTTTGAGAGTAAAGCCTTCGCAAGTGGTTCAGCAGGTGTTTCCCGGGGATCTCCCACTTCGGGTTTGTATGACCAACCGAGGAATAAGACCCGCCCATCCCCTGCAGCAACTCCACTTTTATACAAAATATCGTTCACTATATTCGCTACATGCAAAGGCATTGTTCGGTTAACCGCACGAGCTGCGGTAATCAATTCAGCGGGCACGCCAACATCCGCTGCTCTTTGAATCATATAATATGGATCGACTGGAATGCAATGTCCTCCAACGCCAACACCAGGTGTATATCTATGGAAATTCCACTTTGTAGCGGCCGCAGAAAGGACATCCTCGACGTCAACATCGAGTTCAGGAAATATCCGGGCCAATTCATTGACCAATGCGATATTAATATCTCTTTGAACGTTTTCAATGACTTTGGCTGCCTCTGCAACCTCTATTTTACCGACATATCGAACATCACCCGAAGTTAATTGGCCGTAAAGGCTAGTAAGACCGGCTCCGACCTCCTCATTTGAACAACCGATTACTCTCGCCACTTGGCGAACGCCATGCGCTGTATCTCCTGGATTGAATCGCTCAGGACAATAGGCAATATCTACATCGACGCCGATTCTCAAACCAAGAGTTTCAATTTCTGGAATCCAAGTTTGAGAGGTTACACCTGGATAAACTGTTGATTCAAGAACGACAATTGTCCTTGAACCGGGGATTATTGATTCGAAAACTGCCTTTCCTGCGCTCTTGACATAACTCAAATCTGGCTTCAAGTCCTTCGTGACTGGAGTTGGGACAGTTACCAATACCACATCACAGTTAGAGACTGCTTCTTTAGTGGAACCGGTGATGTTCCAATTCTTTGAACCTGGAGCCGGGATTATGCCTGTGACATCGGGGTCACCTGTAGGGTTTTCACCTTTCTTTATCATCGACACAGTACGCTCAGATACATCGACGCCCCAGACAGTAAATCCTGCATCGTAAAAGCCAATCGCAGTCGGCAACCCTACATAGCCTAGACCAATTACGGCAACGCTCAATGTTCGATTGTCCACGCTCTCTAGGAATTTAGAAGACCAGCCCATGCTTTGCGGCCATGGTTTTACTTTTTCAAGGGTTCCCAACTAGCGTACATAGGAAGAATGATTGCATGTGCCCGATAGAAAATGGATATACTGATGTATCTTGAGCCTTCGCAGAGAAATTAGAGGGGGGGCTAAGAATGCATGGTGGAAGGAACACAAACGGAATGAAAAAGCCTTATTCTCCCTCAACGATTAGGGGGACCTTAGCCTCAATTTTCACATCCATCCCTCTCACTCGCGTTCTGATGCGGAGGGATTTGAGATTACGGTATCACTCCTCGATTCTTGGGTATCTTTGGTCCTTAATTGAACCCCTTATGCTTGCGGCCACTTATTACTTCGTGTTCATAATCATCAGAGGGACCGCAGATGAATTATATCCCCTGCTGGTACTCACTGGAATTTTGATATGGTCATTGTTCACAAAGACATTCCGCTATGGAGTGAACTCCATGGTAAAAAGCGCTGGATTGATTCAACAAGTGCACTTTCCCCATTCAACACTGATTGTGGCAAAATGCGGCACGAATTATGTGATTACAGCGCTAAGCATGCTCGTATTAATCCCCTTTATGATTGCTTATGAGATCAGATTGACCCTCCAGATTTTTTTCATCTTTTATGGATTCTTAATGACTGGGCTCCTAGCCATGGGCCTTGGATTTATGCTTGCCCCTGCGAATGTAAGATACAGAGATATTGATCATCTCACTGGATTCATGGTTCGGATAGGATTCTTTTTGACGCCGATCATGTACACAATGGCATATATCCCGGAGAAATACCATTGGTGGTATCTATTGTTGAATCCGATGGCCGTGAACATATCCGTTGTTCGTGCTGGTATCCTAGGCCAGCCACTTTTGATTAGCACGCAGTCAATTCTGTACTCGTTCCTTACTACAGTATCCATACTTTGGCTTGGATTGTACGTATACTCAAAAATGAAAAATAAGGCGGTGAAATATCTTTGAAGCGCCCAAGTGTATCGATCATTAATATGGGGTTCAAATTCCCTGTGGGGAATTTGTTAGTTAGAACCCTTCGTGGGCGCTTGACTGGAATGTTCAAACGAAAAAAAATGAAACAAGATTTCATCGCACTTGAGAATATTGACCTAGAGATTCATGAAGGAGAGGTAATAGGTATAATCGGACGGAATGGAGCAGGTAAAAGTACACTTCTCCGGGTAATCGCAGGAATTTACGCCCCAGATTCCGGCTCTGTACTCGTTCGTGGCAAGGTATCGCTCCTTGCAAGTGTGGGCGTTGGCTTCAATCGGGAACTTACCGGTCGCGAGAACGTATATCTTTACGGGGCAATAATTGGATTAAAAAAGGAAATTATACAACAAAAAATGGACCAAATAATCACATTTTCGCAATTGGATGAATTTATTGATTCGCCCCTAAAAACATACTCTTCGGGAATGAAGGCAAGATTAGGGTTTTCTGTCGCTGCGAATCTTGAAGCAGATATTTTACTCATCGATGAAGTGTTCGGAGTCGGAGACGCATCATTCAGAGAACGCTCCAAGACGAAGATTTTCGAAATGGTCCGACAATCGAATAGAACGGTTGTTATCGTGACCCATAGTTCGGGAATTCTTACACAACTGTGTGATCGTGTACTACTAATCGATGATGGTAGAATCGTTGCAAAAGGGACTCCTGATGAAATGATTGATGCGTATGAGGACATTATCAGCGATGGGAAAGGCCCTTCACGTAGGGAGAGAAATAAGAATGCAATTCTAGGTCCTGCAGCGATTCAGAGAGCAGCAACCCTTGTCGAGCGCGGACAGTTTAACGACGCCAAGGCACTGCTGGAAGCAAATTTATCAAATACCAAAAATATCAACGCAGCGCGTTATCAGCTCGGGCAACTCGCTATGAAAAAGGGCGAGGAAAATACCGCATGTCAACATTGGAGTTACATGAACATCGACGAAATTACCGATGAGAGAAGACTACGAAGAATTGGCCTCGTCGCAAAAAGCATAGACTTGAAATTAGCGAGGGAAGTTGCAATGGCGGCCCTAATCATGGACCCAGATAGAAGTTGGGCATGGCAGGTTTTCGAAGCATGTGCACGAAGCAGCGACCCGGCAGAATTACTCGACAATGTCCCAACTCAGAGCCCCTTAATTTTCAAGGAGAATCCCAAACGGGCCTTCGCAGTTGCGCGTTTGTGTTTCAATCTAGGGCATTTCTCCATCGCTGCAAATTTTGCCAACACAATCAACACCTCATCCCCGAGTGCTAAGGTGCTTGACTTTGAGGGGCGGGCGTGGCACCGTACGCAAAACTATTCAAACGCGTTAAAATGCTGGGTGCAACTTTTGGATTTAAATGAAAAGATTCCTAAGAACCTTGACCGTGCTGCAAGAGCGGCGTTTAATATCCAAGAATATGAGAGTGCATATCAGTATTCTATTCGACTCCACACCTTGAACAGGGGAGCCAACGATAATCTTGTACTAGCATCCAAGTCACTCATAAGAGGAAAGTTAGATTCAAAGAAGAAAGAAATCACCGAATTCATTGCTCAAGCCAGCTTTGGTAGTAAAGAGGCGCAACTAAATCTTATCAAATCATTAAATGAATTGAATGAAACTGAACTCGCATTTGAAAGAGTGAAAAAAGCACTAATTTCAGACCCAGATGATGTGGATTTCAATATGATCTGTGGAAGATTAATGATGAAATCAGGGGATATTGAAATAGCAATTGAGCATTTTAAAAATGCACAATTACACAATACTTCGAGAAAGGATATTCCCGTATACCTTGCAAGAGCATACAGAAGAATAGGCAAACTTGGCAAAGCCCTGTCAGCTCTAGAATATTTATCTGAGTCCGAAGAGCCACAAATAAATGCAAGAATGATGTATGCAAGCATTCTTGGTGATGTCGAAGATTGGGAAAGATGCCTTCTAGCATGGAAGCGAATCCAATCATTACAACCTAACTCTTCCGAATATGATCTTAAAATCGCAAATTGCTACCTTAGAATGAATAGACTTGATGAAGCCGAACAGATTCTGAACATAACGCTATCGAAAGGGGGTGACCAATTCCGAAGCCTCAGCATCCTTCGACAAGTATATTGGAAACAATCACGGCATGATGATGCATTGGAGATCTTCAAGAAGTTGCTTACTCTTGATTCAGACAACACCGCATTGTGGAAGAATGTAATCTCCTTATCCGCTCGATTGTCAAGAGATGAAGAAGTCACGATTCACCTTAATCGTTTGGAAAACCATTTCGGGAAACAAGAATATGGCGCATTAAATATAGCGCTCGTCTATGAATCCCTCTCAATGGAATCAAAAATGAGAACCATGCTTTCTAAATTCCTTCGAGATGCTGCTGGTAAGCCCAATATTTTGATGAATGGTTCAACCAGATTTTATGATTTGGGACGTGTTGACATTGCATTCATTCTTGCTGATGAAGCAAGTAAATACAATTCCAAATTAAGATTGGCTGGGTTGATGATGACCAAGATATATTCATTGCTCGAATCAGCGGGTGTGAACGAACATTGGTTAATAGAGAATTATAACCAGCAAAAACCTGTGTGTGCCCCGGGGCTTGCAGCCATGGCGATGATTAACACCACTGCGGCACCATCGTATCAAAAACCATCACTTGCAAAAATTGCATTTGTATCCCACTCAATTGGAATCGGAGGAGCCGAACGCCAGATTATCAATACGATAAAGGGATTTGAGAAGCACTTCTCTCCAGTTCCAAAAATGATACTGTATTGTACAGAATGGAGCGAGAAAGAGGACACTGAATCCTATCGAAGATTTGTCGATGAAAGGACAACAAAACTTCGGACAATCGTGCCAACCCCAGAAATGATGGTGGAGTCCGAAGAGGCACTTGTGGAAAATTTTGGGAAGCAATTATTGGATACGATTCCTCGAAATATTTATCGTGAAATTCTTGGACTTTACATTCAACTGAAGCATGAAAAGCCAAGTGTGGTCCACGCATTCCATGATCGAATCAATGTGGTGGCAGGTATTGCCTCTGTTCTCGCTGGAGTGCCACGAGTTGTTTTGTCGACTCGTTCAGTCTCAAAACACCAAACTGACGTGGTCAATCCATTTGTTCGTCCTTTATGGTTCAAAGATGTGTATCAAGCGCTTCTTTCACGCCCTCAAGTACAAATGTACCATGTAAGCGAGGCAGTTTCAAATTCATACAACGAATGGTTAGATCTTCCCAGCCGACAGAAAAAAGTCCTGTATAATTCGACAGATTACAATCTGATGAGAGAGAATGCATCAAATGTAGATTTTATGTCCGAAAAGAGGGGATTAAATGAATCTCAAAACTCCCAACTCATTGGAGGAATTATGCGATTTTCATCAGAAAAGCAACCGCAGTTATTCATAGAAGCGGCTGCAAAAATTCTTGAAACCAATCCAAAAACCAACTTTGTGTTACTTGGTGATGGTCCATTGATGGATCAAGCAAAGCGAACCATAAGACGATATAACCTTACTGACAATATTCATCTTATTGGCCGCTCACACCAGGTATACCTGTGGCTTCAGAAAATGGACTTACTAATGCTGACCTCAAAATTCGAAGGCCTTCCCAATGTACTCATCGAGGCGCAAGGATTTGGCGTGCCTGTCATCTCAACTGATGCCGGTGGGGCGAAGGAGACATTCGTTGAAGGCAAGAGTGGATTCTTAGCCAAAACTGGGACTGCGAATGAATTAGCAAAATTATCGGTAAAAGCATTGAACGACATAGATTGGATGAAAAACGCAAGTAAGATTGCATCCAAAAACGCTAACAAATTATTCTCCATTGATATCGCTTCGGCAAACTTTTTGCAACTCTATGATTCAATAGAGACAGAACAAAAGCCGTCTGAGTTCACCCCCTTAAAATTTAATTTAAATCCAAAAGCGGCCACAAATGCGTTCATATATGTCGATGATCGTAACGGCAAGGCAGGACTTTTGAGTGCTGCGCTGCGACACCGTGGCGTGACCACGCATATGGTTAGGGGGCCAGAGCAGGTACCAAACCAACACAATTCTTTTGTTTATTTCTTCATTGACCACCTCACCTTTAGGAATCGAGACAAGATAATTGCAGAACAATTCAACGAAAAAGAAAAAATTACCATGGCCCCTTCAATCGATGAATTGAGAGTCTACGATGACAAGGGCGCTCAGCAGTTGGAGTATGGCATGATCATGCCCCCTGCTCTCTATTCTACCAATAAATCAGAGGCAGAGCAATTCATCAAGAATACTGATTATCCATTCGTATCAAAAGCGATTGAAGGTGCTCATGCCAGCAACGTTAGATTAATTTACACTGCAAAGGAAGCCCGAAAGGAACTTGAAAGTATATTCTCCAATGAAGGAAAACCTCGTCATGAATCTAAATTAACCGAGCAAGGACTAACTCAAAGCGGATATGTGCTGTGGCAAAAATTCATTCCAGATAACCCAAACGATTGGAGGATGATTATGTTGGGGGGCAAGTACGCAATGGTCGTCCACAGGCAAAACAGACCAGACATGCCTTTTGCCTCTGGAAGTGGTTTACGCACTCCTGAGAATGAATTGAGTTCTTTGATCACCGGAATGCTCAATTGGGGAAGAGAATTTGTGATTGAGAAAAGAATCTCAGTTTTGGCGGCCGATGTGATCCTAGACGAGAACAAGGACTATGTTTTGGTTGAAACATCCACCACATGGCCTACTGTGATGCATGATGGTAACGTTGTATTCAAGTATGAAAATAATGAGTGGGGAATCTCTGATTTCCGTGGTGAGGATATTTTCGAACTTAAAGCAGTGATGATCGAGCAAAACGAATTCCATGAGGTGATGTAATGTCAAAATTTGAAAAGTTTAGAACATATTTCGAAGGAAAAACAGTATTAGTGACTGGCGGGGCAGGATTCATCGGTTCAAACCTTTCGAGAGCATTAATTGAGATTGGAGCTAATGTAAGAGTTGTTGATAATCTAATCACCGGCCATTTGAGTAACATTGCTGATTTGCTCGGTGAGAAGTTAGAATTTATTGAGGCTGACATTCGGGATTTCAAAGTTTGTGAGAAAGCAATGGCTGGAGTCGATTTCATATCGCACCAAGCAGCCCTAGGTAGCGTCCCACGCTCGATGAATGAACCACTCGTAAGCCATGACCATAACGTAAACGGCACAATTAACATATTATGGGCAGCATATAATGCTAACATAAAACGTGTTGTTATGGCAAGTTCCTCCTCAGTGTACGGGGACGAGGAAACACTACCAAAGACTGAGGAGCGTACTGGCAACCTGCTGTCGCCTTATGCTGCCACCAAGGGGATTGGAGAACTTTACGCCAACACAATGAACCAAGCTTTCGGATTGGAAGTCGTGGCTTTACGTTATTTCAACATATATGGTCCGAGGCAAGATCCTGAAGGGCCCTATGCTGCAGTGATTCCAAAGTTCATCCAAATGTTCCAAGAGGGAGTATCTCCAATAGTATATGGCGACGGTGAACAATCCCGTGACTTCACTCACGTGAACAACGCGATATTTGCCAATATGGCCGCAATGTGTAATCCGGACATCAGTGGCTTTAATGCGATAAATATCGCATGTGGTGCTCGATTGACTGTGAATCAATTAATTCATGAAATTAAAGCTGCTCTGAATTCTTTTGGTATTGAGACGAGAGGGATTGAGCCAACATATGCCGATGAGCGGCCAGGTGATATTCGTCACTCTCACGCCAATATCGACAAAGCAGAGGAAATCCTAGACTACCGAGTACTTATGGATGTCAGCGAAGGGATTCACAATACTGTGGCATGGTTTATCGACGAGAATTGTGGTCAATAAGATACTCCGCAACTTCTTCTGCACCATTCCCTAACTTCAAAGACTCCATGCTTTGAATCATTTTATCTCGATTGACAGGGTCAAGCATTTTATTGATAGAGTTAGTCAAGTTTTCCAAACTTGGGTCTTCAATTACCAACATTGCTCCTGAATCACCTGCTACTTTTACTCTCGCAATTTGGTCATCCATTCCTGTTTTGGGGTTCGGTATACAGACACATGGGAAACTATGGTAAATGGCCTCATGATAGGAATTATATCCGCCTGCAATAATGCCAAAATCAAAACCGTTGAAATACATGGAATTTGGATAATCCCGGAGCAATTGAATTCTTTCCCCGTCGATTGGAATTCTATCGCCGATCATGGATTCGCCGATCACAACGCGAATATTTGTTTTCGTTGAGAGAATTGAGATGCATTTGTTGATGGTAGAATGTATATTGTTAATGTTTCCTGCACCCAATTGAATGTATACGACGACATAATTCTTTTGAATCCCCAAACGAGACCTTGCCTCATTCTTGGTCAGTAAATCATCAGAGTCCAAAAGGACAATTGGTTGGCAATGCGAAACCTCCAAATCATACAGAATCTCTTTTGACAGGTCAGAGCGAACGCTGTCCTGAGGCCGGATTATATGATCAAAATGAAGCAAACTATCCTCTGGGATACTTGTTGCTTTCTTCTTAAATGTACCACGTCGCACCCAAATTTTCTCGAGATGTTCTCGTTCTTTAATGGTGTTGAGCATGCCACGATAAGGAAAAGCTCCGTCAAAAATGAATGTAGAAGGGCGATGTAGTGAAAAAACAAGAGAGAGAGTTTCTTCAACGACGGCATTCCAAGAGGTAGAAGATTTATCAGAATACTCCTTTCTTCCCGGAATTCGATATCCAATAATTCCATGCTCCTTCAGAAGATGTATTGTTGACATTGTTGTAAAAAACACGATTTCCAAAGAAGGATCCTTTCTCTTCAGCCTCTTCGCTACCGATAAAAGACGTGTGAAATGTCCAAATCCTACGCCATTTGTCGGAAACATGACGATGCAGGAAGTATTTGGTGGAGCTAAATGTATACTTCCATTGGATTGATATTTTTTCTTACCGATGCGCCCAAGACCCCAATCGAAACCAATGTAAAGCAAAGTAAACGGGAGTATCAATAATTTGGGGGGGAATTTCAAAGACCTCACGATTGAGGCACCTAAGCGAAACGCAAGAGAGGAACGAATTCTTTCTAACTCGCGATAGTGTCGGTTTTCTTGCAAAATTAGACGCCTGAGGGATTCTTTCTGTTCCGACGGGCCGGATGAGTCAGCAAGAGAGTCAACCATGTCTCACCCACGGGCGCTCCGTTCAAATCAATTTCTCATAGACATTCATCAAATTGTTTTTCTAACCACGGCCGTACAGGGTTTAATGGGAGTCATGAAGATTGCGTGGTTATCAGCCCGAGTGCTGGCAAATGATCTGTGTGACACCACACAAATAGCCCTCGCAGAGGGATTAGTAAATCACAATTTTGATCTAACATTCTACTCACCAGGTTCACTCACTAACTCAAAATTCAAGCATGTAGAGTTGAGTCAGAGTAAAATTCCAGGATTGAAATCTCGTTTTGTTTCAAAGCAACTTAAATCGATGTTACAAGAAATCAATGGATATGATCACATATTAATAGACTGGAGGCTCAACTCAATGATCCGTCATTTGAAAAAGGACTGGACTTTGATTGACAGGGGGCCACCAGGCGATCGAAATATCCTATCACTTTTTCAGAAGATACAATGGAAGAAGGCTTGGAAAAAAGCGGAAAGAGGTTGCGTTGTTTCCGATGCGCATTCCTCATACGTACGCAAGTTAACCAAAAATCCATCAGTTCAGATTAGTGTTCTTCCAGCCGGAGTCGATACAGAGAGGTTTTTTCCAAAATCGAAAAACGTATCATTATCTCTTACTTACCAAGGCACAATCGACAAGCACAGAGGCATTACTGGCCTTCTGAAAATTGTCAATGAACTGGATAAAAAAGGAGTAACTGTAACTCTCTATTTACATGGAAAGGGGAACATGGTCGAAAAAATTCGCAACTTGGGTAAAGAAAATGTGGTGGTCACTGGCGTTTTGGGGCAAAAGGAACTTTCCAATCGGCTAGGCACCTACGACGTAGGGTTTCTGCCGATGCCCGCAACCGCAATTTGGAGACTGGCAAGTCCACTTAAAAGAGGTGAGTACTTTGCTTCCGGGCTCGTTGTAGTTGGAATTGACCATACAGGTCACAAACTCGATGCTGATTACGAATGGATGCAATTGTACCAAGAAGACGAGTTTGTTTCCAAAACAGTGGAATGGTTGACTGAGATTCAAACTACGAAGTTGAGAGCATTACAAAAGGAAGCACGAGCCTATGCAGAAGATTTTTGCTCGTGGGAGTCGTCGGTTACAGAATTGGTTCGAATCATCGAATCATAATGACCAACCCACTTTTGATTAATCTCATGGATTTGATGCAGCATCAAATAAGGTCGGAAATCAATGGAATGGGATTTTGAGATCGAGGAAACCCATGAAGCGGGATCATTGAGGGGATGTTGGATTACACAAGTTGGCAAATCTACCAAGCTATCAGAGGCAATGACAGGGCACCCGGAGGCCAAGGCTTCCAAGACGACCATTGGCTGCCCCTCGTATTTTGATGGAACCAACAACACTTTCGCTTTACTTAGGAGAGCAAATTTCTTTTCCTCTGACACCCATCCTAATGCCTCAATACCTTCTGGTGCAGAATCTGTACCGGTCACTACAAGCCTGTCAAGACCCAGTGAGTATGCGAAGTTGTGCCCTTTCACTGGATCATTCCTGCCAAGTAGTAGGGCGAAATCTCCTCGATTTTCAGAATACTGTATTTTAGGATCAACTGGGTTTGATACGACTACGGATTCCCCCACATATGGTTCCAGACGCTCTCTCCAAGTATCTGAAAGAACAACAACAAGATAGTTTGATAGTTTTTCTTTGCATTTGATGTTGAAATTCCCCGAATGGATATGGAAGATTACAGGGGCATTTGCTGTTTTGGCAATCGAAATTTTTCTTCTAAAGGACCAATCTGCTGCGCTGTGAATATGCACTATATCAGCGTCAGAATTGGCCACTTTCCTCTTCGCCCTACGCCATTGAACGAGTTTTGAGAATATGTTGGAGTTTGAGGATGTTGAAATAATTTCAGATATCCATCCCTTTGGTGGATTTTCGGCAAGTATTTCCATGACTGTTGCAATTCCGCCCCTTTGGTTATGCGGCCCAACATGTAAGACCTTCCGCATGCACTGCCCTCGCTTCGCTCAGTCAATAAACCACCGAAAAAATTCCAACTAGTCATCGTGTAAATTGACATCTCGAAGAAGTCTAGGATGCTTCATGAATGGAACATAAGTCTCTGTTTGTAATCGAATATGTTCGCGCATCGTTTCTGAAATTATTGACAATCCTGGCGCATATGCTTGTTCCCACCATATGAGATCTTGATTGAGTACCGAGTCATATTGTGGCGCTAAATACCCTAACCGTTGTGTTTTTAACGCCCATATGGCGTGAAAACCAGATCGGAGGGGTTTTTCTGCTAGCTTGATGGTTATTTCTTTACTTCTAGGATTAATTCGTCGCCCCAAAGGACCATTCTTGTGGAAACACTTCCAACATTCACCACAGCCTTGCTTTATACCTCTTGAACATGAATTGATAGTATTATGGAGGGGATGTTGTGAACATATTTTCAATGTTACAGCCTCTGTAAGGTGATTTATTGGTAGTTCCAATTCCAATCCAGCATGCAAAAAGCGTTTCTTCCAATATAACCAATGCCATGATTCAGCAAAGTTTCTGTACTTCACTCCCTTTTCCAGCCAAGTATTTTCCAATACTGTTCCAAAACAAATAGATCTCAAATCGAGGTGATCTGCCAGAAGTATGAAGTGAACCCCAGAAGCATAGTCTGTTGAAAAGCCAACGTTTTTACCATAAAATGTCCGAATTTCTTCTTGGTTTGAAGGGAAAATCAATACTTCCCTGCGATACTCTTTTTGCCATTTGTCAAAGGTTTTCTGTGCTAAGTGATGACGAATGTTGCTGGGAAAACTTCGATAATGATACCCTAGTATTACGTCATCTGGCAATAGAATTGCTGCGGCTGTTGAATCAATACCACCTGAATAGGATAGAGCTGTATGATTGCCAAAAGTTCTTTT
>Ga0315330_10000643_pt1 | contig 22277 bp, 27 predicted proteins | sample M140m34915metaG_FD_203453 | JGI IMG/M metagenome (GOLD analysis project Ga0315330, IMG submission 203453) | Ammonia-oxidizing marine archaeal communities from Monterey Bay, California, United States - M1 40m 34915 | ecosystem: Environmental > Aquatic > Marine > Intertidal zone | place: USA...
ATTAAAGCAATATTACTGGGTGCTTCCCAACAGCTGTGGTGGGTAATCGGGCTTGCTGCTTTTGAAATAAATGAGTTCTCATCCATAAGGGCTATAAAGATACGGTATCGATGGTAATGTTTTATTTTATAATTATTAGAAATAAAATTTTTCTTCTAGCTTTACCGTTCATGAAAAAATATAATCAACTGATCATCGGATGCTGCCTTGGAATTATAATTTCTCTAGGAGTAGGATTTCTTTCTAGTATAGTAACAAGGGCTGCCATTCCCACGTGGTATGCTGGCTTGGAAAAACCTTTTTTCTCCCCGCCCAATTGGATTTTTGCTCCTGTTTGGACCCTTCTTTATACCTTAATGGGGATTGGAGTAGGAAGGGTTTGGTTTTTTGGAAGAAGGCATCTTTGGGGTAAAACTGCACTGTACCACTTTGCCGCTCAACTTATGTTTAACGGCTTGTGGTCTTTAGTTTTTTTTGGTTTGAAAAGTCCTTTACTTGGAATTTTCACCATTTTGATTTTATGGGTTTTGATTCAACGAACTATTTTTTGGTTCCGCCTAGTTGACCGAAAAGCTGCCTACCTCCTTTATCCATACATCGCTTGGGTGAGTTTTGCAAGTGTTCTAAATGGAGCTATACTTTATCTCAATAATTAACAGGTTTTGGAATACGCTCTGGAAAGTCTGTAATGATCCCATCTACTCCAAGTTTATTCATCAGACTAATATCGTTAATTGCGTTGACCGTCCAAGGATAAACTTTAAATCCAGCCTTTTGAATTTTGGCAACATTATCAGAATTTAGACTTACATAGTTCGGATTTATCGCTATTGCCTTCAATTCCAAACCGATTGGGATCGCATCCAAAGGGTCGTCCTCTGTAAGAATTGCAATAGGCACTTGTTGATTGACTGAGCGAAATATTTTAAGCTCTTCCCAGTTAAAACTTGAAATAAGGATTTTTTCAGCAGACCAAACTTCACGCTCAAAATAGAGTTGTAAAAGTTCATTTGTTTTTAAGGCTGTGGAACTTCCCTTGAGTTCGATATTTAAAAATACTTGACCTTTAACCAAATCCAAAACTTCTTCTAAGGTGGGGATAGTAAAGCCATTTAAAACCTCAATTTTTTGAATAGAGTCTAAATCTAGTTCCTCAATAAACCCAGTTGCATTGGTAAGTTTTTCAAGTGTTTTATCGTGAAAAACAACCAATTCTCCACTTGCACATTGAAAAATATCGATTTCAATTCCATCAACCCCCAAATCCAAAGCTTTCGCAATAGAAGGCAAGGTGTTTTCGGCTAAATGGCCTTTGGCTCCGCGGTGACCGATGACTAGTGGGTTTTTATGGGGAGAGCAAACAGTCATAAGAAAAATTACGCTTAGGATTGATGCGCGCTTTAGTGCATTCATTTTTTTCAATCCAATTTAATCAATTCTAAATTAAAGATGCAAACTCAAATTATTTTTTAAATAAAATCCAAAATTCCCAAGGTTTCATATCGTACTGATAGGAAGAAGAAAGCTTTTTGGTTTTAAAATCTTGATATCTTTTAAAAGTACCCTCGTAAGGCATAGTAAACTGTATATAGTCCTTGCTTAAATTAGCAATTACCACTAGAGTATCTTCGTCTTTAGCACGTTCAAAAGCAAGAATTTGATAATCCTTCGTAGTATAAATTCTCTTGTAACTGCCTCCATTATTTCCTATAGCAAGAGCCTTATGGTGGTTTTTAAGAGCTCCCAATTGTTGTATTAATTTCATTGTTTCTCCTTCGGTTTTTGGAAAGCTATCCTTTTCAAAAAAGAGCAGACGTTTGTTTAAATCATATTCTTGTCCCGAATATATCAACGGCATTCCTGGAAGGGTAAAATTCATAGCTAAAAAAGCATGCGCAGCGTCACCATAACTTTCAGTAACCGTTCCATTCCAAGAATTTTCATCATGGTTTGTTATAAAATTCACTACAATATTTTGTGGCCCGTATAAACGTAAAGTCCGCTCTACATGACGATGATACGTGCTAGCGTTTCTTCTTCCCTGAGCCACATCCTTGGATATTTGATGACCCGTCCAATCGTAGGTAGCATCAAACTTGTTCACCAAATTGATTCCACCAGGATGATAAATATCAGTCTCTGCTAAAAGAAACAATGGTTTTATTTCTTCAAGGGCTTTAAAGGTATTATCATAAAATTGCTGGGGTATGGCATAGGCTTGATCAATGCGGTAACCGTCTATATTGGTTTCTTTGACCCAATATAACATTGCCTTTCTCATAGCTTCACGCATCTCGAGGTTGTTGTAATTTAAATCTGCTACATCTGTCCATCCATAAGACTTAGCTGTTCTGAAGTCTATGGGGTCTATAATTTCTCCACGGCGGTTTTTGATATAAAAATCACTGTTTTCCTCAATCCAATGATGATCCCAGCCCGTATGCCCAGGTACCCAATCTAAAATTACATACATGCCTAGATCATGCGCTTTTTGAACTAAGTTTTTAAAATCTTCTAAAGTTCCAAATTCAGGATTTACTTTTGTGTAATCCGATACCGCATAATAACTCCCTAATGGTCCTTTACTCTTAGTTGTTGAAATTGGATTTATGGGCATTAACCACAAAATTTTTATCCCCATTTTTTTTAAAACGGCTAAATCTCTGGCAAAGGCATTAAAAGTTCCTTCTGGAGAATACTGTCGAATGTTTGCCTCATATAAAACCGCATGGGCAATAACCTCATCAGAAATAGGTTTAAATGGCTTTTGCACTTCAGGTTTGGGTTCTGGTTTTCGGGCTTCTTCAGTGGATGACTGACAGCTTATGATGAAAAATCCGAAAAGGACATATACATATAATTTCATTCTATCAAATTGATTCAGTAGATTCTAATTCTAATAGGGTTATTAAATTAATAGATTTTTAGGCTAAATCATCTTTTATCGGTCTAAAATTAATTTTTAATTCTTTCGAATCAAAGAAAGTGTTTGACATAAAAAAATGTAGATTGATTCCTCTTTAAAGAAATTATTCTTTGGGAGCTAAGGTCATGCATAAACCATGCAATTCCTGGGTAAGATAAATTTGACACCCCAAACGGCTGTTCTCTTGAACATTATAAGCTTCAGAAAGCATTGCCTCTTCGTCTTCCGATAGTTCAGGAAGTGGATGTTTACTTGTAATATAACATTGACATGAGGCACACAAGGCCATACCGCCACAGGTTCCTTCAATTGGAAATTCGTAAGCTTTACACAGCTCCATTAGGTTGAGTTGCATATCTGTAGGGGCATTTAATTCGTGAGATTTTCCATCCCGATCAGTTAAGTGAATGGTAATGTCTTGACTCATTTAAGTGGGGTCTATACTAGTAACAGATTCGATCTGAGGCAGGTATTTTTTTATAGTCATTTCCACTCCAGATTTTAAAGTCATTTGGTTAACCGAACATCCTACACAGGCGCCGTGCAGTTGAACTTTAACATGCTTTTCTTCTTCGATGGAGACAAGGGAAATGTCTCCCCCATCAGATTTTAAAAAGGGTCTTATTTCTTCTAGAGCTTCAAGAACTTTAGATTTTATTTCTTTGGAATCCATAATTATGATTTTATAGCTTCACAGCCAACTAAATTAGTAATTTCTACCGCTTTTGTAGGAGGTAAGTTTTTATTTCTAAAAACTACTTGAGAAACTAGATTTTTGGTAATCTCAACAAATTCATCCGCAACAGTAGTATTTTCTTGTAGACAGGCGGGTCGTCCAAAATCGGCAGCTTCTCGAACACTTTGCACCAGAGGTAAAGCGCCTAAAAATGGGACTTCCTTATCTTTTGCTAAATATTCTGCACCGCGCTCGCCAAAAATAAAATATTTATTGTCAGGTAGTTCAGCAGGAGTAAAATAACTCATATTTTCAACGACTCCTAATACGGGGACCTGTATGTTTTCCTCTTGAAACATTGCAATTCCTTTCTTAGCGTCTGCCAAAGCAACATTTTGAGGAGTACTTACAACCACTGCACCACTTATGGGGAGTGCTTGAACAATACTCAAATGAATATCCCCTGTCCCAGGAGGTAAATCAATCAACAAAAAATCCAATTCCCCCCAAGCTGCATCAAAAATCATTTGATTTAATGCCTTTGCGGCCATTGGACCTCGCCAAATTACCGCTTGTTCAGGCTTGGTGAAAAAGCCTATAGAAAGTACTTTAACTCCATAATTTTCAATGGGTTTCATTTTTGACTTCCCATCAACCTCTACCGACAAAGGTCGTTCTCCCTCAATATCAAACATAGTGGGTATGGACGGGCCATAGATGTCTGCATCTAAAACGCCTACTTTACAACCCATCTGAGCCAGTGTAGCGGCAATATTGGCCGTAACAGTTGATTTACCAACTCCGCCTTTCCCTGAAGAAATGGCGATAATATTTTCTATCCCCGCTATAGGCTTTCCTTTGATAGGCTTAGATTCCGTTGTTTTTGGTGGTGTAACAACTTTTACGTTGACTTTGATTTTTGCTTTTTCGTAAACCTGTTCATGAACCGTTTTTAAAATGGTAACCTCTAATTTTTTACGGGCTTGCAAACTTGGGTTATACAGTTGGATATCAATATCTACTTGATCTCCAAAAATCATAATATTAGACACAACTCCTTTATCAACAATATTTTCTCCTTCTCCAGGAAGACTTATTGTTTTTAAGGCATTATAAACAGCTTCTTTGGTGATCTTCATGAACTCATTCTAATAGGGCAAATATACTGCTAAGGATTCAATATTTAAAGCGAATCTTTTTAAAAGGGAGGAAGCTCATCTTGCGGATCCCAATAATGGATTTTTAAATTTTGAATTTGATTATCTAAAATTTCAACGCCTTCATTTTCCAAAAGTTGCTGCATGATATTAGTTCCCCCAAAATGGTGTTTTCCCGTAAGTAAACCTTTTCTGTTCACCACTCTATGTGCTGGAACAGAGGGATCGTTATGAGAGGCATTCATAGCCCAGCCCACCATACGAGCACTCCTGCCTGCTCCTAAATATTTTGCAATTGCACCATAGGAAGTAACCTTGCCATACGGGATCTTGCGAACTACTTGATACACTTTAAGGAAAAAAGAATCTTCTTTCTTCATTACAATCTGAATTGCATGTAAGTAATGGCCTTGCCTTGTTCCAAAAATTGTTGTTCATAAAAAGTTTGAATCGCTTTAGCGTGATCTGGAGCATCGCTATTATTGTAAATGTCGTGATGTGCATAATGAATTTCTCCAATTTTAGAAACCACACCAAGTGTGTAGCCAAATAAAAATTCACTATCGGTTTTTAAGTGAAGTATTCCTTGGGGTTTTAAAATTTTTTTATAATCCATAAGTAAGTTTGGATGGGTAAGTCGGTGTTTCGTCCTTTTGTATTTGATCTGTGGATCGGGGAAGGTAATCCAAATTTCACCTACCTCATTTTCTGCAAAACAATGCCTGATCAGTTCAATTTGAGTTCTTAGAAAAGCAACATTTGTAAGGTTCTTTTCTAAAGCCGTCTTTGCTCCTCTCCAAAATCTGGCCCCCTTGATATCTATTCCAATATAGTTGTTATTGCGGTGTTTCTGAGCAAGGTGAACTGTATATTCCCCTTTTCCACAACCCAATTCTAATACGATAGGGTTGTTATTTTTAAAAAAAGTTGAATTCCATTTTCCTTTAAGAGAAAAAGCATCTTTGTTTACGATCTCACGCTCGGGTTGAATTACATTAGAAAAAGTTCCATTTTCTCTAAAGCGTTTCAGTTTGTTTTTACTCCCCACGGTTATTTTTTTAGTAAAAATAGGGAAATTTGTACTCTCTTTATTTTAGCCCTTCTTCACTTTTGAGAGAGTGAAGGAAAATTCAGATCCGATATCAGTTTGGCTTTCTACAAATATTTTTTCATTGTGGGCATCTACAATGTGTTTGACTATAGACAAGCCAAGTCCAGAACCTCCAAGTTTTCGATTCCTTGTTTTTTCCACACGATAAAAACGCTCAAAAAGTCGGGGTAAATGCTCCTTGTTTATACCTTCTCCATTATCGGATATCCGAATCAAGATTTTATTTCCTTCAAAAGCCTCGATACGCACCTCTGTAATTCCTCTATCAATTCCATATTTTATGGAGTTCATGACTAAATTTGTGATGACTTGCTGAATCCGTTCTTCGTCAGCATAAACAAGTACGGGTTCTGTATAGGGCTTGTCTAGCTTTAAAGTGATTTTGTTTTTTACAGCTTGCATTTCAAGCAATTCGAAAACGTTATCAATTGTTTTCAAAACATCAAATGTCTTTAAGTCCAATTTTTCCATCCCTGATTCAAATTTGGTAATGAGATCTAAATCTTTGATGATGTAAGTCAATCGATCTACTCCTTTAGAGGTTTGCTTCAAGTATTTTTTAATAATTTTTTTATCATCTACCCCACCTTCTAATAAAGTTAGAACATAGCCTTGAATCGTAAATAAAGGGGTTTTTAATTCATGAGCTATGTTTCCGATAAATTCTTTACGGTAATTTTCTTGATTTTTTAAAATTTTAATTTCCAAATTTTTATCAGAATTGAGTTTTTTTAAATTTCGAGTCAATAAGTCAATGTCCGAGGCCGTTTTGACTATAGACGAAGAAGTAGTTGATGGGAACAAGCTCTTGTATAACTCACTTACTCTTTTGATCATGTAATTCTCAAAATGATTAAGTAAAATAAAATATGTAAAAATTAAAATGCTAAAAGCAGTGATCCCAGCAAAAAGAACCAATTGAATTAAGGAAAAATAAAATAAAAAATAAGCTGTAGAACAAACAATTACAGCACAAAAAAGTGTAATGGATAGGGATAAATAAAAACTGGTTTTATTAAATTTAATAATGCTCACAAATGCTTATTTCTGAGGTTCAATAAACTTATACCCAATTCCCTTTACCGTTTTAAAGTATTGATCCCCTATTTTTTCTCTTAACTTACGAATGTGGACGTCTATTGTTCGATCTCCCACAATTACATCTCCTCCCCAAACTTTTTCCATAATAAGTTCTCTATTAAATACTTTTCCAGAAACAGAGGCTAAAAGATAAAGTAGTTCAAATTCTTTTTTCGGTAAAGAAAGTTCTTTTCTATTGAATGTTACTTTGTAGGAATCTCGATCAATAATGAGACCATCGAAAGCAAGTACATTATTAGAATCATTGTCTTTGAATCTGCGAAGAAGTCCTTTAACCTTAGAAATTAGAACTTTTGGCTTTATGGGTTTTGTAACATAATCGTCTGCTCCTGCATCAAAAGCTGCAACATAAGAATAGTCTTCTCCCCTAGCTGTAAGAAACATGATGATGGTATCGGCAAAACGGCTGTCTTTACGTAAGTGTTCGCAAGCTTCAATTCCATCTAAATTAGGCATCATGACATCCATAATAATTAGGTGGGGATGTTCTTTAGCTGCTACTTTGATTGCCTCTTGACCGTCGTTTGCAATACAAATTTTATAGCCCTCTTGCTCAAGATTAAACCGTAATATCTCAATGATATCAGGTTCATCGTCAACTAGAAGAATTTTGATGTCTTTTTTTTTCATAAGTACAAAGTATAAAATTAACACTTAATTAAACTTTACAGTGTTATGTAAGTATTAATTATCACAATAATTTTATAAATTAGCTATTTTTTAAAGCCCTAAATGAAACTTCAATTTTCTTTAATTTTTTGCATGAGTCTTTTTATGGTCTTCCCTGTCTCTATCATAAGACAAACAAAGGCGTGGTCAGAATTAAAAGTTGAAACTGCGGACAATTTAAAATTTACCATTTTCCCAAATCCTTTAAAAAATAAAATCCTCAACATCGAAAGTTCTAGTGATGCCCTGAAACATATCAAAATTTATGATGTTTTGGGTGAAAAAAAATACATCAATGACACTTATGAAGATCGTATTTTTTTAGATGATCTAAATACAGGGATTTATTTATTTTAGAACAAGAAGGTCAAAAAGGGCTTAAACGATTGGTCGTTCCCTAAAAATCTTTTAGTTAATTTTGCTACCTATGAGGGAGGCACTAACGCACTTTGATACCATTGGTAATCAAGAAGCTTTTGAAAATCACGCATTACGGCTTTTTGAACATCAATACGAACGAAACCCTGTCTATCGTTCCTATTGTGATTTAATAAATGTAAACCCCAGTGAAATAAAGCAGGTTGAGGACCTCCCCTTTCTCCCCATTCAGTTTTTTAAAACGCATAATTTGAATACCTCAAGTAAGCCTCCAGAGATCACTTTTGCCTCCAGCAAAACTACTGGTCAAACCGCCGCCTTACATCCAGTGAATAATTTAGAAATCTACAATAAAAGTTTTGAAAAGGGCTTTTCGCACTTTTACGGAAACATTGAAGATTACGTACTATTGGCTTTACTACCATCCTACCTAGAGCGAGGAAATTCCTCATTAGTCTATATGGCAGATCGGTTGATCAAAAAAACAAAACGTTCTGATAGTGGTTTTTACTTAGATGATTGGGAGGCCTTAAGAGTCCAATTAAATAAACTGGAAAATGAAGGTCAAAAAACAATACTGTTGGGAGTCAGTTTTGCCCTTTTGGAAGGTGCAGAGAAATATTCTTGGAATTTAAATCACACCATCATCATGGAAACCGGAGGCATGAAGGGGATGCGTAAAGAATGGATTCGTTCCGCCTTACATCAAAAATTAAAAGAAACTTATGGAGTAAATCGAATTCACTCGGAATATGGAATGACAGAACTCTTAAGTCAAGCTTATTCTCAAGAAAACGGCCTTTTCTATTGTCCTCCATGGATGCGTGTCATGACACGCTCCGTTGAAGACCCCTTCGAATTGATGAAGCCAAACAAATCAGGTGCTCTAAACATTATTGATTTGGCAAATATTGATTCTTGTGCCTTTATAGCAACTCAAGATCTGGGGAAATATTATGAGGATGGGAGTTTTGAAGTCCTAGGAAGATTTGACCATGCAGAAATAAGAGGTTGTAATTTGATGGTGCTTTAAGAAGCAATCTTTAAAATAAAATAGTTCTTTTTCCCACGTTGTAACAAAACGTACTGATTTGCAATTAAATCTTTTTCTCCAATGGTGTATTCTTGATCAACCTTGGATTGATTTACTGATATAGCATTTTCTTTTATCGCGCGACGGGCTTCTCCATTGGAATTCAAAAATCCTGTTTCAGATGCAAGTGCAGCTATGATATCCAGTCCTGTTTGTATTTGTTCACGAGTTATTTCTGCCTGTGGCACTCCTTCGAATAACTCTAAAAAAGTATCAGGCTCAAGTTTTTGCAAAGCTTCCCCTGTAGCTTTTCCAAATAAAATTTGTGATGCTTCAACTGCTTTGAGATAGGCTTCTTTTCCATGCACTAAGCTTGTTACTTCCTCGGCAATCGTTTTTTGAAGCAATCTTACATGCGGAGCTTCTTCATGCTCTTTAATTATTTTTTCAATTGCAGTTTTGTCTAAAAAGGTGAAAATTTTGATATAGTTTAAGGCATCTTCATCCGAGGTATTCAGCCAAAACTGATAAAATTTATAGGGCGAGGTACGGGATTTGTCTAGCCAAACATTACCGTCTTCAGTTTTTCCAAATTTAGTGCCATCGGCTTTTTTAATGAGGGGACAAGTAATGGCGTAGGCCTTACCACCTTCTTTTCTTCTAATTAACTCTGTTCCTGTTGTAATGTTCCCCCATTGATCGCTTCCACCCATTTGTATCTTGCAGTCCATTGTTTTATACAAATGCAGAAAATCAAAACCTTGTAGGAGCTGATACGTAAATTCAGTAAAAGACATCCCCACTTTAGATTCAGACCCAAGTCGTTTTTTTACTGACTCTTTTGCCATCATATAGTTTACCGTGAGGTGTTTACCTATATCTCTTGAAAACTCAATGAGGCTATAGGATTTCATCCAGTCATAATTATTTACTAAAATTGCGGGATTCGGTATTGAGGGGTCAAAATTTAAAAATTGTTCTAATTGTTTTAGTATCCCTTTACAATTCTTTTCTAAAGTTTCTTGATCCAACAAATTGCGTTCATCGGACTTACCTGATGGATCCCCAATCATCCCTGTAGCTCCCCCTACCAAAACTATGGGAGCGTGTCCTGCTCTTTGAAAATGCATTAGGATGATGATTTGAACAAGACTCCCTATGTGAAGTGAATCGGCAGTAGGATCGAATCCAATATATCCTTTGGTAGGCTGCTCTAAAAGAAAGTTTTCTGTTTCGGGCATCAAGTCGTGCAGCAGACCGCGCCACTTTAATTCTTGTACAAAATTTGTCAGCATGAATTTTTACTGTAAAGATAGATTTCTCTGAGGGAAACCAAAAACCAAATTCAAAAAAGTGTACATTCGCTCTTATGATTTTAGTGACGGGAGGAACGGGTATGGTAGGGGCGCATGTGCTTTTTGAATGTGTTAAAAAAAAATACAAAACACGTGCTATTTTTAGAAGGAAAGAGAGTCTAGAAAAGATCAAAGAACTCTTTCTAGTCCTTGCGCCTAAACAACCCTATTTATTTGATGAAATTGAATGGGTACAGACGGACCTTAACGACCTGTTTAATTTGGAAAATGCGTTCCGAGAGGTAACCTATGTATATCACTGTGCTGCCATGGTGTCTTTCGCACAATTCCACGAAGAAAAACTTATAAAAACCAATGTCGAAGGAACCGCTAATGTGGTCAATTTATGTCTTAAATACAGCATTAGAAAGTTGGCGTATGTCAGTTCTATAGCTTCGCTTGGTGCAGAAAAGAACATCAAACTGATCGACGAAACTCATTCTTGGTCCAATACTCAAGATCACACTCCATATGCTTATTCAAAATACGGAGCCGAGCTGGAAGTCTGGAGAGCTTCACAAGAAGGTCTAGATATAGTAATTTTAAATCCTGGGGTAATCTTGGGGGCTCATTTCTGGCATCGCAGTAGTGGTACCATTATCGAACGTGTAGGGAAAGGTTTGCGTTATTATTTACCTGGTAAAACTGCTGTCGTGGCTTTGGATGATGTGGTTAATGTTCTAATTCTTTTAATGGAGTCTTCTATAAAAAACGAACGCTTTATTTTGGTCTCAGAAACCATTCCTCAAAAAGTTTTATTGGATAAGATTGCAGATGCATTAAACAAAAAAAGACCCTATTTCACTTTAAGTAAAACGCTTCTTTTACTTCTCTTTATTTTTGAAAAAACATTAGATGTTTTGATGTTAAGGAAAAATTTCTTGAGTTTATCCCTTGTAGAGGCTTTATGTAATGATCAAGAGTATGATGGATCAAAAATTACTTCCTATCTTTCTTTTAAATATAGTGATACTGATGCTGTAATAAAGAAGATTGCTGCCTACTACTAATTGGCTTTTTTGCCTTTAAACTTTCCATCGAAGGAATCCTTGCGCTGTTCTAGAAGTAATAAGACTTTAAGGTGTATTTTATAATAAATTCTGGGGTTTTTTAGATAGTAGGTCTCGCTTTCAACAAGTTGTAAACTGTCAACTCCGTATTTGAGATAGATATAGGGTCTTCCAAAAATAGCTTCAAATTCAGGATTCTTATCCGGAAAAGTTTTCATTACCTCTAACTGTGTAGCATCGTAAAGGATCTGAACCATAGTATCTTCATCAATTAAATTCTCTGGCTTGGCTACATTTCCCATTTGGGTACAACCCCAAGTGATGAATAAAAATATTAAAGAAAGGATTGATCTGTTTAATTTCATTTTCATCTATTAAATTGTAAAGCCATTGCCGCAGACTTGGATGCTACTTTCCCTTCTTCATAAACCCATTGACCATTAAGAAGGGTTTTTTCAACACTTCCTTTAAAAGTTGTTCCTTCAAAAGGGGACCAACCACATTTGTAAAGTAAGTCTGTTTTCTTTACCGTAAACTCTCGTTCCAAATCCAATATCACTAAATCAGCAAAATATCCCTCTCTTATATAACCGCGATCTTTAACATCAAATAAAATGGCTGGATTGTGACAAGCCTTTTCAACCAATTTTTCGATTGAAATTCTCCGTTGATGATAGGCAGTGAGTAAAGCAGGGAGTGCATGTTGCACTAAAGGACCTCCAGAAGGGGCTTTGGTATAGGAATTCATTTTTTCCTCAAGTGTGTGCGGCGCGTGATCCGTAGCAAGGACATCGAGCAAATCTGAATTTAAAGCAGCCCATAAAGCATCTCGGTCTTTGGCTGTTTTTACAGCGGGGTTCCATTTTATATGAGATCCCTTGGCTGCATAGTCTTCTGAACTAAACCACAAATGATGAACACAAACTTCTGCTGTAATTTTTTTCTCTTTTAAAGGAATGTCATTTCGAAATAATGAAAGTTCTTTAGCAGTTGACAAATGAAAAACATGAAGCCTTGCTCCTGTTTCTTTTGCTAAAGCAATGGCTTGGGAGGAAGAACGATAGCAAGCTTGCTCACTGCGAATTACTGGATGCTGATCTATTGGAATTTCATCTCCATAAACTTTAATTGCGGATTGAAGGTTTTTCTTAATGGTTGCTTCATCTTCACAGTGTACTGCGATAACCAGATTTGTGTTTTTAAAAATTGTTTTGAGCACCTGAGGATCATCAACCAACATATTTCCTGTAGAAGATCCTAAAAAGAGTTTTAATGCAGGAACCCTCTTAGAGTCGAGAGCAAGGATTTGATCTAAATTATCATTAGTCCCTCCGAACATAAATCCATAGTTCGCAAATGAAGATTTTGCTGCACGTTCATTTTTAGCTTCCCACTCGCTAAGGGTTGTGGTTTGTGGCTGGGTATTAGGCATTTCTAAAAACGAGGTTATTCCCCCTGCTAGAGCTGCTTTAGATTCCGTTTCGATTGTTGCCTTGTGAGTCAGTCCAGGTTCGCGAAAATGAACTTGATCATCGATCAAACCAGGAATAATATATTTTCCGTTTGCATCATAAACACATGCGTTGGCAGAAGCTTCTATCCTTTTACCAATTTTTACTATTCGCTCTCCAACAATCAAAAGATCCTGCTCAAGGATTACTCCTTCATTTACCAGTTTTGCATTTATGATTTTTAATTCTTTCATTTCTTGTTAAGAAATTTTCTTTTGTTTAAACGTAAAAATAGAACACCAAAGAGGGCCTCCCAAATAATATTTCCATTCATCTTTGATTTCCCTAAAACTCGATTGATAAAGATAATGGGATGTTCTTGGATTTTAAATTTATTAATCCAAGCTTTATATTTTAATTCAATCTGGAAGGCATAACCCACAAATTTTATGTTGTTTAAGTCAAGCGTTTCCAATACAACTCTTCTGTAACCAACAAAGCCTGCAGTTGCGTCTTTAATTGACATCGCGGTTATAATGCGCACATAAATAGAAGCAAAATATGACAATAATATTCTTGTCAAAGGCCAATTCACTACATTGACTCCGTTAATATATCGAGAACCTACTACAACATCGGTTTGAGATTCCAAAAGGTTTTGCATCGGTATCAATTCTTTAGGATCGTGAGAAAAATCAGCATCCATTTCAAAAATGTATTGATACTCTCTTTGTAATGCCCAAAAAAATCCATGCACATAGGCGGCACCTAAGCCTTGCTTTTCGACACGAGTTTCTAGATATAAACGATTGGGATAGCGATCCATAAGCCCCTCAACCGCTTGTCCTGTTCCATCTGGTGATGTGTCATCGACTACCAAAATATCCAAAGCAATTTGTGTCTCAAATACAGCCTCTATGATTGCGCTGATGTTCTCGATTTCGTTATAGGTAGGAATTATAATCAGTGTCTTTTCCATGCGAATGCTGTAAAAGTAGCAAATGTAAAAGCAACTTAAAAGAGGTTGTGGGTACAATAATTTTTTAAATTCAAGTAAATTTGTACTATGGAAGAGTTAATCTACAGGACTAATGTAAATCAAGATTGGATCAATTTAATCTTCTTAACCAATTTATTACTTCTTGTAGCGTTATTTTATCTTGACTCAACAAGGCTAAATCGCCTGATCCGATTTTACGATACCAATATTTATGTCAGCAAACATATTACGGAGAAAAATCTAAATTATTTAAGTCCGTTCAATTTTATTTGTTTTATAATCATCCTCAACACTTTTTGTCTCTTCTTTCTTGTCTTTTCAAGTTCCAAGAATCAATATGTAGAATTTGCTTTTGAATACTACTATTTGTTTTTTGCGTTGATGTTGTTTTTTATTTTACGTTTCCTTTTCGTTCAATTTTTATTGAAACAATTAGATTTATTAAAGAAAATGAAACCTCTATTTTTCAAAAGCTTTACCCACCATACCCAATTTGCACTTTTCTTTCTAGGCTTTTTATTTTTCAGCTATTATGCAAAGCCTCCAGAAATTATAAGAATTAGTTTTTCTGTACTTATTGTAAGCCTTTGGTTTTTTTACCAATCCAGAATAATTATTTCTCTTTTTCGCTCTCGTCCTAGAGATGTAATCTATATTATTCTTTATCTTTGCAGCTTAAAAATAATCCCATGGTATTGGTTCTATTTTTTTACCATAGAATCAAGATTGTAAAAGCAAGATTATGAAAGTGAAAACAATTTTGGTCTCACAACCTGAGCCATCTTCTGAAAAATCTCCTTACAATAGACTTCAAGAAAAGTACAAGCTTATTGTAAACTTTCGGCCCTTTATTCACGTTGAAGGTGCTAGTGCCAAAGAGGTGCGACAACAGAAAATTGACTTTAGTAAATTTGACAATATAATTTTAACCAGTCGCAATGCAGTTGATCATTTTTTTAGACTTTGTAAAGAAATGCGATATGCAGTTCCCGACTCAACAAAATACTTTTGTCTGTCTGAAGCTGTAGCTTACTACTTACAGAAATATGTGGTTTACAGAAAAAGAAAAGTTTATGTAGGTGAAGGCAAAATCAGTGACTTGGAAAGTGTTTTCAAAAAGTTTGATCTAGAGAGCTTCCTCTTTCCAACCTCAGACATGCTTAAAAAAGATGTCCCAGATTTTTTAGATGAGTTAAACTTAAATTGGCAGCGAGCTATTTTATACAGAACTGTGGTCAGTGATCTATCAGATCTTCGAGATGTATATTACGATATTTTAACTTTTTTCAGTCCTTCAGGGATCGAATCTTTGTTCAAAAATTTTCCAGATTTTAAGCAAAATAAGACCCGTATTGCCGCCTATGGTAATTCTACCATCAAGGCTGCAGAAGAAGCAGGGTTAAATGTTCAAATAAAAGCTCCTACTCCGAACACTCCTTCTATGACTATGGCCATCGAACAATATGTCGAAAAAATAAATAAAGGCTAAAGTTTTTTAAAAAAGCTCCAAGAACTTAAACCCCATCCCAGGATTAGTAAACCCCCGCCGATAGGGGTGATTGGCCCTAACCAACTTATAGAGAATGGAAACAGAGCCTTAAAACTCAACAGAAATATACTTCCAGAAAAGAGTAAGGTCCCGTAAGTAAACATTCTAAAAACAATCCGTTTTGATTGATCTAAATAGAATTCTTTTTCAGAAAAAACAAGTAGAGCCAATGCATGGTAAACCATATAGCGCACTCCTACTTCAAAATTCAAAATTGATTCAAGAGAAATGATTCGTTCTAAATAATGACTTGCCATTGCTCCTAAAATAATAGCAAGAAACATTAATAAACTTCCCGTAAACACCATTTTTTGTTTGATATCCATAACCTTGTTTTGATAAAAATAAATTACACTATTTTTGCAATATGATTAATTTTTTTCACTCAAAAGCCTTTATTAATTATAATTTAAAACATATTTAAACAAAAGTATATAAATATGAAAATAACAGAACACACCGTTGCCATTGATGGAATCGACAAAATAATTTTAAAAAGCTTGTTACAAGATGCACGTACTTCCATTCAAGTTATTGCAAAAGCAAGTGGTATTTCTGGAGCTGCGGTTCACCAAAGGTTAAAAAAATTAGAAAAAGCCCATGTCATATCGGGATCCCAAATTATCTTAAACCCAAAGATACTGGGCTATAAAACCGTTGCCTTCATTGGTATATATTTGGATAAAGCCATGCGTAATCCCGAAGCGGTCAAACAACTCAAAAACATTCCAGAAGTAGTTGAATGCCATTATACCACAGGCAATTGGAGTATTTTTGCAAAATTATTGTGCAGAGACAATGAGCATTTAATGGAATTACTCAATAAAAAAATTCAATCCGTTGAAGGAGTCTCTCGAACAGAGACGTTCATCTCACTTCAAGAACAGATGAATCGTCAGATAGCCTTTTAATTTCTGCGTCCTCCAAAAACCTGAAAAGCGAAATAGGCTAGTGTAGCCAATGACCCCAAAGCAGCCACAACATATGTTCTCGCAGCCCATCTTAAAGCATCCTGAGCACCAGCAAGCTCCTCACGAGACACCATATTTTTTCTTTGAAGCCAAGCCAAAGCCCTATTACTTGCGTCGTATTCAACAGGAAGGGTGACAATACTAAAGACGGTTCCCATACCAAAAAGCACAACTCCCGCAGCAGCAATTTCGAAACCAAAAGGTATGACTTGCATTAAAACCAAACCTGCAATAATTACAATCATAGATAAGTTTGAAGCTATTCCAACTACAGGAACTAAAGAGGAACGCAATTGTAACCATTCATATCCTTGGGCGTCTTGTACGGCGTGACCACATTCATGAGCGGCTACGGCGGCGGCGGCGGCATTGCGTTGATTATAAACGGTTTCGCTTAAATTTACCGTTCTTTTCTGAGGATTGTAGTGATCTGTAAGAGATCCTCGAACCGAAATCACTTCAACATCTCGTATCCCATGATCAGCTAACATTTGTTCTGCAATTTCTTTACCTGACATGCCATTTCGAAGTTGTAACTTAGAATAGATCTTGAACTTTCTCTTGAGCGTATTGCTTACCCATATGCTGGCAAGCGAAATTAAAATGATGATTAAATAATAATTTCCCATAATGTTTTTTTTACAAAATTAATTGAAAGCGATTTACAGCAACTACTTTTTTTTCAATTTTAACTTGAAATAAATAATAATCAATTGAAGCAAAGCAGCAAGAAGATTGGCTAACATCACTGAAACACTGCCAATAAGGAGTCCATAAAAAAACCATAAAACCACACCCATGAACATAAAAAGATACATACTGAGCGATACTCCGTTTGAGATTTTATGTTTCCAGATTTTATACACTTGAGGGAGAAAAGAACCCGTCGTAAGACAAGCAGCTGTTAAGCCTATTATTTCAATTTGTAACTCGGTCATTAAAAAACAATATTGATGATTTTATTAGGGACTATAATCCATTTTTTTGGGGTTTTACCTCCTAAATATTCTGCAGTGCGCTTATCTGCCAGTACCGCCTCCTGTATTGCTAAACTGTCTAGACTTAAAGACAAAGGGATTGTATACCGCATTTTTCCGTTGAAAGACACAGGATAGTTTTTAGTGTCTTCGACCAAATAAGTTTCATTTACCATCGGAAAAGAAGCAGTTGCTAGGGTCGAAGTATTTCCTAATTTTTCCCAAATTTCCTCAGCAATATGCGGCGCAAAGGGGGATAATAAAAGGGTTAATGGAGTGAGGATTTCTTCACTATGACAATCCAAGTTGGTTAATTCATTAACACAGATCATCAAAGAACTTACACAGGTGTTGAAAGAAAAGTTCTCTATATCGGCACTCACTTTTTTAATCGTTTCGTGGAGCACCTTCAATTCCTTCTTTCCTGCTTGATTGTCATTTACTATCCAAGCATTCTCTTTGTGAAAAAGTTTCCAGTATTTCTTTAAAAAATTGTGAACTCCAGAAATTCCAGCGGTGTTCCATGGTTTGGCTTGTTCAATTGGGCCTAAAAACATTTCATATATCCTGAGGGTATCCGCACCATATGTATCACATATCTCATCTGGATTGACCACATTATATTTGGACTTTGACATTTTTTCTATTTCCCTATGCACAATGCATTTTCCTTTTTCTAATTCGAATGTAGCGTCATTAAACTGAGGTTGCCACTTTTTTAGCCCTTCTAGATCTAATTCTTCAGAACTATTTACCAGACTAATATGCACACGAATGGGTTCTACTTTTTTGCCATCAATCAAACCTTTGGAAAGGTAAATTTGAGTTCCTGTTTTTCGATAAATAAAAGCTGAAGTTCCCAAAATCATTCCTTGGTTGATAAGCTTTTTTGCATATTCTTCTACAGGGAGCAACCCTAGGTCAAACAAAAACTTTTGCCAAAAACGACTGTAGAGTAAATGTCCAGTAGCGTGCTCACTTCCTCCTAAATAGAGGTCCACTTCCCGCCAATATTCTGCGGCTTCTTTCGAAACAAAATTTTGTTCGTTTTTCGCATCCATATAGCGATAAAAATACCAAGAGCTTCCCGCCCATCCAGGCATGGTGTTCAACTCCAAAGGAAATACACTATTGTGATCGATCAAAGCATTACTTACTACCTTCTCGTTTTTCTCATCCCATGCCCAGTCTGATGCATTCCCAAGTGGGGGTGCACCATCTGGAGTAGGTAAATACTGTTCTACCTCGGGCAACTCGAGCGGCAAGTGGTTTATAGAAAGTGCCTGTGGCAATCCGCTTTTGTAATAGATCGGAATAGGTTCTCCCCAATACCTTTGTCTACTAAAGATAGCATCGCGCAAACGATAATTTATCGTTCCTTCTCCACAGTCATTTTCTTCAATATGCGCAATGACTTTTTCCATAGCTGCCACATAAGTAAAACCGTTTAAGAAATCAGAATCTTGTAAGGCAACAGTGTCACTTTTTTCTGTAAAAGCAGCTTCACTAATATCTGCGCCTTCAAAAATGTTTTTAATGGGTAGATCAAAATGTTTTGCAAAATCATAGTCGCGCTGATCACCACAAGGTACTGCCATTACAGCTCCTGTCCCATAGCCGGCAAGCACATAATCTCCAATCCAAATGGGAATGGGTTCTTGTGTTAAAGGATGTTTCGCATAAGCCCCTGTAAAAACACCGCTTATAGATTTTACATCTGCCATTCTTTCTCTTTCCGAACGTTTGGAGGCTTTGTCAATGTATTCTTTTACAGCCAGCTTTTGTTCTTCTGTAGTAATCTCACGAACCAAATCTAGTTCTGGTGCTAGGGTCATAAAAGTTACTCCAAAAAGAGTATCAGGACGAGTGGTAAAAACTTCTATCTCTTGGGAGTGGTTTTGAATTTGAAAACGCACTGAGGCTCCTACAGACTTTCCAATCCAGTTGCGTTGCATTTCTTTGAGAGGTTCAGGCCAATCTATGGTTTCCAATCCCTGAAGCAAACGTTCGGAATAAGCTCCTATGCGCATGCTCCATTGCTTCATTTTCTTTTTGGTTACCGTGTGTCCCCCTCTTTCTGAAACTCCATTGATGATTTCATCATTGGCCAAAACGGTCCCTAACGCTGGACACCAATTTACTTCCGTATCAGATAAATAAGTGAGTCTATACTGTAACAAAACCTGTTGTTTTTCCTCTTCCGAAAATTGTGTCCATTCTTCCGCAGAAAAATCTGATGCATCAGCATCTCGTACCGCTTCAAGACCAAAAGTTCCTCCTTTTTCAAAAAGATGAATCAATTGAGCTATTGGTAATGCCTTGTTTTCTTTAGTATCGTAGTAGGCATCGAAAAGCTGTAGGAAAATCCATTGTGTCCATTTGTAATAGTCGGGCTGGGAGGTTCGTACTTCTCTACTCCAATCAAAAGAAAAGCCCATTCTGTCAAGCTGCTCTCTATATCTATTGATATTGGCTTCCGTAGTTATTTGTGGGTGTTGTCCAGTCTGAATAGCATATTGTTCTGCGGGCAATCCAAAAGAATCATAACCTTGCGGATGCAAAACATTGAATCCTTTGTGTCTTTTGTATCGCGAAAAAATATCACTTGCAATATAACCTAATGGGTGCCCTACATGCAAACCATCTCCAGAGGGATAAGGAAACATATCCAATACGAAGTATTTAGGCATATCGGATTTATTTTCCGCTTTAAACGTATGATTTTTGGCCCAATAGGCTCTCCATTTTGCTTCTATAGTTTGAAAGTCGTATCCCACTCTAGTTGTGTTATTTCTTTTGAAAAGCACAAAAATACGTTTATTGCTCGAATGTCAAAAAGCTAAAAGAAGATTTATCCACTCCTTAATCCTATATTTCTTTCTATTTTTACAAAAATATTTGGTGTGGCAAAAAGTTTTCAAGATAACTTTCAAAAAAGAAGAGTCCTTAACGGCTATTTCTCTGTTATAGTAAGCATAACCTTAGTCTTATTTTTTCTTGGGATTTTAGGACTTTTTCTATTAAACACCCAAAATGTAGCTTCTCACTTCAGAGAGCAAATTGTCATGACCGTTTACCTAAAAGATAATGCGAAAGATATTGAAATTACCCAGCTTCAAAAAAAAATTCAACTGGACCCTGCTACAAAAAAAGTGAACTTCACCACTAAAGAAGAGGCTGCAGAACAATATTCCAGAGAAATAGGTGAAGACTTTCTTGAGTTTTTAGGGTATAATCCCCTACTCAATTCGGTTGATATCTATTTTAATGCCGCATTTGTTAATACCTTGAGTTTAACCCAAACCAAACGAGAAATTGAACAAGCAGATTTTGTAGATGAGGTCGTTTATGACCAACCTTTGGTAAGTCTTTTAGACGACAATATTCAGCGGATTTCTTTCATTTTATTGCTTATTAGCGTCCTTTTTGTCATCATTGCGCTTTTGCTAATCAATAGCTCGATCCGGCTGTCCATCTATTCAAAACGTTTTATTATAAAAACAATGCAATTGGTAGGAGCAACAAAATCATTTATCAGAAGACCTTTTATTCTCATACATTTAAGATTGGGGATTATAAGTTCTGTTTTAGCTTTAGGCGCTATGAGTTTCTTACTTTGGGAGGTGGATCAACGCTTTCCAGAATTGAAAATTTTGGAACAAACCAATGCATTAATTCTTGTATTTGGGGTAGTTTTGGGATTAGGAATTGGAATTACAGGTTTCAGCACCTTCTTTGCAACTCAACGTTATTTAAACCTAAAATCGGATGCAGTATATTAAACGCGCCTTATGAAAAAATCTACCTCTTCAAAAAAGCTCTTGTTCAGAAAAAGAAACTATCGCTTTCTCTTTATTGCGCTTGTCATTATCGCAATAGGTTTTATTCTTATGACTGGAGGAGGCAGTGACGATCCTAGTTACTTTAATGAAGCTATTTTTAATTTTAGAAGAATCCGACTTGCTCCAAGCCTTGTTCTCATTGGTTTTGGAGTAGCCATGTATTCCATTCTGACCAAAGAAAAAAATACCTGATGAATTTTGTTGAGGCTATAGTTCTCGGTATAATTCAAGGGCTAACAGAATTTTTGCCTATTTCTTCAAGTGGACATTTAGAAATTGGTAAAGCACTTTTTGGCAACGAAGTTCTTGGTCAAGAAAGTCTTTTTTTAACGTTGGTTCTTCATTTTGGAACAGCACTAAGTACGATGGTTGTTTTTAGAAAAGAAATTGGAGAAATCATCAAAGATCTATTCCAATTTTCAATCAATGAAAATACCTTGTTCTCTTTTAAGATAATAATCTCCATGATCCCTGCGGGTTTGGTTGGGCTTTTTTTGCAAGATGCCATTGAAGCTTTGTTTTCTAAAAATCTAATTTTAGTAGGCGCCATGTTGATTCTTACCGCACTGATTCTTTACTTGGCAGATCGCTCAAAAAAAACAGAAAAAAACGTTTCTTTTTCCAATGCTTTCGTTTTAGGTATTGTTCAAGCTGTGGCCATTCTCCCTGGGATTTCTAGAAGTGGGTCAACTATTGCTACTGCTGTGCTTTTAGGTGTTGATAAAGAAAAAGCAGCTCGTTTTTCTTTTATAATGGTGTTACCTCTTATCATGGGTAGTATTGCCAAAACAATTTTAGATTTAGAGGGAGTCCCTCATCAAACGGATTCAGTCGCATTATTCCTTGGATTTATTGCAGCTTTTTTGAGCGGCATTTTTGCCTGCCAGTGGATGATTGCCATTGTCAAAAAAAGTAAACTTAAGTACTTCAGTTATTATTGCATAATTGTAGGAAGCTTAACTTTAGCATATGGACTTTTTTAAACAGACATTTATAGCTGAGGAAGTTCAAGAAGGTCTCATTCTGTCAATTGATAAACCACTAGGGTGGACTTCATTTCAAGTAGTAAAT
>Ga0315330_10000645_pt1 | contig 22257 bp, 16 predicted proteins | sample M140m34915metaG_FD_203453 | JGI IMG/M metagenome (GOLD analysis project Ga0315330, IMG submission 203453) | Ammonia-oxidizing marine archaeal communities from Monterey Bay, California, United States - M1 40m 34915 | ecosystem: Environmental > Aquatic > Marine > Intertidal zone | place: USA...
ATGGTAAAAATTGTTTATTTATCCAAGATGGCGAAATAATCAATCTCGCCGGTGTTATGGGAGGTAAAAAGCTATCTTGCACAACTGATACAAGAAAGGTTTTAATAGAGTGTGCTTTTTTCAAGCCTGAATCAATTCTTGGAAAGTCAGTTAAATACAATATTAATTCTGATGCTGCCCATAAATTTGAAAGAGGTGTAGATCCATCAATTCAAATTAGAACCTTAAAAAGATTTATAAAGATCGTAGAAGATCATGCAAAAATTTTAAGCATAAAACTTAAGACTTGCGAGTACGGTAACCATAATAAAATTTCTCTACCTATTAATACTGATAAAATCAACAAAATACTTGGCACAAAGCTTGAAAAAAGAGAAATAATAAATATTCTAGATAATCTATCTTTTGTTATAGAAGATGGCAACATAAAAGTTCCAGATCATCGCCATGACATATTTAATCTCAATGATGTAGCCGAGGAGATCGCAAGAGTGATTGGTTATAACAATATACCAAGTTCTCCAATAAATCTAGAAAGTATAATTCCTGCTCATATTATTAGTAACGAAGAAACCATAAAGTTAGAATTAATTAATAGTGGATTTTCAGAAGTTATTAATTTTCCATTTTGTTCTTCAGATAAAACAAACACTATTAAAATAGACAACCCTCTTGATATTAATAAGAATAAAATAAGAACAACTTTAAAAGATTCATTGATTGATAATCTTCTATATAACGAAAGAAGACAAAAAGATTCGATTAAGCTTTTTGAAATATCTGATTTGTATTCAAATAAAGATAACATTATTGAGCAAAAAAGAATGATAGGTATTATTGCAAGTGGAAGGATTGGACATAATTACATAGAGTATTCACAAAAAATTAACAATAAGTATATTAATAAAGTTTGTGATTTTTTATCAGGAAAATTTGATTTTGAAGTAACTGAGATTGATCGAAAAAATCTTAATACAAAGAACAATAATAAAATTTATTACATTGAGTTTGAAATTTCTAATGAAGAAGAATCTCTCATAGCAAAAAATAACATTAAAAAACCAGATATAAAATTTATCGAATATAATCCAGTTTCTGAATTTCCCTCAAGCTCAAGAGATTTCTCATTTTCAGTAACAGATTTATCAAAAGTTGATTATGTTTTAGATAGTTTAATGAATGCAAAAGCAAATAACTTGAAAAATTCATTTATGTTTGATTTTTTTATCAACAAAAAATCGAATGAAGTCAAGATTGGATATAGATTTATATTTCAATCAAAAACCAAGACACTTTCTGATGAAGATGTATCACACAGTATTGATGAGATTCTTAATCCGATTCTAAAAATTGATGGCGTAAAAATACCAGGTATGCATCTATAAATATAGGTTTTATTGGCAAATAAAGTATAATAAAAATACCTAAATTGATTAAAAAAGTATGAAAAATTTCTTCAAGCATAAAATTATAACTTTATTTATCGTCCTCTATTGTAATACTGCTTTGTCTCAAGAAATTGACCCATCGCTATTATCTCAATTATCACAAGACCAGATTGTTGCTCTGAGAAACCAATACTATCAGATGAATGCTTCTGATGTGGATGTCCTAGAAATGCCTATCATTAACGAATCAGTGAAATCTAATATTGCCCCCGGTGTGTCTGATAGCAATAAGATCGATGGAGAAAAGTTTGGTTATGGGTTTATTTCTTCAATGCCAACATCAATTTCTGCAACTGGAGATTTACCTTTACCAAATGACTATAAGATTTCATTGCGAGATCAATTTACAGTGATATTGTCAGGATCAAAAGATGCTATATTTGATATGAATGTAAAACTTGATGGCACTATTTTATTTCCTGAATTAGGTTCAATATCAGTTGTCGGTGATACTTTCGGAGAAGTTAAAACAAAATTAAAAAACTTAATTTTACAATCTTATAGTGGCGTAGATATTGATCTTTCTATAAAAAACCTGAGCGCAAAGAAAATTACCATAGTTGGAGCAGTAAAAACCCCAGGGACATATTTAGTGAATCCATTTAGCACTATATCAAGTGCGCTAGCATACTCGGGTGGAATTTCAGAAATGGGCACTCTTCGAGAAATAAAATTAATTAGGCTAGATGGAAAGGTTTATTTTTTTGACCTTTATGATTTGTTGATAAAAGGTAATAGAGAAAAAGACATAAATATTGAAGCTGGAGACGTGCTATTAATTGAGCCAGCAAATCAATTTATTGAAATATTAGGTTCAGTAAAGAGGCCGGGGATATATGAAATCTTATCTAATGAAAATTTAGAAGACCTAATTGATTTTTCATTAGGCTTTTCTGATCAGGCTAATAAAAATAATATTTCATTAAATATTTTGGATACAGAATCATCAACAATTAAACAAAAAAATGTTAAATCACTAAATCATATTCTTAAAAATGTACTTTCGGTTGGAGTTTTTTCATACGTAAATAAAGATACTAGTGGTATTTATGTCAGCGGAGCTATTAAAGAGCCTGGATACTATGGGGTCGAAAATAATATTACCTTAGAAAACTTAATTGACAATATAAAATTTGTTGATGTTTATCCATGGTTGGGAGTATTAGAGCAATTTGACGACAATAATTTAATCAAACAAACCACACTTTTTAATTTAAATGATCCAACGACATATAAAGACATAAAACTTCTTCCAAATTCAAAAATATATTTTGCCAATTTATATAATAGAGAGTTCGATATTTCTTCTTCTTCTTTGCAACTGTTAAATGACTATAAGCTCAAAATTAATCATAAAGATAATACATATGAAGTTCCTGTTTTTGGAAGGTATAAGCTAGATTCATTTATCGATCTTCTTGGTCTGGATATGAGCGATGTTGAAGAGGATGCAACATACATAAGCCCACTAGAAAGTAGGATCATCGTAGATAATTATAAAAATATGGAGTTTATAGCCACAAAATATAATACTGTTTCGTTTAGATCCCCAATATATGACTTAATTTCTGTAAGAATTTATGGCGCTATTGATTATCCAGGAACATATACTCTTCAGCCAAATACAAAGCTCGAAGAGCTATATAATTTGGTAGGGCAATTTAAAAACGAATCATTTCAAGATGGCATAGTTTTTACAAGAGAAAGCATAAGAGATAGACAATTAGAGTCAATTAATAGATCTAAAGAAGATCTTGAAGAAGCTATCTTGCTAAGAACTGAAAGAGGAGAATCAATAATGAATCTCCAATCTTTAAGAGAAGTTTCTAGAAGCATAAATCCAGAGAATTTAGGAAGAATTGCTGGTGATTTTTCAAAAGGATCGACTTCATCACTAAATACCACTCTTTATGACGGTGATTCTATATTTGTGCCAGTAAATCCATATGTTGTAAACGTTCTTGGCGAGGTTTTAAATCCTATAGCCTTTGAATATAAAAAGGGAATAAGCTTATCTTCTGCTATTAATCAATCTGGAGGATATAAACAGTCTGCTGATAAATCAAGAGTTTATGTAATTAAGGCCAACGGCATGATCAAAAGAGCACCAAGAAATATTTTTGTAAAGAATATAAAATTACAACCTGGTGATACGATTATTGTTCCAAGGAGACTTATTGCGAATGGGCAGGGCGTTGAAGCTCTTCTTCCATTAACCCAGATTCTTTCAGATATGGCTTTCTCTGCTGCTGCAATTGATAATTTAAGAAATAATTAATAATGCAAAATAAATGAAGAACCATCATTTCTTCTTCATCCTTATTGCTTTAAATATATTCCAAATACTATCTGCAGATTCGTTTAAATATAATACTCTGAACAATCATGGGATAATTGGGTTAATAAACACACCCACAGCAAGATTTTATCCAGAAGCCTCTTACGGAATTACAGTCTATGACGGAACCCCAGATCAAAAAATAACTATGACCTCTTTTCCATATAACTGGTTTGAGGCTTCTTTTTTTTATACCAATATTCAAGATAAGCCATACTGTGGATGGTCTTCCGATAGGGCATGCAATCAAGACTACAAAGATAAGGGTTTTAATTTTAGATTAAGGTTAAAAGATGAAGATGCCTGGCCGGCAATAGCTATAGGTATAAGTGATATTGCTGGTACAGGATATTATAGTTCCGAGTATATTGTTGCAAGTTATGGCATAAATAAAGTTGATTTAAGTTTAGGTCTTGGATGGGGCGTTCTTAATGGAGCATCAGAAAAAGTTAAAAACCCATTAACATATTTATACGATGGGTTTAATGACAGACCTAATGATTTTGAAGATAATGGAGGTCAATTTCAACCAAGTCGATATTTCTCAGGTGAATCAGTATCACCTTTTTTTGGTTTATCGTATGCTTTAAACAAAAATATAGTCTTTAAATTTGAATATGATTCCACTTTAACACCGGGCACAGTAGGATATCAAAATAAAAAAAACGAATACTCTTATGCAATAGAATATATAGGCAGTAATAAATTTAATATTGGCCTATCAAATGAAAGAGGGACGCATACTTCTCTAAAATTTGTGCTCAAAAATAACCCTAATTTTTCTAAACCCAAATATAAATACCGAAAGGCTAAGTTGGAAGAGGGTGATGATAAATATACTAAATTAATTAAAAGTATTGAGGCTAATGATATTGGAGTTACTAAAATTATAGAGACAACAAATGAGATTGGAATAGAACTTACACAATTTTCTCATCCTAATCTAGATATAATAGAAGAAATAATAAAAAGTGCCTCATATGATGCAGGTATTGATAAGCCTATAAAAAAGGAGCTAAGGGTATCTAATCTTCAAGGGCTATCAGAATATAATAAAGAATTTGAGGAAAATTCTTTACTAATTTATAAGAGAAATATTGAAAGAGGTTTTAATACTAAGACAAATTTTACTTTCAGACCTTACTTAGCTTCACGAGAAGAATTTTTTAAGGGAGCCCTTCTAATAGAAAATAATAGTGAATTAATAATCAAAGATAATTTCTTTTTCTCAACTAACTTAAAATATTCTATTGCTGATAATTTTGAAGACTTAACTATCCCCCCTGTAAACACATATCCAGCCCAAGTTAGATCAGATATTAAAGATTATCTTAGAGGCTTTGGCGATGGTATATTTATTGGAAGAGCTCAGTTTGATTATCACCTCACACCAAAAAAGAACCACCATATAATGGTATCTGCAGGTATTTTAGAAGAAATGTTTAACGGTTTTGGTTTTGAATATTTGTATTTTAAACAAGATTCGAACTACGCTTTTGGTTTTGAAATTTTTGATGTTACGAAAAGAGATTACAAAATGCGCTTTGGAACTTTAGATTATAAAAATGTTACAGGTTCTGCAAACTTTTATTATCGAAACTACAACATTATTCCCTTTGATGCAAAGGTATCTTATGGCGAATATCTTGCTGGAGACGAAGGCGTAACTTTTGAATTGTCGAGGGCATTTTTAAATGGAACTAAGTTTGGAGTATTTGCATCTTTTACAGATGTATCATCTGAGCAATTTGGAGAAGGGACATTTGATAAAGGTATCTTTTTTAATATACCTGTTTATGGAAATTTTATAAATTACTCATGGAGGCCGCTAACAAAGGATCCAGGCGCAAAATTAAATAGAAAACATACCCTACATGATCTTTTAATTAAGTTTAGGCCATATAATTATTAAAAAATTAATAACGTATTATGTATTATTTTTATACTAAATAATCTTTTAAATATCTATTATTTTGTTATGATTTAAGTAGCTTTACATTATATATTTTCTTTTGGGAGTAGAAGATATGAAAATATCAAGATTTTTATCTTTAGTAATTATTTTTAGTAGCTTTTCTTTTGCTAATACAGCTGAAGAACTCAACATTTCACAAGATGAAATGACTTCCATTGAAAATAGAATAAAGTCTTTGACACCCGATGAACTTGCAGAAAGATATGCATTTTTGACTCTAGAAATAGAAGCTCTTAGCAAGGAACAAGCTGAAACTCAAAATCCTTCAAGAAATAAATTAATATCTTCCCAAATAACGCTTGCCAAGGCTGAGCAGCATAAAATAGAACAAGCACTTGCAAGAGATAATAGACTCCTTTTACTGCCACTTCTAGCTCTTGGTGCCTCAGGTGGAGGTGGAGGTTCTTCTGATTCAGATACTACTGGCCCAATAATTACCATAGCTGGTGATAACCCAGCTACTGTAGAACTGGGATCTACATATACCGATGCTGGCGCTACAGCTGATGGTGGTGAAACTGTTACAGTCTCAGGAGCAGTTAATACTTCAATTGTTGGTACTTACACAATCACTTATACAGCTACAGATGCGGCTGGAAATTCAACCACAGCAAGAAGAATAGTTAATGTTGTTGATACAACAGCTCCAGTTATTACTGTAACTGGTGATACTACTGTTACAGTTGAGCTTGGTGGATCTTATGCTGATGCTGGCGCTACAGCAACAGATTTATCTGGAACTGTATCAGTTATAACTACTGGAACAGTAGATATAAATTCAGTTGGTACTTACACAATCACCTATACAGCTACTGATGCTTCAGGTAACACTTCGACTGCAACTAGGACTGTTATTGTTGAAGATACCACTGAACCAACAATTACTATTGCTGGGGACAATCCAGTAAGTATTGAACAATATCAGACCTATACCGATGCTGGTGCTACAGCTTCTGATGCATCTGGTTCAGCAACTGTGACTTCAAGTGGAACTGTCGATACCTCAACTCCAGGTACTTATACAATCACTTATACAGCTACTGATGCTTCAGGTAACACTTCGACTGCAACTAGGACTGTAATTGTTACAGCAGATGCCACAGCTCCGGTAATAACCATTACCGGTGATAACCCAGTTACTGTTGAGGCAGGTGATACATATACCGATGCTGGTGCTACAGCTTCTGATGCATCTGGTTCAGCAACTGTGACTTCAAGTGGAACTGTCGATACCTCAACTCCAGGTACTTATACAATCACTTATACAGCTACTGATGCTTCAGGTAACACTTCGACTGCAACTAGGACTGTTATTGTTGAAGATACTACAGGCCCAACAATTACTATTGCTGGGGACAATCCAGTAAGTATTGAACAATATCAGACCTATACCGATGCTGGTGCTACTGCCGCTGATGGCGAAACCGTTACTGTTACAGGAACAGTAGATACCTCAACTCCAGGTACTTATACAATCACTTATACAGCTACTGATGCAGCTGGCAATGTAACAGTTGTTACTAGAGAGGTAATTGTTACAGCAGATGCCACAGCTCCGGTAATAACCATTACCGGTGATAACCCAGTTACTGTTGAGGCAGGTGATACATATACCGATGCTGGTGCTACAGCTTCTGATGCATCTGGTTCAGCAACTGTGACTTCAAGTGGAACTGTCGATACCTCAACTCCAGGTACTTATACAATCACTTATACAGCTACTGATGCGGCTGGCAATGAAACTATATCTTCAAGAACAGTTATCGTAGAAGATACTTTAGCTCCAGTAATCACAGTTCTAGGTAGCAATCCAATAACAGTGGAAGTTGGCTCAATTTATATTGATGCAGGTGCAACTGCTGATGGAGGTGAAACAGTTAGCTCAACATCAAATGTGAATACTAATATCATTGGAACTTATACTGTTACATATTCTGCAACAGATGCCTCAGGCAATACTGGAACTGCAACAAGAACCGTTAATGTTGTTGAAGGTGATGGAGATGATGGAACAGGTACTGGCACAGGTACTGGCACAGGTACTGGCACAGGTACTGGCACAGGTACTGGCACAGGTACAGGAACTGGCACATAGTATATGAACCTTAAGAAGAGTGATATTGCAAAAAATTTATCATCTAAGGTTTCTGTCTCTGAATCTCTAAGCAAAGAACTAGTTAGTAGTTTTATAGATATTATTAAATTAAAATCTAATGTGGTAGATGTAAAAGTTGCAAACTTTGGAACATTTTCAAATAAAGTGACTCCTCAGCGTATTGGTAGAAATCCAAAGACAGGCAAAGAGCACATAATCTCAGAGCGAGTAAAGCTAAACTTTATAGTTTCTAATAAAGTTAAGGAACTGCTTAATTAGATTAAAACTTGGTCGGGATGGCCGGATTTGAACCGACGACCACTACACCCCCAGTGTAGTGCGCTACCAGGCTGCGCTACATCCCGTGATTTTATATATAGAATTAATATATAATATTTTTTACACTTCCAGAGTAAACACATTATGCCTAAAAAAGAACTTTATATCTTAATTTTTTTCTTTCTATTCAGTCTTGAAATAAAGGCTCAAGAAAATAGTGATTATATATTCACTTCATCAGGAAAAATTCAAGGATATCTTGAAAATAAAGTTATAAATTATGATGATATTCCATATGCTAAGCCTCCAATTGGTAATTTAAGATGGAAAGCACCAAGAGAGATTCTAGATGCTGATGTAATAATTGAAAAAAAAGATAATAACTTTTGTATTCAAGAGCCATCATCTATGGGGGGAGCTCCAGGCGAAGGCTTCCTTGCTGGATCAGAAGATTGTTTGTACCTAGATATTAAAACTCCCAAAAATAAATCTTCAAAACTATTACCTGTAATGTTTTGGATTCATGGAGGAGGCAATACCTCTGGTTTAAAAGATTTATATGATTATTCAACAATGGTAGATAGGCATGATGTGATTGTTGTAACAGTAAACTATAGACTCGGTGCCTTCGGTTGGTTTACTCACCCAAGCATCCAAGACAATCAAGCTGGGCTTGATAAAACTTCTAATTTTGGAACTTTAGACATCATTCAAGCATTAAAGTGGGTAAATAAAAATATTGAATTATTTGGAGGAGATCCAAATAATATTACTATATTTGGAGAATCAGCAGGTGGGCATAATGTTTTATCACTTATGATATCGCCTCAAGCAAAGGGGCTTTTCCATAAAGCTATTTCCCAGTCTGGATATACTACTTCAGTACCAACAGAACAGGCTTTTGTAACAGAAAAAACACACCCCACATTTAATCATACAAGCAATGAGGTCGTTAAAAGGCTTTTTGATAATTACGCGGATCTATCTTCAGAAGATCTTTCTAAAAAACTGCGAGGGCTTTCAGCTGAAAAATTCTTTAGTGAATATTCTGACACATCAAATCTTGAGATGCCTCTTTTAACCAATGATGGGATTGTTATACCACTTAAAGGTCTTGAAAAGGCCCTTGGGAGCTCTAATCATTTAACCGATATTCCTCTTATCGCAGGCTCGAACAGAGATGAGGTTAAGTTATGGATTGGTACTGCTGAATACTTTGTTAAATTAGATTATTCATTTATAGGATCCATATTAGGTATTCCAAGAATAACTTTAAAAGATGAAGATGCATTCGAGGCATTTAATTATTACAGAAGTGAGGCATGGAAAATAAGAGGTGTTATTGAGCCTATTTCATCTTTAAATAAAGCTGGGTTTGAAAATACATATGCTTATAGATTTGATTGGGATGATCATAGAAGATTTATCGTTGCAGATTTCAAGAAGCTTATTGGCGCATCACATGGAACCGAAATATCTCTTGTAACTGGAAATAATAAGCTTGTAGAAGGTTATGGTTTTTTGATCTATCCCAATGGACCATCAAAAAGATTTCTTTCAAAAAATATGATGAAGTTTTGGTCAGATTTTGCCAAAAATGGTAAGCCTGGAAGTTCCTCAAATGGTATTGAGTGGGATTCATATAATTACATGCAAAATTTAAAGAATTTTATGATCCTGGACAATAAAAGAAGCATGAAAATGGAACATTCTCAAACCACATATAGGAGTTTGGTAGAGGAACTAAACAGCGACAGCAGGGTAAATGAGCTTGAAAGATGCGTGATTTTATATCAAATGGGTACTTTTGTGGGAAATGATATTTTAGATGATATCAGTCAGTATGCGAATTTTTCATGTAAGAGGTCTGAAGCAAAAAAATTTCTAGAAGAAAATGCCAGTTTTATAAGTTATTAGCTATTTTGCTTGGCTTGATCTTTAAGCTTAAGAACTTGCATATCCTTAACCCTGATCATATCTGCAATTCTTCGTATCAATCTCTCTTCATCAACTTCTAGCACATTATCTGCATAGGCTGTATGCCATAAGAAACTAATCATTTCCAATTTCTGCTCTTGAGAAAAATTTTTATTAATCTGATTTATAAAATCATTAAATGATACTGATTCTTCGCTATGATTTTTAATAGTTGCAAGAACCTCCTCAGGTACTAAATTCAATGCTTTTGATTTAACTGTTATTTCATTTTTAATCTTATCTAATTCACTTAAATCAATATTGCCATCAGATATAGCAATTTCATAGGCAAGGGCGCAACCTATTAATTCAAGATCAAAATTAAACTCTGTTTCCTCACTGTTCTTAACCTCAACTTTTTTAAAAAAATTAAACATTTTTAACTCCAATTTTTGATCTGATATGCTCATAATAATAAGCAAAGAAATAGTATACGACTGCAAATATAAAAAAGAGTGCAAAAGATGCATAAGATGAACCAATTTTTTCAATAATTAATGCAAAAGATGATAGTGATACGCAAGTCAAAATAATAACAGCCAGGGTTCCTTCAGGAGAGAATCTATTCATCAGCTTATGATGAATATGGTCCCTTCCTGGAGTAGTCCAGCTAATCCCTCTTTTTCTTCTTGAGACTATAAGACCTATACAATCAAGCAGCGGAATGGCTACAAACCAAATCATAGTCATGGGATTAATTTTATAAATTTCAGTTTGTGATGCATAAATAGCAGACCATGCCACCCAAAATCCAATCATATTTGATCCATGATCCCCAAGAAATACAGCTCTTTTTTTACCAACTATTCTCAAATTAAAAAATAAAAAACCTATCATTGCACCTATCAATAGAACCAACATTGAGTCATATATTAAGCCTGAAGAAAAGCCAATAAATAGTAAAGCGGTCATTGCACATCCGGCACATAAACCATTAACACCGTCTATCATATTAAATGCGTTCATGATTCCTACGACGCAAAAAACGGTAAAAGGTATTCCAAATGCACCGAGATATATATCTCCAAAACCAAAAATATTACCTAAATTCGCAATATAAACATCAGTTGTAATTATCATAAATAGTGTAAGCGCCGCTTGAAAAAAAAGTCTTACAGAAGCCTTCATGCCCTTTATATCATCTATCAAGAAAATTAAAACAAGACCTATAGATGAAATAATCAAGTAGTAGGTAAAATCTGGAATAAATCCTCTAAGATCATTTAATGTTATGTATACCTCACCTGTAACAAGGGCGGATATTAATATTGCCAATCCCCCTGTTAGCGGAGTAGCTCTTTTGTGGAATTTTCTACTCTTATCTGGCAAATCAACCAATAAGTTATTATTTTTTGCAACATTTCTTAAAATCATATTTATGGCAAATGAAGCCAAAATACTTATAATTAAAAAATCTATTATTAAATGTAAATCCATATTGAATTATATGATTAGACCTTATTATTTATTTTTTAAAATTAAATGTATTTTTATTATACATTTAATTCTATTATTTTTCTCTACTAATCTATTTGCCAATTATAACAATTTAATAACTCCAAAGGGTTTTAAGGCTGACTTATATATTTCAGATATTTCTGCTCCTAGGCAGATGGTTGAAGGTAATAAATTTATTTTTATTGGAGGCATTAAAGGAGAAATATTTGCAATAAATAAGAAAAATACAGAAATCAGATATACGCTTGCATCAGATTTAAATAATTCCAGAGGTATAGCTATTAGCAATGGTGATTTATATTTTGCAGAAGTAGACAGGATATGGGTTATAAAAGATATTGATAATGTTATGAATTCAATAGACCAAAAAGATCCTGAATTAATTTTATTTAATAGCAATCTCCCTAGCGATGCTTGGCATGGAGGCAAATGGATTAAGTTTGATAGCAAGGGAAGGCTTTATGCCAATATTGGCGCACCATGTAATATTTGTCTTGATGGTATAGAAAAAGATGAGAGATACGCTTCTATTGTGAGGTTAGAAGAAGGTATATGGAAGACTGTAGCTAGAGGTGTAAGGAACAGTGTGGGTTTTGATTGGCACCCTGAAACAAATCTAATGTATTTTGGTGATAATGGAAGAGATTGGCTTGGAGATGACTCGCCATCATGTGAGTTAAATATCTTAGAAGAAGAAAACACATTTTTTGGGTTTCCATATCTTCATGCAACAAATGTCATTGATCCTGAGTATGGTGACATGATAAATGAATTAGATGAGCCTATAGTTCTTCCAGTCCTTGAGATAGGAGCTCATGTTGCACCAACAGGCGTTGCTTTTTATAAAGGAAATCAATTTCCAGAAAAATACCAAAATACTTTATTTATGGCTTTGCATGGTTCATGGAATAGATCAAAAAAAGTCGGATACAAACTATTGGCTGTGCATACTGATTTAGATGGTAATGTTATTGGAAGTAGTGATTTTTTATCTGGTTTTCTAGATGGCCAAAAATCTTGGGGCAGACCTTCAGCTCCATTGGTGTTAAGAGATGGCTCTCTCTTAGTTTCTGATGATAAACACAATGCAATATATAGAATTTCATATACTGAGTAATGACTAACATTTTAAAAAATTTAGAAATAGCAAAAAAAGCAGCCCATGAAGCAGGGAATATATTAGTCAATTTAAAAGCTGAACTAAATAAGGAAAATATTTCATCTGGAAAAGACATTAAACTAAAAGCAGATATAGAAGCTGAAAAATTAATAAAAGAGTATTTGTTATCAAAATCTGATATTCCTATTTTAGGAGAAGAAACTGGCGCTTCTGTTAGTAATCTGGGTAAAACATTTTGGGTTGTTGATCCCCTTGATGGAACAGCAAACTATTCAAGAAATATTCCAATTTGTTGCGTTTCCATAGCTCTAATTTTTAACTTGGAGCCAGTCATTGGTGTTATATATGACTTTAATAATGATGATATTTATGAAGGATCAATAGAATCAAAAGCAAAACTAAATAATACAAATATCTACGTAAACAACAATTCTAAAAAAAGTGAATCAATACTGCTTACTGGATTGCCTTTATTAACTGATTACTCAGATACCGCTTTATTAGACATGGTCAAAGATTTCCAGTTATGGAAAAAGGTACGAATGATAGGATCAGCAGCTATGGCTGCTGCTTATGTTGCTTCTGCAAAAGCTGATATGTATAAAGAGCAAGGGTCATTCTTGTGGGATATAGCCGCTGGAGCTGCAATAGTAAACGCAGCTGGAGGCTTTGCAACTATTACCAATCAAAAAGAAAACTACCAAGTTGATGTTGCTTTCTCAAATAAAGAACTTATTTCATGAAAGGTTTGGTTTGGTTTCGATCTGATTTAAGGACAGATGATAACCCTGCTTTAAAAAGCGCATTTAAGCAATGCGATGAAGTTATTGCAATATATCTTTATTCGCCTGCACAGGCTGCTCTTCACAACGAATCAAATATTAAAAATGACTTTATTATTAAAAACTTGAAAAATTTGGGCTCAAAACTCAAATCATTAAATGTATCATTGGTTATAAAAAATTCTGAGGGGTTTGGTCAAGATCCTTCGCTTATAAATTCATTTGCCAATGAGTATGATATTGATAAGGTCTACATTAATAAGCAGTTTGGATTTGATGAAAATGAGAGAGATAAGAATGTCATTTCTTTGTTAACTGCTAGCAATATTGATTTTGAGAAATTTAATGATCAAATAATATATGAAGCTGGATTTTTAAAAACAGGTCAAGGAAATCCCTTTTCAGTTTTTACACCCTTTAAAAGAAGGTGGGTTGAGAATTTTGATATGAATTTTTTAGATATTGATTATCAATATAAAGAAAAATCTATTAATTCATCTCAAGGAAACTTTGAAGATTTTAATTATGAGTTTGAAAGTTCGCATGGTGTGGATATGAGCCTATGGCCTCATGGTGAAGAAAGCGCCCTTGAAAGATTAAATGAATTTCTTGCAACTAAAGCCCCTGATTATTCCTCTAATAGAAATGATCCTATTTTAGAAGGGACTAGCAGAATATCTCCATATTTGGCTACAGGAGTAATATCTTCAAGAAGATGTATTCTTGAAGCATTAAAACTTAACAATTTTGAGTTTACTTCTGGTAACAAAGGTTTTACCAAATGGATAGATGAAATAGTTTGGAGAGAATTTTATAGAAATATCATGCATTCTTTTCCAAAAGTTAGTAAAGGCAAGCCATTTCAAGATTATACAAATGCTATAGAGTGGAGATATGATGAGAATGAATTTAATGCTTGGAAAAATGGCATGACTGGATTTCCTATTATTGATGCAGCAATGAGGCAGTTAAAAGCTGAGGGCTGGATGCATAATAGATTGAGAATGGTTGTGGCAATGTTTTTCACAAAAAATATGCTGCATGATTGGAAGCTAGGAGAAAAGTTCTTTATGGAAAGTTTAATTGATGCAGATTTTGCATCCAATAACGGTGGTTGGCAATGGAGTAGTTCTACTGGCACCGATGCAGCACCATACTTTAGAATTTTCAATCCTATAACCCAGTCGACAAATTTTGATAAAGATGGAAAATTCATTAAAAAATATATTCCAGAACTAAAAGATTTAGATAAAAAAGTTATTCACGATCCTGACAGCTCTCTTAGAAAACATTTGGGATACCCAGAACCGATGCTAAACCTCAAAGAATCAAGATTGAGAGCTATTGAGGTATTCAAGGAGTCTAGAGAATAGCTTTATCAAAAGCATCAATATATCTATAATTTATATACAAACGGGAAATAACTATGAAAGATAAATTAGATTTTTACATTAATGGACAATGGACTAAGCCTTCAACCGCAGAGACCATTGAGGTTTTTAATCCTGCTACAGAAGAGGTTATTGGTTTGATATCAGCCGGCACCAAAGAAGATGTAGATGTTGCAGTTAGTCATGCAAAAGAGGCTTTTAAAACATTTAGCAAAACTTCGCCAGCAGAGCGAGCAGGTTATCTCAAATCAATTATAGATATTTATGAAAAAAGAATGGATGAAGTTGCAACTACTGTAACAGAAGAGATGGGTGCACCTTTGTGGTTATCACAAGTGGCACAAGCTACAACAGGCTTGAGTCATTTCAAAGGAACTCTAAAAACTCTAGAGAATTATGAATTTGAAAGAAATTCAGAAAATTATATTGAAAGAAAAGAGGCAATTGGTGTCGTCGGGATGATTACTCCATGGAATTGGCCTATGAATCAAATGTGTACAAAAGTTGCATCTGCTATTGCTGCTGGATGCACTATGGTTTTAAAGCCAAGCGAAATATCTCCATATTGTGCAATTTTATTGGCTGAAATTATTGATGAAGCAGGACTTCCTAAAGGTGTGTTTAATTTAGTAAATGGATATGGACCTATAGCAGGAGCTGCATTATCAGAAAATCCTTATGTAGACATGATTTCAATCACAGGCTCTACCAGGGCTGGAATTGCTGTAGCACAAGCATCAGCACCTTCTGTGAAAAGAGTTGCTCAAGAGCTTGGTGGTAAGTCGGCAAATATAGTCCTTGATGATGCAAATATTGAGAAGGCTATTGCTTCAGGAATATCTCAATGCTTTTTAAATACAGGTCAAACATGCACAGCGCCAACACGAATGCTGGTTTCAGCTAAAAATTATGATAAAGCATTAGAAATTGCTAAAGCAGTTGTTGAAAAAACAACGGTAGGCGACCCAATGGATGAAAATTCAAAGATGGGACCTATATCAAATAAAGCTCAATATGAAAAAGTTATAAGAATGATTGAGATTGGTATCGAAGAAGGTGCAACTTTAGTTGCTGGTGGAACAGAGCTTCCAGATGGCTTAGAAAAGGGTTATTACGTTAAACCTACTGTTTTTGCAGATGTAACTAATGATATGACAATTGCAAGAGAAGAGGTCTTTGGACCTGTTTTGTGTATTTTAAAATATGAAACGGAAGAAGAAGCCATTGAAATAGCTAATGATACTGATTATGGCTTAGCTGGTTATGTGCAAGGTGAGATTAATCATGCTCAAGAAGTAGCTAGACATATTAGAGCGGGTCAAATTACTATTAATGGTGGAAATAGAGAGAATAATGCTCCATTTGGAGGCTATAAAGCTTCAGGAAATGGAAGAGAGCATGGAACTCATGGGCTTGAAGACTATTTAGAAACTAAGGCCATGATTAGCCCTTTAGGTTAATCTAACAAGTCAGGTTCTTTTTTTACAATCATGTCGAATGCTGGCTGAAAACTAGCCCATGCCGCTATATCGTTGGCAATAAACTCTCTAGTTTTAACAGCAGTATCATGAGGAATAATTATAGGTTCTCCAGCAGCCTCTGCAGCTAATTGAGCCTGGCAGCACCTTTCCATAGAAGTATAAAACCACAAAGCAATATCTACAGAAGGGCCTGTGGTTAGAATGCCATGATTTTGAAGGATAATTACCTTTTTATCACCAAGAGCCTTGGCGATTGCATCTCCTTCTTCTACTTCTTCAACAACACCAGAAAAATCACTATAAATTGCTTGTTGCTCATAGAATGCACATGCATCTTGTGAGATAGGGTCTAAAAGTTTACCAAGTGTTGAGAATGTTCTGCCTTGAATAGAGTGAGAATGCGCAGCGGCATTCACATCTGGCCTGGCTTTGTGCAGTCTTGAATGAATAGCAAATGCAGCAACATTTACATCTCTATCTCCCTGAACAACATTTCCATCGTGATTAACAAGAATTAAATCTGATACAGATATTTGAGAAAAATGAACACCTAATGGATTAACCCAAAAGTGATCAGGGAATTCAGGGTCTCTGTAAGTAATATGACCAGCTACACCCTCATTAAAACCACAGTGAGCAAAGAACCTAAAACCAGCCGCTAATTTCTCAAGCTGATCCCTTCTTATTTCAGCAACATTGGCGAACTCCTTCATTTCAAGACCTTTTTTCTTTAAAGGCAATCTACCATCAGTTAAGTTGATTTTAATAGGCGTAACATTTGACATTCTTTTCTCCACCAAATAAGTTTGAATGATAAAATAGCTTATCAAATATTGGTTTAAATATGAAATATAGAATTGAAAAAGACAGCCTAGGAAATGTAAAAGTCCCTGAAGATGCTTTATGGGGAGCACAAACGCAAAGAGCATTAGAGAACTTTAGAATCAGTGGTATAAAATTTGCCTTCCCTTTTGGAAGATCCTTTATTGAAGCACTTGGCATTATTAAATTTTCTGCAGCGGCAGCAAACCAAAAATTAAAACTATTAAGTGCAAAAAAAGCAAATGCTATTAAATCTGCAGCAAAAACTGTAATTAAAGGCGAACATGATAATTCATTTCCATTAGATGTATTTCAAACCGGCTCTGGTACAAGCACTAACATGAATGCGAATGAGGTTATTGCAAATATTGCTTCCAAAAAATCTAAAATAGATATTGGAGCTAATGATGATGTAAATATGAGCCAAAGTTCAAATGATGTTATACCTACTGCTATTTGCATAAGTTCATTGCTAGATATGGAAAGACTGCTGCTTCCTAATTTGGATATTCTTATTGATGCAATTGATTCAAAAATGAAAGAAGTTAAGGGTAATGTTAAAACGGGTAGAACTCATTTAATGGATGCTATGCCAATTGATTTTTCTCAAGAACTTTCAGGATGGAAAGCTCAACTAACAAGCGTTAAAAAATCTTTAAAAGCAGCTAGTAATAGGATGCTTGAGCTGCCACAAGGTGGAACCGCTATTGGAACTGGGATAAATACCCATAAAGATTTTTCAAAGTATTTTTGCAATGAAGTAAATTCTTTATCTGGCTTAAAAACTAAACAAGCCAAAAATTTCTTTCAAGGATTGAGTTCTGTTGACAATGCTGTTGAATTGTCCTCTGCAGTGAAGAATTTGAGTGTAGTTTTAATGAAGATTTCTAATGATTTAAGATGGATGAATAGCGGACCTCTAACAGGTTTGTCCGAGATAGAGCTTGAAGCACTACAGCCAGGAAGCAGTATTATGCCTGGTAAAGTTAATCCTGTGATTCCGGAAGCCGTTGCCATGGCATGTGCTGATGTTATCGGTAATGATGCAACTATTACTGTGGCAGGGCAAAGTGGGAATTTTCAGCTTAATGTAATGCTTCCTGTGGTTGCATATAACTTACTAAAGAGCATAACTCTTATGGCAAATTCAATGCCTTTGCTTGCAAATAAAGCAATAAAAACATTTAAAGTTAATCAAGCAAATATTGCAGAGTCATTATCAAAAAATCCTATCTTAGTAACCGCACTTAATAGAAAAATAGGTTACGTCAAAGCTGCAGCTATTGCTAAAAAAGCTTATAAAGAACAAAGGTCAATTATTGATGTTGCACATGAAGAAACTGGAATAAGTTTAAATGAGCTGAATAAGTTACTAGATCCATCAAAGTTAACTAAAGGCGGTATAAATTAAATGGCTGATCTATGTGATCTAACCTGCGAAGCATGTAGAGCGGACGCACCTATAGTCAGTGCTGGCGAGCAAGAAACATTGTTAAAGGATATAGATGGGTGGGCTATCAATACTGATCCGTGCGATATGCTAGTAAAAAAATATAACTTTGAAAGTTATGATGAAGCTGTTTCATTTACAAATGCTATTGCAGAAATGGCAGAGGCTGAAGGGCATCATCCTAAGATTATATTAGAGTGGGGCCAAGTATTTGTGAGTTGGTGGTCGCATAAAATCAATGGACTGCATAAAAATGATTTCATATGCGCAGCTAAAACCGATCAACTTTTTCAATCATAAGGAATAAAAAAAATGGAACAAAACGAAAAACCATATCAATCTCTTGCTTGGATAGCTACTGGAATTCTTATTCTGGCTGCCTCATTAGCTAGTTTTGTACCAGAGCTTGAATTGCATCACTGGGCATTTATTTCAGCTAATACAATATGGGTAGTAGTGGGTATTTTATGGAAAGAACAATCCTTAGTTGTTCTTAATGCTGGTCTAACCTTGATATATATTCTTGGCCTTATTTTTTAAAAATATTATATTAAACAATCTCAAGTAATTTTTTTTTCCATATAGTCTTGGTATAATCCAACATGGACAAAGTAAAATTAAAAGCTCTCACCTTCGATGATGTACTTTTGCTACCGCGTTTTAGTGACTTTATTCCAAGCGAAGCATCAACCGAAACAAAACTCACAAAAAATATATCTTTAAAGATACCTCTTATTTCTGCAGCCATGGATACTGTTACAGAATCTAGGATGGCTATTGCTTTAGCTGAAGCTGGAGGTATAGGCATAATACATAAAAATAATGATATAGAAGAGCAAGCTAATCAGGTAAGAGCTGTAAAAAAGTATGAAAGCGGCGTTGTCAGAGATCCAATTACAATTGAGTCTAGTAAGTCCATAAGTGAATTACAGCAGTTAACGACCGAGTTAAATATTTCTGGAATGCCTGTTGTTGATAATGGTGAGCTGAAGGGTATTGTCACTAGCAGAGACTTTAGATATGCGGATAATATGACAGATACTGTTTCAACTATTATGACGCCACGGGAAAAGCTTGTGACAGTTGCAGAGGGTTCATCTCAGGATTCAGTAAAAAAATTGATGTATGAGAATAGGATTGAAAAGATCTTAGTCCTTGATGTTGATAATTCATTAAGTGGTCTTGTAACCATGAAAGACATTGAAAAATCAGCTGAACACCCTGATGCAACAAAAGACTCATCAGGAAGGTTGATGGTTGGAGCAGCACTTGGCACTGGTTCAGATACCCTGGAGAGAGCAAAAGCCCTGCATGAAGTTGGTGTTGATTTATTTGTAATTGATAGTGCCCATGGTCATTCTGAGAATGTTCTTCAAACCATTAAAGAAGTTAAAAATAACTTTCCAGATATCGAAGTTATTGGCGGTAATGTAGCAACTCCTGAAGGCGCTTTGGCGTTAATTGATGCTGGAGCTGATGCTATCAAAGTTGGTATGGGTCCAGGCTCAATTTGTACCACTAGAATAATTGCTGGAATCGGAGTGCCACAAATTACTGCAATATTGACTATTAGAGATGCCCTTGAGGGAAAAGGTGTAAAAATTATCGCTGATGGTGGCATCAGATTCTCTGGTGATATTGCAAAAGCTATAGCTGCTGGAGCAGATTCTGTGATGATGGGTGGTGTTTTTGCTGGAACTGAGGAAGCTCCAGGTGAAGTTGAGTTATTCCAAGGCAGGAGTTTCAAAACTTATAGAGGTATGGGTTCTATTGGAGCTATGACAGATAGAAAAGAGGCTTCGAATAGATACCTACAAGATAATATTGATCCAGAGAAGCTTGTACCAGAGGGTATTGAAGGGCGAGTGCCTTACAAAGGCCTAGTAATAAATGTTATTAATCAATTAATTGGAGGAGTTAGACAAAGTATGGGCTACGTTGGCTGTAAAACTATTGATGCAATGAAAAAGGATAGTCAGTTTATTGAAATTACAAATGCCGGTATGGCAGAAAGTCATGTTCACGATGTAATGATTACCAAAGAAGCACCAAATTATCAAAGAGGTTAAAAGATTAAATGTCTGATCTTTCTATTAGCAAGAAAAGTATTGATACCGTATTAGTTCTTGATTTTGGTTCTCAATATACCCAATTGATTGCTAGAAGAATTAGAGAATCAAATGTCTATTCGGAAATTCTTCCTTGGGATATTGATGAAAATAAAATTAAAGATATCAATCCGGTTGGTATCATTCTTTCAGGCGGACCTGAGTCAGTGACACAAAGCTTTACACCAAGAATTCCTCAGATAGTTTTTGATTTGGATATACCTTTACTTGGCATATGTTATGGGATGCAAACGCTAGCAGAGCAAATGGGAGGCCAAGTTATTTCATCAAGTCATAAAGAGTTTGGTCATGCTGAGTTAAATATTGAAAGTGAATCGAAAATTTTCGATGGAATAGGTGATAAGTTAAATGTTTGGATGAGTCATGGCGATCAAGTTCAAGACTTGCCTGATAATTTTAAATTAATTGCATCAACAACTAATGCACCTATTGCTGCTATGCAGCACGAGAGCAAGGAAATATTTGCTTTGCAATTCCACCCAGAAGTTACCCATACCAATGATGGTCATGTGATCTTAAATAATTTCATATTTAATGTTTGCAATGCTAAACAAGATTGGAAGATGGATGATTTGATCAGCCAAAGGATTCAAGAAATTAAAGATCAAGTAAAAGATCAGAAAGTTTTATTAGGTTTATCCGGGGGAGTTGATTCTTCAGTTACAGCTGCATTATTACATCAAGCAATTGGCAAAAATCTTACTTGCGTATTTGTTGATAACGGCCTTTTAAGAAAGGGAGAAGCTGAAGAGGTAATGACAACCTTTAAAGAAAATATGAGTCTAAATGTTATCAAATCTGACAGTGAAGAGGTTTTTTTAAGACATCTTAAGGGTGTATCGGACCCAGAGCAGAAAAGAAAAATAATAGGCAGAACCTTCATTGATGTATTTGATGCCGAAGCAACAAAATTGAAAGATATCAACTACCTAGCTCAAGGCACTATTTACCCTGATGTCATTGAGTCTTCTGGCTCAGAGTCTAAGGAGGCTAGGGTAATAAAATCTCATCATAACGTCGGCGGATTGCCTGATGAAATGAAGATGGATCTTGTTGAGCCTCTTCGTGACTTATTTAAGGATGAGGTTAGAAAAATGGGCGTTGAGCTTGGTTTATCTGCTGAGATGCTCAATAGACATCCTTTCCCAGGACCTGGTCTTGGAGTAAGAATAATTGGTGAAATTTCAAAAGCAAAAACAACTGTACTAAAAGAGGCAGATCATATTTTTATCCAAGAGCTTATAAAAGCAGATCTCTACGATAAAGTAAGTCAAGCCTTCGCTGTTTATCTTCCAATTAAATCAGTTGGAGTTGTTGGTGATGAGAGAAGGTATGCAGAAGTAATTGGTCTTAGAGCAGTCGAAACAGTAGATTTCATGACCGCAAGATGGGCTCACTTACCTTATGAGTTTTTAGAACATGTGTCCAATAGAATAGTTAATGAAATAGAAGAGGTAAGTAGGGTGGTTTATGACATTTCCAGTAAACCGCCTGCAACTATTGAGTGGGAGT
>Ga0315330_10000646_pt1 | contig 22245 bp, 15 predicted proteins | sample M140m34915metaG_FD_203453 | JGI IMG/M metagenome (GOLD analysis project Ga0315330, IMG submission 203453) | Ammonia-oxidizing marine archaeal communities from Monterey Bay, California, United States - M1 40m 34915 | ecosystem: Environmental > Aquatic > Marine > Intertidal zone | place: USA...
AGTCCCATCCAGAAAAAGCAGGGGTGGCTGTTGCCTAGATTCGCCACATCACTGCGAAAACCAGCGATACAGCTGACTGAACCTGAGTCAAGCAACACTCTTGTCAAGCTAAGCCTGACCGAGAATCATCAGTCGCGACTCGTTTTGTGGCTGAGGGATTTGTCGTTCGCATCCACGCAACCCGAATCCGGCCACTTGTGACTTGCTCTTTATTGCAAATGAGCATTTTTGTTGTGACAATCGGGAGGATAGACTCTACGCGACAAAGACAAATGTCTTCGACAAATGTGGCCGAGAGACGAGGGCCCCTGCTAATTCGTATTTTTCTTCAACGGAAACATCATTCAATGATCTTAAGAATCGCGATTGCGTTCCTTGCTGTTGCTTCAGCAGTACGGTCATCTGCGGAGGAGTTGAATATTCTTTTTCTTGGAAACAGCTTCACAGCCCGGCACGACATTGCCGGCCTCGTAGAACAGATTCTCGAAGAAGGCGATCCCACCGCCGATGTGCAAGTGCAGCGAGTTATCTACGGCGGGCAGAATATGTTCAAACACTCGACCTACTACTTCAGCCAGAGTTTCATTGAACAGAGCACTCTTACTGAAGAGACGATCACCCGGCGCATCGCGACGATGAGGGGCTTTCTCAAGTCCGACACTGCCCCCAATCCCGAGGAATGGAAACAACATTGGGCGGCGTTGGGCAGAACGAACGTGCTCTTTGCCGACATCCACAAGCACATCACCCGGGCCATCAAGAGTCACGAAGACCTGCTTCGAGACAATCCCAAGACCAAGTGGGACTACGTGGTTCTGCAGAGCTGGCGCGATGTATCGGAGCAACCGAATCAGGCATACGAGCGTTACGCCACGAAGCTCGCCGAGATCGTGAAAGCGCAGGGCGGCGAGGTGATTCTCTACATGACTTCACCCGAAACGCAGAACGAGGCCCCGGTGACCGCACCGTATAACTTGGCGTCCGCCGAACGCGATACGACGGTGGGCTTGCGGATGGCAAAGGCCTTGCAGCCGAAAGCCGTGATTCCCGTGCCCTTGGCGATTAAGAACATTCAGACGGGAGACAAGGACAAACCGGGCACCGATCTCGTTTTTCGCTATCACAACGATGGCCATCCAAATCAAATCTGTGCCTTTCTCGTCGCTAACCTCTTCTACGCGGCGATTACTGGAAAGAGCCCCGAAGGGTTCGCTTTCAATTCGGTGACCGAGACCAAGTTAAAAGACGGAAAAGATCCCGATGGCGGAGAACCAACCGTGGTCTTTGACAACAAGGGGAAGACCTATTTGCAGCGGATGGCCAACAATGCAGTTTTGGAATTCAATCTTCGTAGGGAAAACGAATCATGAAGCATAACAAGGCCCTAGTCATCATTGTGCTTTTAGGCTTGGCTCTTCCAATGCGACTTATCGCGGCAGAGAGTCCCAACATACTCATCATTATTGCCGATGATGTTGGTTACGATGCCTTCGGTTGCACGGGATCCAAATCGGCAAGCACTCCGACGATCGACTCGCTGGCGAAAGAGTCGCTCGTCTTCGACCGTTTCTACGGCACTGTCTCCCAATGTGCCCCAATCCGAGCCGAGCTCTTCACTGGTCTGTTGCCAATCAACAACGGCACTTTGGCGAATGCAAAGCGAATCGCACGACCGGGCGTAAGAAGCATCGTCGATCACCTGACTCCCCTGGGATACAACGTTGGTCTCACTGGAAAAGGCCATTTCAATACAGGAGCCAAGTTCACACCCATTGAGGGTTTCCCGAGCGGAGCGAACTCGTCTGTTGCCGAATTTACGACGGATGGTATGCGCGAGTTTATAGCGAAAACTGAAGAACAAGGACGCAAATTTTGCGCAGTGATCGGTTCCATTCATGCCCACCACCCATGGGACTTAGGAAATGCCGAAAAATTCGAGCAAGAGAGTTTGCCCGTGCCCGATCATTGGATCGACACGCCTGGAGCCCGAGAAGCTCTCGCCCGGCATTCCGCCGAGGTCGAAGAACTGGACCGCCAGGTCAATGCTTCTCTCAAGATGTTAAATGAACTCCATTTGGCTGACGACACGCTCGTCATCTTTCTGAGCGAACAGGGCATCGCTATGCCTCGCGCAAAATGGAGCATCTACGAGCATGGCAATCGCAGCCTTTGCCTAATGCGCTGGCGAGGTAGGATCACACCGCGCCGAACCAAAGCTCTTGGACAATACTGTGATATCGTTCCTACTCTCGTTGATCTGGCAGGCGGAGACCATCCCAAACTCGATGGATTCACCCTTCGCCCCGTCCTTGAGAACGAAAGCGATACTCATCGGGACTTCGTTTACCTCAGCAACGTGCATCCTACTTGGCAGCGCGCCATCATTCGCGACGATTGGAAACTCGTCTGGAGTCCACAACGCGAGCACAAGCATATCTTTAATAACTTCTACTCCAAATCCAAGTTCTTCTCCGTCCCCTGGGCCGAGTGGCTGGAAATTGCGGAGTCCGATAGAGCAGGAGCCATGAAGGTAAGACACGTCATGCACCCCAATGAGTTTGAGCTCTATCGAATCGACGACGACTTCTACGAAACCAAAGATCTGGCTGCAAGTCCCGGGACCGCCGAACGCGTCGATAGCATGAGGACAGATCTACTAACCTTCATGAAACAACTCGGTGATCCCATGTACGACCCTAAGGCGGAGGCTCCAGCCAGAAAAAGAAAGAAGCGAGATAAACGACAGAGGTAACGACAGCAAGTAGGACCGCTTCCTGCCGGCTGCCCGAGTCGGCCATTGCAATCGGCCGGCGGGAACCGGCCCGACTCGCTTGATTTTTCACTCGCTTACGCGTCGGGTTATCAGGAACAGCGGCACTAAAGTTTCAAGACTAGCTCGATAAGACGTAGTCCAGGAAAATGGTTCATTCCAGAATCGCTTATGACTACCTCCACCATCTGCATTTTTTTATTGTTGATGCCTGCCGGGCTGACGGCTTCAAATGCCCCTGCTCCGAATGCCGAGCAACCGAACGGCAATCCCTACAACTTCCTGCTCATTGCCATCGATGACATGAACGGTTCGGTCGGCTGCCTGGTCGGAAAAAACTCCGGATGCTCACGCCCAATCTCAACCGCTATGCGAGGAGTATCTCGCACCGTGGAGTCAACACTCATGACGCTGGGCGCTGACCGCCGCGTGCTGAAAAGTTCAGGTACTGACAAAAACATTCCTGGTGGTCCCCCGTTCTCCAATTTGCTGCCCGCGAGAACGTAGGCTGGCATGGCTTCGTCATGCGTTCACATCCCCGGAAAATGACACCCCCTGGGTCACGAGATCGACCAGGCATTCGATCGCCCGCTGCGGCAAAAAAGTTCTAACATTGTCTCGTCGCCCGGACTTGATTTCAAATAGCTCGTCGCATTCATTCGCGGCAAGCTATTTTCGTTGAGGTTGAGCGAATTACGCGAACCATCAAACTCAACTCAAGACTTTAATGCAGGCGTCCCTTCCTGGAAGGAGAGTTAATCCAATGGCTCGAACCGGATTACGGGCTGAAAGTTATGAAGCATACATGCAACCAGTAATCTCGCGTCCTAGGCTAAAACGACCTACTCCTTAAGCAGTTCAACCATCGCGCCGCCAAGCCCGAGGCCGACGTTCATGTAGGTCTTCGCGTTACCGCCGTAGTGGCCGTTCGATGCGCCGCCCATACTCAGGGGGTGGCTGTAGACGACTCCAACATCGCCTTTGAGTTCTTCATTTTCAAGCAGCGAGAACATGCCGTCGATAATCATTTTCTCGTTGCCGGTGGGGTTATCCTTGTTGGTTTGCCCCAGCGTGGCGCACACAAACTTGGCGTCTGGGGCGTCGAAGTCCTTTCGCAGCGACGCAATCAACGCGACAAGGTTCTTGCCGTATTGGGCAGCGTGTCCTTCCTTGTAGCGATCCTTGTCACCCTGCCACCAGATGAAACCAGCAACCTCGTACTTCTTTGCGCCGGGATAGAATTCGCCGAGCTTTGCCAACACAGACTTGGCACGCGCGACGTCACCTTCGTACTGGACGCCAGCATGCCAATTGACCGACGAAGGCTCCGTGCCTTTCTCCCATCGGTCAAACGTGTCACCGGATCCAGCGTATACGTAGGTCTTGCCGTCCTTCTCTGTGTATTCGTACCGCTCGCTACCCGGCGGAAGCAAGTCCCAACCGAGAGATCGGTTGCCAATCGAGCTCTTAAGGATCAAAACGGGTTCATCCAAATAGGTTCCTAGTTGGTGGCCGATACCTTGCTCGATGCCGATTTTGCCGCCCGAGACGGTCAGCCAGTCGTTGCGTCTGACGCCTCCCCGGCCGCCCGGCCCGCCACTACCCATGGTGTGCACGTTGCGGACGTCCTTGCGTGTGGTCCAGTTACCGTCGTCGTCTACCATGAAGGGGTACAGAGACTCTTTCTTGACGGCGAACTCAAGCTTACCTTCCTTATCGCCCGCCACGCCGCCCATCTCAAGGGTGTTGGATTGCCCCATGATGATGAACACCTTGACGGGCTTCGCCATATCAGCAGGTTTACCGTCTGGATCGGGAACATCCGCCGCAACGATTGGTAACGCGAGAAACACCACCAGCACGGCAGCAGGAAAAATTCTGAGGATCTTCACGAGGCTCTCCAGTAAGATGGCATTTTTGTTCCGCCCAGTAACCTGCATGGCCTTGGGGCAAGACTTAAATAATTAATCACTATAAGGTTTTTCAGAGAACCATGAAGGACATCGCAGGAACCGATGCGAATCTGCCGACACCACCAATCTGACCTTCGTTCTAAACGTGCAGCGAATCTACAAACACCACCTCAAATATTTCTGCAGTTAGCATCGTCATCTGGACAAACATGGGTGAGAATCGACCATCGACCAATTCACATCCGCGACACTGCCCCAGCAACCGACGGCAGGACCGATGCTTGACAATCACATCACCGGGCGGGCAACCATGTTATTGCCAAATACGAAGCCGCTCCTTATTCACACCCATCGAATGATGGCCTACTGAACATCACTTGGCACTGGTCATTATATTGCCTGATACGTTTTTGCACATAAAGACAAGAAGCCTTACTAACGGCTAAACTCATCTGGGCTAAACTGTAAACTGCGTGCCTGCATTACTTTTGCAACACAATTCAAGAGGTCGACCTTCATGAAACGTCGTGAGATTCTTAAGTCCGCTGGCTGTGTGCTATTCCTGCCGTCGCTAGAGAGCTTTGGGCAGAATCGCTCCGCCCCGGAACAGGCTGAAGTCAAACGGCTTTTCTGTGTCAGCATGGGCTACGGTTTTTTCACAGACGTGCTCCCGCAAACCGGTGGTGCAGACTACACATTCAGTGACCACATGGAACCTCTGAAGAAGCACCGCGATCACTTCACGCTCTACTCGAAAATGAAGTTTGGAGGAGACCATGTCCGCGACCACAAGTGTTTCATCGGCAACACCACAACAAACCCGGACTCCCTGGACCAGATTGTTGCGGACCACATTGGACATTTGACCCGCGTCAGAAATGTCGTCACCTTCATCAGCCATGCCCATCACCATATCGTTGCCTCATGGCGGAACAGATTGCCCGTCATGCCAATTCAATCGACGCGAGTGCTCTTTGAAACTCTCTTTGCCAAAACCGACCTAAACACGCAGGAGCGACTGTTAGCTCATAAAAAAAGCGTTCTCGACGGTTCTCGTGAAGAAGCAAAATCTCTGATGGCACGGGTGTCGGGCAAAGATCGCCAGCGACTTGAGGAGTACTTTGCTGCGTTGCGTGAATCGGAGCAGGAACTCAACAAATCAATCGAGTGGCTGAGCAACCCTCGGCAGGATGTCGAATTCCCGGTCGCACCTCAATTCGAAAACAACTTCCTTGCTACCGAAGTTGACAAGAAACGCTTTCTGGAAAACCCTCGTCAGATTCAACGGGGAATTGCATTCGATATGATCTACAAGGCCTTTAAGTTCGATATCACACGCGTGGTCAATTTTTACATGACGGGACTCGACAATGACCACCACCTGACAACACACAATGTGCCAAAACTCGAGGACGCACGGACAAGCCTGACCAAGTATGACTCATCGTTCTTTTCACTATTGTCAAACTTCTACGACAAACTGTCTGGGACAAAAGCGGCCTCAGGCAGAACGCTCATGGATGAGACAGTCACCATTGCCACAGGAAACAACAGTGTGAGCCAGAGGATGGGGCCTCACAACGGAAACGAAATCCCTGTATTCGTCGCGGGCGGACAACTCGCAAATCATGGTGGCCATATCATTCGCAAGGGCGAGACGACCTGCGATATCTATCTGTCGATCCTTCAGAAGTTTGGCATCCAGCGAGACCAGTTCGGCAACAGCCAGAAGATCATCCAACTGTAAAGTCATGTTGAATTACAAGATCACCAACGTCGTTGTTTTGCAGCCACTAATTATCAGTTTCTGTGTTTTGAGTTGCATTGCGGATGATCGCAAGCAAACACAGGAATTGCTTAACGCTTTCTGCGTTTCCTGCCATGGAGAAAACATGGCGGAGGCCGGTCTTCGTCTCGATCACATGGACGTGCCAAGGTGGAACGACCCAGACCTGCTCAATGACATTTACACGACGATCGAACAGGGCGAGATGCCGCCAGAAGATGCGATGAAGCATCCCGACCCAAGCCAGGCCGAGACACTTCGAAAAGCCTTAGGCAATCAACTGCAGACGCTCACAATCAAGCAAAAACCGGGAATACTGAAACGACTCAACCGAGTCGAATATCAAAACACGATCAATGATGTCTTCGGCACTGACCTCTCGATACTCGACGACTTGCCACTCGACAACATAAACGCTGGCTTTGACAACAATGCCGACAACCTACATATATCGGTTGTCGACATGGAGACCTACTTCAACATTGCAAACAGGATAGCGGAGAGTGTCGTCAGTGAAGAGCCAACTCCCCAGCGTGTTGTCTACTCAACTAAAAACACTGACATTGATTCGCTCAGCCACAAAGACAATACCAATGCCTTTGCCCCCACCCTCGAACTGGATTCACGACCGCTTGTTTTCGCATCTCCCGCCACTCAAATCAAAATCAATCCGTCGATCAAAGCGAGCGGTGTCTATCGGATAATTCCGCAAGGATTCTATATCACGGCCCAGTTTGTTCCCGGCAACCGTACCGAAGAAAGATTGCCCACTGTCAAGGACATCACAGACAAGGACATCACAGACAAGGACATCACAGACAAGGACATCACAGACAACGACATCAACGACACAGCATCAACTGACCATTCGATGAGCTACTTCCTTCGAAAGAATACTGGAGTAGGACAAAGCATCGTTACTGTGATTGCAAAGAATGCTGCTTGGCAGAACTTCGACCCCCGCGAAGGCTTCGAGGCAAGACTGTCATCTGACGACACTATCGTTTTGAGGTGCAATACGGTTCAAGGAGGCGGACCTCAACCGATGTTCTGCATCGAGAAAGCAACCGTCACGGGCCCCGTGCACGAGACATGGCCGCCCGATACGTACTTCTACAAAACGTACTGCAGTAAAGTCGACGCGAATGCTGGCTACGATGCATGCGAGCCCATTTTGAAGCGGCTTGCCCAAAAACTGTTTCGCCGTCCTGTTTCCGAATTGGAGATGCAGCAGATCTTTGCACATGCGAAGCATGAGTTTGATCAGGGCCGAAGCATCTACTCCGGCCTGCAAGCAGGTATTCGCGGCATGTTGTGTTCCCCAAATTTCCTTTACAAACAGGAGGGCTTGCTAGGGCCCCTGGATGAACACGCAATCGCTGCTCGCATGTCGTATTTCCTGTGGAACTCATTGCCCGACGACACTCTTTTCGGATTGGCGAAGCAGGGCAAACTGAAGGACCCCAAGGTCCGGCGCGAGCAGACTCTCCGAATGTTAGAGGACGCAAGAGCTGACCGCTTTGTCAAAGACTTTGTGCATCAATGGCTCGATCTGGAAAAACTTGAGATCATCGAACCGGATGTAAAACTTTTCACGGTTGAGGAATTTGACCTTGTCCGAGATCAGATAAAAGAAGAACCGGTGGCGTTTTTCCAAGAAGTACTGGCAAGTAACTTGAGCCTACTGAACTTTATCGACTCCGATTTTGTAACGATCACGCCGGAACTTAACTACATCTATCAAATCGAAGGACATCCCATTGCAAAGCCAGGCAAAAGGCCAGGGGCAAGTAAAGTGTCACCTGTCGATTACAGGCCCAAAGAAATCACTTCAGAATTCTCAAGAGTAAGGCTGGGCGAGAACGATGGATATCGCGGAGGCCTGCTTTCTCAGGCGGGTTTTATGCTAATGACAACCAACAACGGAGAATACACCAATCCTTTTTATCGCGGCGCATGGGTACTAAAAAGCTTCTACGGTGATCACCTGGAGACACCAGCAGACTTGGATATTGCGGCACTCAGCCCACCCACGAAAACCGAGACGATCAAACAAACGATCGATGCGCATCGAGAGAACGCCAGTTGCAATAGCTGCCACAAAAAGCTGGATCCGCTCGGAATTGCTTTGGAGAACTTCGACGTCATCGGACGTTGGCGGGATAAGTACGCTGACGTCAGCAACTATGCCGCCACGCGCGAAAACAACAATAACGCGAAAACCTTTCCCGTAGATACGAGAACCGTCCATTGGGACGGCCGAGCCTTCGAGGGTCCACAAGGGCTGAAGACAATCCTGCTGGAAGACCAACATAAGTTTTCTCGAGTATTCGTTGAAAACATGCTTTCCTATGCAATGGCACGCCAGCTCACTTTTCGCGATCGCGAAACTCTTGCACTGCTGCACGAACAGTCTGCTGTCAACGGCTTCAAACTGCGCGACATTCTGTTGACGATTGTCTCGTCAGACTGTTTCACCAGACGCTAATGATTCACTGCCAATGCGTTGATCGCTAGAGTTCTGCAAGGGTCAACTCAACGTGACAATACCGCGTGCCACTCACACCAGTTCATCAAACAGTTAAAAACCGGTCATCTGACTCGACAGGGGACCTTGATTGCGTTTCACGGAAATAACAACCAGCGACCGCAGCAAGTGCTCACAAAAAAAAGCCGCTGCAAATGCAGCGGCTTTACACTCTATCGTGGCTAATGAAAAGCGAGAATCATTTTGCAGAAAACTTGAACACGGTGGTCGTGCGGTACTCATCACCGGGCTTTAAAATCGTTGTTGGGAAATTCTTTTGATTCGGACTATCGGGATAGTGCTGCGTTTCCAAGCAGAAACCACCTCGGTGCACGTAAGGCTTACCGGACTTACCCTTCAAGCGACCGTCCAGAAAATTCCCGCAATAAAACTGGATACCTGGCTCCGTAGTCGTTATTTCCATGACACGCCCAGTTGTTGGCTCATGAACCGTAGCCGCCAATGAGAGTCCGTCACCGTCACGATTGAGCACAAAATTGTGATCGAACCCGAGTCCAAACTCCAACTGCTCATCCTTCTTTCCAATATCACGTCCAATTGATTTAGCGACAGTGAAATCGAACGGTGTACCTGCCACAGCTTTCATCTCGCCAGAAGGAATCGAAGTGGAATCGATAGGCGTGTACTTTGCTGCATTGATCATGAGTTCGTGATCAAGAATATCTCCTTCACCTTCGCCCTTGAGGTTGAAGTAGGAATGCTGCGTCAAATTGACAGGAGTTGCTTTGTCCGTTGTTGCCAAGTAATCAACGATCAACTCATTTGCATCGGTCAGCTTATAAGTCACTTTGATTGACAGGTTACCGGGATAGCCTTCTTCTTTGTCCTTGGCCAAATAGCTCAGTTCCAGACCAGACCAGCCCTCACCACCAACCAACTCAGCATCCCAAACAACCTTGTCAAATCCAATGACTCCACCATGCAGGTGATTTGGTCCATTGTTCGTAGCTAGCGAATAAGTTTCGCCATTGATGGTGAATTCACCATTTGCAATCCGATTACCATAACGGCCAACGATTGCTCCAAAATATGGTTTATCAACCGCATTGATATAATCCTCGACTCGATTGTAACCGAGGGTAATATCACCAAGTTTTCCATCTCGATCCGGTACAAGAATGGCGGTCACAATCGCACCATAATTGGTAATTTTCACTTGCATGCCAGACTTGTTCTTAAAGGTATACAGTTTGATCGCGTCAAAATCTGTAACACGTTGAGCCTGAGCACTGCTGGCAAGGAAAGCAAAGCAGACGAGAATAGCGAGCAATTTCTTCATGGTGCTATTTCAAAGTAGGAGTGAAATTAAAAGCGAACGTCGCGAGGGAGCTTGTCCCTGGAACCACGCCATATTTGGGTGGGCTTCGCCACTAGTGTCGACTACATAGCGGTCAGAATCAATGCGCTGCCAGATTGCAAACACAGAAAGTTCGCTCAATAGGCAGATGCCGGAAAAAAACACAAATACTGAATTACGAATGACTCCGCCAGCTCGCAATCAATCGACGCGAGACAGAATCACATGATAAGGGTCGCCCCTACGTCCATTGATGGAAGACCGCACTTGTACCTCAGCATCGCCTGGTGGCACCGAGATACCTGAAATCACTAGTCGTGTCTGTCCCTCCTTGAGCGTCGCCTTCCGTGTCACGCTCCCGATCGACAAGCTCAACTCCATGGGACCAACAGGCTGGCTGTATACCAACTCGGCATCGAACTTAGCCGGGCGTTCCACGTTCACCAACCAGACGCCGGACACCCCCCACCCCTCTGAATCGCTGACCCGCCAATCCTGCAGGGTCAATGCACTTACTAATTCATTGTCGGAGCCGATCACCATTCGCGGCGGGGCATAATTATCGGTCCGGGTAGTCGAGACATCGTCGAACCACGCATTGTAAGCCTTTAACATCGCTTCAAGTTTTTCGGGTTTTGACTCAGCCAAGTTGACTTTTTCTCCCTGATCAGAAGCCATATCGTAAAGTTCAAATGGAACTCCTTCCGGCATCTCTTCTTTGCCAAATCCACTTGGATGCACCAATTTCCACCTTTGATTTCTCACGGCCATGTGGTGATAGCGTACGGGTTCGTCACCGCGGTGCACCTGCAATACAAGGTGGCGATCTGGCCAGTCGGGATTCTTCCCTTCCAGCAAAGGCAGCAGACTGCGACCATCCACATTCGCACGTGCAGGAACACTGGCGCCGGCTGCATCAGCGAGAGTAGGCAACAAATCAATATGCGCAGCGATTCGGTCGCTCACAGTTCCCGGAAGGAGGCGACCGGGCCATCGCACAAAGAACGGACTGCGAATACCACCTTCATGTACTGTTGCTTTCATACCTCGAAATGGACCAGCAAATCGCATTGAGTTGGGCCCATTGTCGACGAGATAGACAACCATCGTATTATCAAACAGGCCTTGCTCTTTCAGGTGTTGATCCAACCTTCCAATATTCTGATCGACGTTTTCAATCATGGCTGCAATCCTTGCCAACTGATCGACGTTGCCCTTCTTGCCCACCATGATGGATTTCAAGTCGACGGTCTTGTAATACTGATAAAGTTCGTCCGGCACATCGTGATACGGACCATGTGGCGCATTTGTCGGCAGGTAGACAAAGAACGGCTTACCCTCCTGCTTGCAACGATCGATGAAACGAATCGCTGCATCAAAGTACAGATCGGTGCAGTAACCCTCCGTTTCGATTTGCTTTCCATTTTCAAAAAGAATTGGGTTGGTATATCGCCTATTATTTTCAATCGGTTCTGATGGTTGCGCCAAACCACCACCTCGATGGATGTAAGACTCGTCAAACCCCTGATCATCAGGTCGCAGCGGATAGTTGTCACCCAGATGCCACTTACCGAATATTCCCGTGGCATAACCGGCGTCCTGAAGGACTTCGGCAACAGTCACCTCCTCGGGCTCCATCATTGATCGTCCTTTGAAGGTATCAACAACACGTGTTCGATAGTGATACCTTCCAGTCATCAAAGACGCACGAGTCGGTGAACAAACCGGACATACATAGAAATCTGACATGGACGCACTTTCCTGAGCCAGTGCATCAATGTTTGGTGTTCGAATGACTGTGTTTCCAGTTACCCCGTGGTCTCCATACCCCTGATCGTCGGGCATGATCACCACAATATTCGGACGGGGAATATCAGCAGCTTCGACCGAGCGACTGCACACCGCAACTGCGACGCAAAAGAACCCCAGAACGGCTAGGGCAAGTGAACGTACAAGCATGAAAGATCAATTTTCAAATGGAATTGGAAACAAACACGACAGCGATTTTCCTGTCTTACTTTTTCTTCTTGTTTCGTCGGACGACACGTTTCTTTTTTGCTGGAAAGTATGGGGATTCTGTTCTCGCCGAAGCAAGAAATCCCTCGATCCGGCGAACTGTCTCTGGATTACTCTGAGCGACATTTTGCTTCTCGCCAGGATCCGCATTGAGGTCATACAACTCCAGCGGTTCCTCTGTTCCAAAACGAATCCCCTTCCAATCACCAAACCTGACAGCCTGCTGGAAAGGAGAATGAATTTCCCAATAGTGCATCTGTCGGGACTGCTGTTTATTCCCCATCAGCGTTGGCACAACTGACATACCATCAAGATGAGACGGTGGGGCAACGCCGGCCAGCTCACAAAGCGTTGGAAAAACATCTCGCATGTCCCAGACGAAATCACTTTCCTTGCCTGCGGGAACATGCCCTGGCCACCTGACTCCCATCGCTGCACGAATGCCTCCCTCGTAGAGCATTCGCTTCACCCCACGCAAGCCCCCGGAACTCTCGATCGCCTTTGCGAAAGGTGGGTTTGGCCCGTTATCTGAGGTGTAAAAAACGATTGTATCATCATCAATCCCCAGCTCTTTCAACAACTCCATTACCTTACCGATGGTCTGATCGGTTCGGGTAACCATCGCTGCGTAATGTTGCACCTGCGTTCCACCAGGGATCCCCTCGTACGTAGCAAACGCGGGATCATTGGTGGGAATGACATAGGCACCGTGCGGCGGCGTGACAGCGAGGTAAAGAAAGAAGGGCTCATCCTTATGTTCCCTTATCACCTGCAGAGCCTTTGCCTCCTGCTCATAGGGTATGTAAGTATCTTTTTTCCCACCCTGATTACCGGGCACCGGAAGCATCTTTCCGCCATCCCAAATTTCGTCGGGAAAGTGGTCATGGGCATGAACCTGATCTAAATAACCGTACCAATAGTCAAAGCCCTGGTTCTCAGGAACGCCGGTCGACCCAGGATTCCCAAGCCCCCACTTGCCAACACCTGCCGTGTAATAACCAGCCTCGCGCAGCGACTCAGCTACGGTCGCATCCTCGTCCTCGAGAAACACAAGCGGGCGACCATTCTTCTCGCTGAGTTCTTTCACCAACCCCTTGGCCGTATTGTCTCGACGTCGACAGTGCCCGGTGTGTAACCCAGTCATCAAGACGCAGCGTGTTGGTGCACATACAGCAGACCCCGAATAGTGGTCAGTGAATTTCATACCCTCCGAACAGATGCGATCAAAGGTGGGTGTTTTGACATGCGGAGAACCAAATGCGCTAAAGTCGCCATACCCAGCATCATCGAGCATCACGTAAATGATATTGGGCTTTCTACCACTGGCCTCGGCACCACACAGGCTGGTCGTTGATACGATTCCGAACACAACGATAGCCATCAAACAAACTGGCTTCATCTTTACTCTTTCACTTATAAAAACTGTTTCGACACAAACGCAACGACGAGCAAATCAGACATTGGGCGTTTCAGCAATCTTTACATGATTGAGAACACTTGCGAGCCAGTCTGACAATTGACTTTGAAATTCCGAGAAATCGCCACCCGCCAATCTCCAATCTGACTCAGGAGACTTAAGTGCTATTTGAATCTGAGCCAAATTAGATTCGAGAGTCACCCTGATCTCAGTTTCAACCTTGGCGAGAATGGCCTGCGGTAAAAGACGTACTCGGTCGCTCGATTCCGGTCTTACTAACTCACACAGTCTACCCTGAATTGCCGCATAACGCTTGCCATTAAAAAACACTCGCCGCAACTCCAGTGAACTATTGAACTGAAAAACTAGCTCCGGCCCGACGTAGATACTGACCTGGCCCTGTGAGCGGAAACCGATCACAACGGTAACACCGTCAATCGCGCACTCGCCCCTCAGCCACATCTGCTTTCCGTCTCTTAGCAGATCTTCTCGGTCCTGTTCCTGCTTCGCCATTTACCTCTTCACTCCAAACCAGCAGGGAATTCAAAACCCAAAAAAACACTCCGACACCGCTGCCCCAACTGCCCCGTCAACTCAGTGCTGACCTATCGCCTGCGTACCCTGCCGCGAACTTCCCAAGTCGGGTGGGGAGTATGAGCTTCTTTCATCATTCTGGCAGCAGCATCCACAAGACCAGGATTTTCACTAGCTACATTTTCCATCTCACTGACGTCATTCCTCAAGTCGTACAGTTCAATTGCCCCGCTAAACATTGGTTGGCGAATCGCCTTCCAATCACCAAAACGAACAGCTTGGCGACTGCCCTGCTCGTAAAACTCCCAGTACAAATACTCATGTTTTTTCTGCTGCCTTGGCTCACCTTTCAACGTGGGCACGAAGCTGATGCTATCGATATTCCCTGGTAATTTGGCACCCGCTAATTCGGCAGCGGTTGCCATCCAGTCTCCAAAATAGCCAACGTGTTCAGTCGTGGTCCCAGCCTTCACCGTCCCGGGCCACCACGCGATAGTCGGCACTCGTATCCCGCCTTCATAGAGCGCTCGTTTCGTACCTCGCAGGGGCCCCGATGGATTGAATCGGCTTAGCTGATGACCGGCTTCGTTATGCGGGCCGTTATCACTTGTAAACAACACGAGCGTGTTCCCATCGACCCCTGCGGTTTTCAAGTGATCAAGAATCCGGCCGACATCGCTATCCATGCGGGTGATCATCGCAGCCTGTCCCTTGTCAGGGTCTGGCCAATCTTTGGTCGCATAAATGCCATAGTCAGGAACCTCCGCGCCATTGCCATTCATCCTCGTGCCTTCGTTGTTCGCGTGTGGAATGGTCAACGGCAGATAGAGGAAAAAGGGCCCTTTCCTGTTACCATCGATGAACTTGATCGCCTCGTCCACGAACAAATCGTGCGAGTACTCAAGACGCTTGGTTGCAGCACCACCACGAAACCCGCCGTAGCCCCCCCCCGACTCTTCAACAACATTTGCCAGCGTTTTCTTCTGTGCGTTGTCCCAAATGAATTCGGGATAATAGTTGTGAGCGTGAACTTGGTTCAGATAGCCAAAGAAGCGGTCGAATCCTTTCCGAAGCGGGAAACCCGGCTGATGCACCTCTCCAAGGCCCCACTTTCCAACAAGACCGTTGGTGTATCCCACCGTCTTCAAAACTTCAGCGATGGTCGCATCCTGCGCACGTAAAGACTGCTCAAGCATTGTGTCACTGTTTGCATTGCCTCGCACGTGCGTATGCCCCATGTGTTGCCCAGTTAACAGCACGCTGCGACTTGGAGCGCAGACAGTATTCCCCGCATAAAACTGCGTGAATTTCATTCCCTCGCTGGCCATCTGGTCAAGCCTTGGAGTTGCGATCACCTTTTGACCAAAGCACCCCACATCACCGTAGCCTAAGTCGTCAGCCATGATAAAAATCAGATTGGGCTGCTTCGCCAAACGAGTCTGATCGATCACCCTGGGCTGCTCATCAGCCCAGCACACGCCATAAGCCAAGGCGACAATCGAACCTAAAAAACATGCGGAAACATTCATCGAATCCCTCGGGTTTGTACGTGCATGCGTGCCTCATTCGTCTCATCTGGAAAAATGAAACAACGTGTTCAATCCTGAGGCTGATCCCACAAGCGATAGGGGTCATCAAGGCGGCGTTGCTCCGAGAGCAACAGAGCTTCCAATTCCTGCCGCTTTGCAGCATAACGCGGGTCGTCAGCGAGATTTAGTTGATTCTCCTTGGGTACGCCCTCCATCAATTGGGTGACAGTTGGCGCATGATGTTCCGATAGAAATTCGTGTGGATTCTCACGCAAATTGAACAACTGCGTCTCGCGGACCGTGCCCTCCATCACATCATATTTGATTAACTTCCAATCACCTTTCTTGACACAACGCATACCCGGCTTTGTGCCTCCGCAATAGACACCGTACAGAACATCCCGAATCGTCTCACGATCACCATCAAGAACGGGGCGAAAGCTTTGCCCCTCATTCGTGACCGGCGGTTGGACATCCGCCAGATCACAAAGAGTGCTCAAGACATCTAAAAGGTAGACATTACCCTCCGAGCGACTACCCGGCTCAATTCCCGGGCCTTTGACGATAAGAGGCACACGCCAAGTATGTTGATAAAGATTTTGCTTACCCTGCAAACCATGTCGCCCAATCGCCATACCGTGATCCGCGGTGTAGATCACATACGTATTTTCCAGTTCACCCAGCATGTCCAAACGCTTCAAGACGCGGCCAATTTGCCGATCTATATTTTCGTCACATGCAAATTCCCGCCCCAACTCATTCCGAATGGTCCTAGGATCGCGCCGCTCCCAAACTCCACTCACACTGACTTCATCACGCAGTTTAGGATGCCCATGATGAAATGGATGTGCAGGCAGATAGTTAACAGGCAAGCTTGGTTGCTTGGAATTACCCGGTGGCAACGAACTGCGGTCGCGATGATTAACCGCCCCATACTTGGTCAACAAGTCCTCCGTTCCATCCCGCGTATCGTGGGGATGCGAAAAACCAAGGTAGATGAGAAAGGGAGCATCACCGTTACGGTCGTTTAGATAATCCAGCACCTGATCCGCATGCCATGCACTTCCAGTCTCTTTGGTTCCACCTCGTTTGGTTGCAGTACGACTGACCGTGAATTTTTCATTCGCTGCCGCGTAGCTGTTGCCATTTTTACACGTCCGCATCGTGTCATATCCCGCACGATTAAAAACGGCAGCCATTGTATTATTGGCGAGGCCTGCTGGCGTCAACGCTTGACTGCTGTCTGCTCCCCGCTTTTTGGACCCGCGTCGCGGCAAGTGCCAAACTGTGCGGCCCGACATAATCATGTGCCGCGAAGGCGTGCAAACAGCCCCGGCCCAGGACCCCATGTGGTATGCCCCATCAAATACCATGCCTTCGGAAGCGATCCGATCAATCACAGGCGAATCAAGACTTGAACGCGGGTTGTAGACTTTTAGATCAAAAGGAGATTGATCATCTACCAGCACAAACAAGAAATTTGGACGCTTCGTTTCTTTCGCGGAACAAGCCACCACCAAAATCAAACATGACAAGATAGCAAGTAGACGACGATCACTCATGAACATCAATATTTCCCGGAGGTAGGCAGGCACTGGAAGGCACCAGAAGGCAGGCGGCTTCCGACAATACCGAAGCCATCGCACCCCATGATACTCGACTCAACCCAGATGCAATTTTTGACCACCGGAAATAAAACAGATTTCAATGCATGTAGCCGAGCATTCGTACTCCGAGGGACATATCAGGGCAGAGGATTCTCGAACCAGACAATATTTTTGCTTGAGTGCCCGGCAATCAGCAAATCAAGGTCGTAATCCCCGTCCATGTCGACAGCACGTATATCGTATGCTCCTTGGTTACTGCCGACCTCACGGCGGACAAAATTACCACGACCATCATTCGCGTACCAAACAGCTACCCCGTCAGGTTCCTTTCCACACGTCGCAATATCGAGATCTCCGTCTTGATCGAGATCAACCGTCACCAAACAGTGCGGCCCGACAATTTCCGAATCGATCTCGACCATGGTGAACTCAGGGCCACGGAACCAGAGCACACCCTGACCGTGACCTCGGGTGGCAACAAAATCCATACTCCCATCCCGATTGACATCGCGTGGTTGAATATTTGTCGCACCAGGCTGACGCGTGGCAAGCAGATGCTTCTTCCACGGTTCAGCTTGATTCGGCAATTGTTCCCACCAAGCGAACCATTCCCCACCGTCAAAGCCTGGCCCACCTTTGGCTCCACAACAGATATCAGGCAGACCGTCGCCGTTCACGTCGGCAATCCCGGTGTAGTGGTTTCCGCCAGGCGCATCACGATCGGCAAACACATGCCGCTTCCATGGTTTTGCAGCCTTGGGGTCGTCAGGGACCTCAAGCCAAGTTAATGAATTTGGGATATTAGTTTGCTCAGCTCCACGCCCCGAGTTTGCGATCAGGTCAAGGCGTCCGTCCCGATTTACATCTCCCGTGATCAAACAATGAGTTCCGAGGATTTCATCATCGATAGTGCGATAGGTCCATTCTTTTCCCGAAAACGGATCATCAGGACACTCAAGCCAAAACACTGTGTTGCTGGAACCACAAAAATCCAGATCGCCATCACCGTCAACATCAAGCAGACAACTGTGAATGCAATCAGCTCGCGGCTTATTGCGAGAATTGTCTCGACTAAAGGCATGCAGTTGATAGGGATCCCAACTTGGCCCGCGATGCAATACAACTTTACTATCATAGGACGAAAGCACATCGACATGCCCGTCATTGTCAAAGTCAGCTGAGACGGCTGAATTGACGCTTCCTTTGGCCCGCGCGATCACATGCTTACGCCACGGATCAGCTTTCGTCGAAAGCGGCTCAAACGCTGGCTGATCGGCAACAGCAGGCAAATCATCAACAAATCCCGCATCTGTCCTGCGTAGCTCTTCGACAGCTTCCTGCCGCATTTGCCGCAACCTCTGCTGATGCTTGGGCTCAGCTGCAAGATTGATCAACTCTGCTGGGTCGCGGGAAATGTCGTACAGTTCTTCCGTCTCGCCCGCAACGAGCGTTCGTACATACTTGTAATTGCCGCGAGCTAACATCACGTACCACGGAATTCCGGGACCATGATACAACGCTGAATCATCCTTACCTGGAATCGTGTTGGTTGCGGAACCGTACAATTTGGCAGTGTGCACCAACATGGCGGGATGCGGCCACTTATCCCTTGCCCCCTTCAACAGGGGACTCAAATCACGACCGTGCATTTTCCAAGGAAGCTTGATTCCAGCTTGAGAGAAAAAGGTAGGCGGCAAATCAACGCCGCTGACAGGTGCGTCAATAACCACGCCACGACCTGCACTTGATGCAGCAGTCCCGACAGGGCGAATGATCAGTGGTGCTGCAACGGCCGCATCATGAGGGGCAACCTTACTTTTCATCCCGTGCTGACCCCAAGCGAACCCTTGGTCAGAAGTAAAAACGACGAGGGTATTTTCAAGCTGACCTGTTTCACGCAAGGACTTCATCAATCGCCCTACATTTTCATCAATCGCCAAAACACCTTGATGGTATTGCCGGATCCAGTCTGAAAGCGGACGCCCTGGCCGATCTTTCATACCGACGGGACTTGTGTCGCGAACCTTCCGCTCGACAGGCTTTCCGTTCTTACCAAGCTCCCAGAACTCCATCTTTTGAGCATAAGCCGGCTTACCTGGGCGGGGCGGATAGACGTCCGAGGGAACGGGCACAGCAATTCCTGCGTAATCCTGCTGATGACGTGCAGCCGGCGTGAAGGGTCCATGCACGGCACCATAACACAACCATAAATACCATGGTTTTTCTTCACCGCGTGCTTCACTCTCGATGAAATCGATGGCCCAGTCGGTGTAGTTATCCGTCGTGTAACCTTCGACCATCACCGGTTCGCCACCATCGGTCGAGATCAGCTGGTTATCATAATAGTTGGGTGCGTTCTCTGGATGCCGCGGACGATTCCAGACCTTCTGATGGTCCCAGTCTCTTCCAAACCCAGCGTCGACGCCTGTATGCCACTTGCCGATGTGCGCGGTCGAGTAGCCGTGCTGCCTGAGAGCGGACGGCCAGAAACGACACTGCTTCGGATCATAGGCACTCCCCGGATAGGTACCCTCCATCCGCATCGACTCGATGCCGTGTTGATGATGCCCCGTCAACAAAGTGGCTCGTGATGGCATGCACCATGCCCCGATATAGGCGCGTCGGAAACGTACCCCTTCACGCGCCAACTGGTCAATATTCGGAGTCTGAACCCAATCGAATGCTTCGTCATAACAACTGACCGTTCGATGTGATTGATCGTCGGTATAGATAAACAGGATATTGGGCTGCTTGGCAGCGGCATGATCACAACGGGCAAACGGCCCACTTAGCAGTGCTGCAACAAATAGAAGAAATGGAAATCTTCGCGAAATGGACATCAAAAGAACCACGCGATCAATTGGAGGAGGGTTACTGAACAACCAAGCCTTGAGGATAACACGTTGCGGAACATGAGTCCCATTTTTGCGCATCTGCACGACCATGCATCTCCTTCTCCCGTCGCACGGATTCAAGGAGTGAACAGACGGCGCGAGCTGGATTCAACGTAAGGCGAGCCCTCAAGGTGCTGTGCGATGAAATCACACAGGCACAATCAGAGGCAGAATTTGCCGGCAGACCAGAGAAGAGTTCCGGGCACTCTGCCAGTTGTTGTAGATGTCCTGTTCAGCCAAGAATCTGTTCGATTTCGAAATAGTCACTGGCCAGCGCAGAAAACTGGCGGTGGGCGGGAATTTTTAGTGTTGGAAACCGCCCCCCCGCCGACGTTCTGTTGTAATTTGAGCAAAGGGGCGGTTGCCCTACCGCTTGAAACACAAAAAAATACTGGACACCGCGACCATTCAAATGCGGCATCAGTCACGCTGGCCAGAAGGTGGTACCGTGAAAGACAAGGCAATTCGAATCAACCCGACAGATAGAAATCTCTGACCAATCAGGTGAAAATCATTCGAATGCATCTGTTTCTTTCCGGGTAAATCTTGATTTGGAAGTTCATGAGATCTGGTGCCGAAAACGCCGAACATAGTTGCAGGGACAGAACCGCCAGAGCGAGTGATCGTTTAGGCTATTACCAAAGCCAACTTGTAAGCGTCCGAGCATTCTGAAAGACTTCTCGGTTCCTTGAGCTCACTCGTAATCCCCCCCTTAGTGATCAATTCAATCCCCACAAGATTTCGGAGCCCTCCTCGTATGCCATCGTCCAACGCCTCTCGCAAGCAATTCAACACAAAAGCCAATTTTCGCATGTTCGCCGCGGCGATCTGCGTGACTTCGGCCATTGCCCTGCTGACATGTCGCCCCGTGGCAGCTCAAACCACCGCTGACAACAAATCGCCCGAAGTGGAGCTCGACACTTCAGCAGGAAAGATCATCATCGCACTCGATGCAGAGAAAGCGCCTAAGACGGTCGCGAACTTTCTCAGTTACGTAAAAAGCGGACACTACAACGGCACAATCTTCCACCGCGTCATCCCTGACTTCATGATTCAGGGAGGTGGACTAGACGCAGCGATGAAAGAGAAAAAGACACAACCACCGATCATCAACGAAGGTGGAAATGGGCTCAAAAACGTGAAATACAGCATCGCGATGGCCCGCACGAACGATCCCAACAGCGCGACCAGCCAATTTTTCATCAACACCAAAGATAATGGATTCCTCAACCAAAGCGGCAGGAACGCCGGCTACGCAGTCTTCGGACGTGTCGTCAAAGGCCTCGGAGTTGTCGACGCGGTATCCAAGGTGAAGACCACCACCAAGGAAAGTGGGGATCGTCCCGGGCTTCCGATGCAAAATGTTCCCGTCACGGCAGTCACGATCAAGTCCGCCAAGGTGATTCAGAAGTAAAAGGGCCAAGAAGCCGAAGTGATCAAATAGACACTGATCCCCCAAGGAACCACCGCCAAGCCCCCCTTCCAAGAGGGGCTAGTCGTCGTGTTTTTGCCTCGGACAAGCCAGTGCCCAAGAACGCGACAGGAAGGGCCAAACGCCTTTTTTGACCCCAAATTGTTCGCTTGGTCAGCTGAGACTGATTTTTTTTCGGGAAGATTGCACCAAATCGCCTATCTCCGGCAACAGCCTCTTGACGATATTTGGCGATTTAGCGTATTTTTTCGGGCGGTTTCGCAATTTTGGCACGGTGGTTGAGGGGCGTACAGGAACGACGGGAGTTCCTGATGCGGTTCAGAGATGGCCTTGTCCAAGAATCGGCGAGAAAAGTCCCGTTCAAACGCGTGAGTCGGTCGGTTCACGTGTCACCCGAACAAAGGCCAGCGTAGCTTCAATTGGCAGAGCATCGCATTCGTAATGCGGAGGTTGTGGGTTCAAATCCCACCGCTGGCTCTTTTCGTGCTTGGTATTCTGACAG
>Ga0315330_10000647_pt1 | contig 22243 bp, 17 predicted proteins | sample M140m34915metaG_FD_203453 | JGI IMG/M metagenome (GOLD analysis project Ga0315330, IMG submission 203453) | Ammonia-oxidizing marine archaeal communities from Monterey Bay, California, United States - M1 40m 34915 | ecosystem: Environmental > Aquatic > Marine > Intertidal zone | place: USA...
AGCTTCGCACTTGCTTGTAAGGGGGAGATTGCTTATCCTCTGACTGCTTCTGTCACGCGTGCTCAGGCAAATAACAAATTCAAAAATGAGCCGCAGGTCTGGTCACACTTGAACGAATGTAAAGCGCAGTCACGCTGATCTCCTAACACGGGGAACCTGGCTCAGTCTTCATTCAGTCGGGGTTCAGCAGCCTTGAGCAGATAATTTCAGTAACAGATATTGAGAGAGCCCAAAATGAGAACACCCAGGAGATTTATTTCTTCACTACTAGTGAGCGTCAGCACGCTTGCGCTGTCGTCTGGCGCACTCGCCCAGTCAGGCACTTCAGTTTATGAAGGTGATTGGCCCGAATATCACGGCGATCACCTCGCACAGCGCTATTCGCCGCTAGACCAGATCAACGCGGAAAATGTTAGTGATCTGGAGATTGCCTGGCGTTTCTCCACCAAAGGCTTTGGGCCCTCAACAGATTTCAATAATCCCTCCACGCCGATCGAAATTGATGGTGTGCTTTATGCCAATGTTGGCAGCACCCGTAATGTGGTGGCGCTGGATGCAAGCACCGGCCAGATCTTGTGGCTGTGGCGCCCCCAAGAAGGGACTCGCTTTGATGAGGCTCCGCGCAAGGGTGCAGGCCGTGGTGTTGCCTTCTGGACAGATGGTGATAACAAGCGCGTAATTGATGTGACCCCGGGCTACCACCTGGTTTCACTCGATGCGGAGACGGGCGCACCGGACCCGGCATTTGGTGAAGACGGTATCGTGGATCTCTTCGATGGCTTGCGTAACGCCGACGACCCCAGATTTCCTTATCCAGATATCGGTCTTTCGGCCGCACCATTCGTGATGAATGATGTGATCGTGGTGGGCGCGGCCCACCGTGTTGGCATGCGACCGCGTTCCAAGGCCAATGTGAAAGGCGATATTCGCGGTTTCGATGCGCGCACTGGTGAACTGCTGTGGACTTTCCGCACCATTCCAGAACGCGGCGAGGTGGGTTTTGAATCTTGGTTGGACGGAGGTATCGAATTTACGGGTAATGCAGGCGTTTGGGCACCGATGTCCGGTGATCCGGAACTCGGGTTGGTTTATTTGCCGGTTGAGTCTGCTACCGGGGACCGCTACGGCGGCGATCGTCCGGGCGACAATCTGTTCTCTGATTCAATTGTGGCGGTGGATATCAAAACTGGCGAGCGGCAGTGGCACTATCAGCTGACCCACCATGACATCTGGGATTGGGATATTCCATCCGCGCCTGTGTTGTCTGATTTGCCTAATGGTCGCAAGATCCTGATGTCTGTCACCAAACAGAATTGGGTTTATACATTTGACCGCGAGACTGGCGAGCCCATCTGGCCAATCGAAGAACAACCGGTTCCGGCGGGCGATGTGCCGGGTGAATGGTATTCACCTACACAGCCATTCCCCACTTTACCTGCCCCATACGATCGCCAGGGATTCACCGAAGATGACCTGATTGACTGGACACCTGAAATTCGAGCGTTGGCACTTGAAGCGGTCGAAGGCTTTCGCCTGGCCCCCAGCGTGTATTCGCCGCCCTCACTGGCTGATGCCGATGACGGCACCCGCGGCGTGCTGACTTTACCGTCTTCGACTGGTGGAGCGAACTGGGAAGGGGCAACCATCGATCCAGAAACTGGCATTTTGTATGTGCCTTCTCGAACTGCGCTGGCTGTCATGTCGCTAGCTAAAGATGAAGATTCTGACCTGGATTTGAGTGCTTCTTTCGGTGTGCGAGTGCCGCGTGTGCAAGGGCTAGAAATTGTTAAACCACCCTATGGCCGTATCACAGCGATCGACATGAATTCCGGTGATCACCTTTGGATGATCGCCAATGCAGACACGCCTGATCAAATTAAAAATCACAGATTGCTGGAAGGCGTGGATATCGAACGTACTGGTATCCCAACACGTTCTGGCATCCTGGTAACCAAATCCCTGCTGTTTGTTGGTGAAGGCACCGGTGGCAGGGGAGCCAGCCCCATATTCCGTGCCGTCGATAAGACGACAGGCGAGATCATCGCCGAGCTCGATTTACCCAATAATCAGTCCGGCCTACCATTCACTTATGAACACGATGGCAAACAGTATTTGGCAATGTTTGTCAGTGGCGGCGGTCAGGCTGCAGAGCTGGTGGCCTACGCGTTGCCGTAAACTTAGACAGGAGTAATTAATCACATGCGAACTTTAATGCAGAAATTCATTCTGGGGATCGCACTTTTCACTACAGGTTTGGCAGCGAACGCTGCTGAATGGGTACTGGACCCGGGGCTATCGCAAGTAATCTTTGAATACTCTTATGGTACTGATCCGTATCAAGGGCGTTTTTCCAATGTTCAGGCTAATTTCGACATTGACCCGATGAGCCCTACCAGCTGCAAATTTGATGTCACCATCAACATCGAAGACATTGAGGTGGATTCGCCCGAAGTTCTCGACTATCTGCTTGACTATGAGCTGTTTGATGTCGATACCTGGCCAACCGCTACCTTTACAGCAGAAAAGTGTCGCCTCACCGGCGTCAATACTTTCGAAGCGGATGGGACCCTGACGATTCGCGATGAAACTAATCCGATGACATTTCCATTCGAGCTCAATATTGACACTTGCGACGGGCAGGTCTGTTTTAATCTGACCAGCGAGGTCGAGCTTCTGCGCCTGGAGTACGGGGTGGGACAAGGCTATTGGGCAAACACTGCAGAAGTACCCAATGAAGTGATTGTTAAAGTCGACGTCTACGCGATGCTTCAGTAGCAAGCGATCAACAACATAAAGGCTAAACCATGCTTAATCTAACTAAATCCAGTCTGGGCCGAGCTGCCGCTCTCCTCGCTAGTGTTGCTTTCCTTGGTGCCTGCAATCGGCTTGTGACGCCGGATCAAACTACTGAAATCACCGAGGTCAGGGGCGGTCAATATGTGCTTGATAGCGACCATGCTGCGTTGCTGTTCAAGCTCAATCACCTGGGCTTCTCCACATTCCTGGGCCGCTTCACTGAGTTCGACGCCTCTCTGGATTTCGATCCGGAAGATATTGAAAATGCCAGTCTCGAAGTCGTGGTGGAAATGGCTTCCATCAATGTCAATCTGGCGGAGTTTGAAGAGGAACTGCGTGGCGATAGTTGGCTGGATGTTGAACAGTATCCCCAGGCTGTTTATCGCTCTACGTCATTCGTGGAAGCAGTTGATGAGGATACCTTCGTATTCGCCGGTGATCTCACCTTTCACGGCACAACTGCTCCAGTCAACCTGGTGGTTAACTTCAATGGTGGCGGACGTAATTTTCTGACCCGCAGCTACACCGTGGGCTTTTCTGGCAGTGCCACATTCAACCGCTCGGACTTTGGAGTTGATCGCTTTACCTCATTTGGCGTGGGTGATGAGATCGAGCTTGAAATGCACGTCGAGTTTATGGACGCTGGCGGCGAGAGCTAACAGCCTGCGAAATCTGGTCACTAATCGAAAGATTGGACCAACCATGAAAACCCCAAACGGTTCACGCAGTTTGGGGTTTTTTACTGTTTGTTTTCAAAAACAGGGCGCACAGCATCGCTATCCATTATTTGAGATTACGCCATCTCGCTGAAATTACCCGTCAGTTCCTTGTGTTTTGGCCGTTCTGTGACGTCTGCAGCTGACCTGAGACCTACCCTGATTGTTAAATTTTGACACAGTTTGGGTAGGGCTTTTGGGGTTACAATAATAAAAGTAAAGATCCCGCAGCGATTTGGTGGTCCTCTGAAAATGTTGCAAACATTAACCAGCCGACGTTTCCGCAAGGCTGTGGTCCTGACGTTCGTTCTGAGTTCGGTCTTTTTCATGGGCGATAACTTCAGTGCGTGGCTATCGGCTGAGCAAAACTTTTACCGCTCAGCTTTTGCCGCGAACTCGGACCACACCACAGACCGGCTGCTGAAAGCAGTCGTGCCAGGCGCTGAGAGCTTCTCTGAAAAGGAGGGGGAGCCACCGGTATACAAGGCCTTCAAGAATGACCCTGCGACTGACGAGCAAACTCTGATAGGTTATGCGTTTGTGACGCCAGATTTTCCTCCGGAGCCCAATGGCTATAGCGGGCCTATTGATACCCTGATTGGACTGGGTCTGGACGGCAAAATAGTCGGACTGAAAGTAATCTACTACAAAGAATCTCTACGCTATACGATCGGCGATTTCTTTTCCTGGGGCTTCGAAGAGCAGTTTGTCGGCCTGAATGCGGCCAATCGATTCCGTGTGGATAAGGAAATCGATGGCATTGTAAAAGCCACGATTTCAGCCAAGGCCGCGGCGCGGGGTATACGCCGTGCCGTTCGAGTGGTAACCGAAGCCTACATCAACTAAACAGGGTTGTATTCCAACCGCCCTGATCAATCCTCCGTTTTCTAGCACGTCCTGCACCATAGCGTGTTACGCGCTTGTTCGCGCACAGGGCAACTGGTAGCTTTAACGCGTTAAACAATTTATCTGCTATAAGAGATTGCACCATGCTGACCAGATGGCTCTTGCTTTGCCTTTTCCCTGCGACTGTCCTCGCAACTTCATTCGCGACGGCTCAGTCAGCTGAAGAGATACCCCGGTTTTCGATTCAATTTTCAGACGACCTTGCTAGCGACGCACAAGATGGGCGTCTACTGTTGATGCTGGCCACTCACGATGGGTCAGAACCGCGCTTTCTTGTCAGCAATGGCTTGAACACCCAATTGATTTTTGGTCGGAATGTCAGTGACATGACCGGGGGCGAATCGGTCGTCATTGATGATTCGCATATTGGGTTTCCGCTTGCCGATCTGTCAGCAGTGCCACCTGGCACCTATTATGTGCAGGCGCTATTGAATCGCTACAAGGAGTTTAATCTCAGTAATGGCAAGACCGTGAGTCTGCCGCCGGATCGCGGCGAGGGGCAGCGCTGGAATCGCAAGCCCGGCAATTTCTATTCAGAACCTGTTCAAATTGAAATATCCGAGGCCGGAATTAACCAGTTTGAAATAGTGATGGACCAGATCATCCCTGAAATAGATCCACCTGCAGACACTGAATACATAAAGCACATCAAGATGCGTAGTGAACTGCTGTCGGAATTCTGGGGAACCGATGTCTACCTTGGTGCCCACGTCCTGCTACCAGAGGGGTTCGATGAAAACCCCGAGGCACGCTATCCGCTGATGGTATTTCATGGACATTTTCCCAGCGACTTCGGAGGTTTCCGAACCGAGCCGCCTGACCCCGATTTAGAGCCAGTCTACAGCGCCCGCTTTGATCTGGAAGGCTATAACCTGATCGAGCAGCAAGAGGCCTATGACTTTTATCAAACCTGGGTCAGCGACGACTTTCCGCGCTTTCTGATTATTGAGGTGCAACATCCGACGCCTTATTACGATGATTCCTATGCCGTGAATTCGGCCAGTCAAGGGCCCTACGGTGACGCCATCACTTATGAGTTGATTCCATATATAGAAGAGCAATTCAGGGGAATGGGCGAAGGCTGGGCCAGGTTCACCTATGGTGGCTCTACCGGGGGCTGGGAAGCCATGGCGGTACAAACCTTTTATCCTGATGAGTACAACGGCGCCTTCGCTGCCTGCCCGGATCCAATCGATTTCCGGGCCTACATGACCATCAATATTTATGAGGACGACAACGCCTATTATTACGATAGCCAGTTCCAAAAAATCCCGCGCCCCGCGCATCGTGACTATCTTGGTCACGTCGATGCCAGTCAATATGATTACAATCGCCTGGAAGCGGTTCTGGGTGACAAGAATCGCTCCGGTCAGCAGTACGATATATGGGAAGCCACTTTTTCGCCTATGGGAGACGACGGTTATCCGGTGCGCTTGTGGGACAAGGAAACCGGCGTGATCAACAAGGAAGTCGCTGAATACTGGCGTGAGAATTACGATCTGCGCTATATCCTTGAACGCGACTGGTCGACCCTTGGTTCCAAGCTGGAAGGCAAGCTACATATTTATGTTGGAGACATGGATAACTACTATCTGAATAATGCGGTTTATCTCACCGAGGCGTTTCTGGACAGTACCACTAATCCTTTCTATGGCGGTGTCGTGGACTATGGGGATCGTGCCGAGCACTGCTGGAACGGCGATCACGATAACGCCAATGGGATTTCCCGCTTGCGCTATAACAGCATGTATGTGCCTCGCATCTTAGAGCGGATCGAGCAGAGTGCTCCCGACGGCGCAGACCTTTCCAGCTGGCGGCATTGAGTCTGGAGGCGCATTGACCCGGATACATCATCCAGTAATCAGACGGTCTATATTTAAGAAACAGCCGGCATGCGCAGCCCGCCGTTTTTACAAACGAGATCGTAATGCGTAATTACTGATCATCACAAGTCTGACAGCACTGGGGTTCGCGCTCTAGCAAGGCTTATGCAGCGGGCGCGCAGTGCTCTATGACCACAACTGATTGGCTTTATCTGCTTGGCGACTGAGCTTGAATAAAGTGCCGTGTGTCCTGCAGCAGTTCGAGCCGTGAGGGTTCGTTCACATACATCATGTGGCCCCCCTGGTAATACTCATACTCCACCTGTTCTGCGCGAATGCCGTGACGGTTCAGGGTGTACTCGGCATCAAAGAATGGTGTAACCATGTCAAAGTACCCGGACGCGACCAGGACCTTCAGTGCAGGGTTGATACGCAGGGCGGTGGATAAATCGTGCGCCGTGTTCACGTAGGCCGGTTCCCAGGAGGAGCCGTCCGGGACTCGGCGCCAACGCCAGTTGCTGCTGAGCCCAGGGTCGGCAGGGTTGAGATACTGGCGACTCCAATCTACTCCAAGCTCACTGCGCATATAGGACATTAGTGATGCTTTAAAGGCGCCGGAGATTGCGTCACTCGCTGCATCTCTCGAAGTCTGGGCAGCCAGGTCGTCGATTTCGTCTTCGGTATAACGGGAGTCCAGCCTGCCTACAGAGATGCCTTCGTCCCTGAGCAATTCCTTGACGAAGCGGTTGCCCTGAACCCTGAGATTGGCCTTGTCAATGTAGTCGGTGCTCAGGCCTGTGAAATAGGCCAGTCGGTCACGTACTGCAGTGTATTCTTCCGGTGTGATCGTGTTGCCTTTGAACAGAGCTGGCAGGTACTCATTGACCGCAAACTCACGTGATTGCCGCAGGAATACCTCCTGGCTTTCTGGGGGTGGTTGCACGCGTCCATGATATAGGGCAGTAGCAGCCATCGTAGGCACATATGTGATAAAGGAAACCACATTGTCGCGCACGTAGGGGGTAGAACCCTGGTAGTCGAGAGCCTGGGAAACGAACACAATGCCGCTGAGGCTTATGGAGCGATCTTCCTCCATCAGTTTGGCGACGGCGGCCGCACGGGTCGTACCAAAACTTTCCCCGAGCAAGAATTTGGGTGAATTCCAGCGTTCATGTTCGGTAATCCAGGTAGCAATGAAGTCCGCCATGGACTCTGCATCTTCATCCAGCCCCCAAAAGTCTTTGCCTTCATACTCGCCGAGGGCGCGGGAAAAGCCGGTGCCCACTGGATCGATGAAAACCAGATCGCTGACATCGAGGATAGTCTCCGAGGCATCTACAACAGGGTAAGGCGGCAACCCAGCATGCCTCGCATCGGATGGCACGACTATGCGCTTGGGCCCGTAGCTACCCATATGTAACCAGGTTGAGGATGAGCCTGGTCCGCCATTCCATATAAAGGTGACAGGTCTCACTTCTCCTTCCGATAGGTTTGTCTTGGTGTAAGCAAAGGTGAAAATGGATGCTCTGGGCTCGCCCTCAAGGTCCCTGATATAGGTTTCACCTGCTACCGCCTGATAGTCAATGAGTTCGCCACTGAAGCGGCCTGAATGCTCGCTCACGAAGCGAGTCGGTCCCGGGATGTCGATGGTGACGGTCTCTGCCTGCTCGGCGGCAATCGCGGTATTGAGGGCTAGCGGCAAGGTCTTGCAGAGGACTATTAGAGCTGTTACTCGATTCATTTTTTTAGTGCCTGGAAATTTTATTTGTCGTCAGAAATCGCAGCGCGAATTGCCGCAGCAGTGTATTCGGCGCGAAAGTTAATCATATCCTTGCCAAGTTGGATCGTCTCGGCCAGTGGTGTGATGGCGACGCCATTGATGGAAGCGAGCCCTGCATCCACGCGCTGCTGGTAGCGCACCTGATCAGGGTCTGTCACCATCATCATCGCGGTGACCCAGATGTCGTCGTGATAGCCATCGTGCTGGGTCTCGGCAACCCCCAACTCTTGCTCGGTGAATCGCTCGGTTTTTACCCAGCCTGGTTCGTAAAACTCACGGATGAAATGAATGTCAGTGGCTTCGCCCGACCAGGCCTCTGCCAATTTATCGGCGACATTCGCCATGCCGCGTTGATTACCTCCGCTGTCACCGATCATAACAATATCGGAGAAACCTGCCTGCTTGAGGCTGCTGGCGATATCGCTAAGCAGTGCTTCATAGGTTGCTGCACTGAGGCTAATTGAACCGGGGTAAAGCATCGCACCTGAAGGTGGCTCAATACTGCCCTCCGGCACGAACTTTACGATGGGTGCACACATTGCGTTGCCTAACTCTGCGGCGATAGCGGGACAGGCAGCTTCGAGAATCAGATTATGCTTGCCGGTGGCGAGGTATGGCCCATTCTCTTCGATACCACCGGTTGCGATGATTACAATGGAGGTCCCGTCGGCGATGAGATCCCGTATTTCCATCGAGGTGAGTTCTTCCAGCCAATACGACTGGCCTGCAGCGATTGGTCGTTCTGTGCTTTGCCACTGGTCCAACTCGTTATTCTGCGCGAAAGCACTGCAAGCGCAGAAAGCGAGCGGGAGCAAGGTGTATTGCTTCAATACTGATAAGTGCTCGGGAAAGTTCACTGTCAAATCCTCATCAGGAATAAGTGTTTGGGGCGCGAGTTTCCGCGCGCAGCTTGATTCAATGCGTGCCATGCTACCGCAAAATTCAGGTGATCGCTCTCCGGGGTCGCCACGTACGAGGCAAGATACAAAATGTTTCAATAGCAGGCATTTATGGGGGATTTGGCCCATTGACAGGACATTGGTGATAACGCCTAATCTATTCTTGCTTTTTTGGCATGAGCTAACCTTGGTGAACATCAGTGTGACCCACATTAGTGCGCTGCTTGGCGCCGCCTGCCCAACAATGAGTATCAGATTTGTCTCTTAAGATTCGCCATATCCTGCTGTCAGGACTTGTTCTGCTGGTATTGATTGCTGCCTTCATCCTGTTGCGCTCTCCCGCTATCAAGGGGGAGGGGCCATTGTTGACTGAGCAGATTTCTGAAAGCGAACTGATTGCCCGGGGTGAGTACCTGATTACTGCAGCGAACTGTGCCAGTTGCCACACCACCAATGACGGAGAGTTCATGGCGGGTGGCCTATCCTTTGAAACCCCTTTCGGCACGATCTACTCCACCAATATCACGCCTGACCCGGAAACCGGGATTGGTACATGGTCAGATTGGGATTTTATGAATTCGCTGCGCCATGGTATTCGACCAAATGGCGAGCACTTGTATCCGGCATTTCCCTATACGTCATATACCAAGGCCAGCGATGAAGACATCGCTGCCATGTACGCCTACCTGCAATCCATCGAGCCAGTAAATCAGCCGCCACTGCAAAACGAGCTGGAATTTCCTTATAATCTGCGCTCGCTAGTGGCATTCTGGAAAGTACCCTATTTTGATGCTGGAGCCTTCGAGTCGGAACCTGATCAGTCTGCAGAATGGAATCGCGGCGCCTACCTGATAGAAGCCCTGGCCCATTGCAGCGCTTGCCACACGCCGCGTAATGCCTTTGGCGCTGCGCAGTTGGATGCCCACATGAGCGGCGGTGAGTATATGGATCTGGTTAGCAGCGGCGAATACCGCGCGTGGTCAGCGCCAAACCTCACATCCTCTGATCGTGGTCTCGCGCTCTGGTCACACAATGATGTGGCCCGCTACCTAAAGACTGCGCGCAATGAGATTCTCGAGTCGTTTGGGCCAATGAATGAGGTCATTCTTAACAGCACCCGCTATCTTGCAGAAGACGATATTGATGCGATGGCAACTTACCTGAAGTCTCTTACACCGGTCGCGGATCGCAGCACCGCAGAACCTGATGCCGGGCTCATGGGGCGAGGCAGAACTATTTACAACCTGCACTGTGGCACCTGCCACTTACCCACCGGTGCGGGTGACTCGGAAATGGCGCCGCGATTGAACCGGGGCAGCCTGGTGGTACAGGATGAAAACCCGGCCTCAATGATTAATGCCATTTTGTATGGTCCACAAGTGCCAACGCCACCCTTGCCGCCAAAATGGCGTGAAGTGATGGAAGAGTATCAGTACACCCTGGATGACGAAGAGGTTGCAGCAGTCGCCACCTTCATTCGTCACTCATGGGAAAATGCGGCCGGTATTGTTACCCCAGAACAGGTGGCTCGGCAGCGCTAGTCGCCTCCCGCTCGCGATTGCCCAATAAGAGCTTGACCGGGCGACCCGGTCAGGTAACTTAGAATAACTATGGTTAAATAGGCAGATTTGATGAAAACAGCTCTCGCCAAGACCAAAGCCGCAGGCAGCTTGATACTTGTGCTTTTCGCCGGACTGCTGGTGGCCTGTGGTCAACAGCCCAGCGAACCTACAGAGCCGGAAACAGCTGCCTCACCGCTGCGGACGCGTCTGTTAACCGGAGAACAATATTCCAACACCATCGCCGCTGTGTTTGGCGAAGATGTCGCCAATAGTGTGTTGCCGCCGATTCCACCGATGGACCGCACTGACGGTTTGCTGGCCTCAGGCACTGCATTTGTTGGCGTGACCTCCGATCAGGTGTCTCAGATTCAGCAAACTGGCGCGGCGATTGCCGCCCGGGTAGTGGATGCAGAGCACCGTGACTTTCTGATCCCCTGTTCCCCGGAATCAATTGCAGCTGCCGACACATCGTGTGCCGGTTTGTTTCTGGGCGAAGCGGGTCGATTACTGCTGCGTCGACCACTCGAAGAAAGCCGTTTGGCTGAACTGGTGCAGATCGCGGACTATGCTGCTGAGCAGACAGAAGACTTTTATGATGGACTGTCTCTGGCCCTAGAGGCTATCTTAATTAGTCCAGATTTCGTATTCATAGCGGATCGCGCAGAACCGGACCCTGACGCCCTAGGGCAGGAGCGTCTGGACAGTTATTCCGTGGCCTCTCGGCTTAGCTTCCTGCTGTGGAATGCACCGCCGGATGATACCCTTCTGCTGGCGGCAGAATCCGGGGAATTGCATACCGAAGCGGGCCTTGCCGAATCGGTAAACCGCATGCTTGCCAGCGCCCGTCTCGAGGACGGTATGCGCGCCTTCTTCGATGATCTGATGACATTCGATGAATTTGAAAGCCTGGCTAAAGACCCCAATGTCTATCCCATGGTTACCGGCACCACGCTAGAGCACGCGAGAGAGCAGACCTTACGGACTGTTATCGATCACCTGATTACCCGGGAAGCCGATTACCGGGATCTGTTTACGACCAAGAATACTTTCATGTCGATGCAGCTGGCTACGGTCTACGACACCCCCACCAGGCAAGGCTGGGTACCCTACGAATTTGAAGAAGACAGCCCGCGCATAGGGCTGCTAACCCATATCAGTTTCCTGGCGGTGAATTCCCATTCCGTGCGCAGCTCACCCACGCTGCGGGGCAAAGCGCTGCGTGAGACCTTCCTGTGCCAGAAAGTGCCGGACCCGCCACCCGATGTTGATTTTTCCGCGCTATTAGAGGCCGAAAACGCGCGCACAGCCAAGGAACGTCTGGCGGCCCATAACTTGAACCCTTCCTGCGCGGGCTGCCATCTGGTGACCGACCCCATGGGTCTGTCCCTGGAGAATTTCGACGGGGCCGGCCGGTTTCGCGAAACTGAGAATGGCGCCGAACTGGAGATAGCCGGTGAGCTGGACGGTATTTTCTATGAAGATATTGCCGGTCTCGCCGAGGCCACGCGAAACCACCCTAAACTCTCGTCCTGTCTGGTAAATCGGCTCTATGCATATGGTACTGGTGGGCCTGTGTCCCTTAGGCACGATCGCGACACGTTAGCGTGGTTTGAGCACCGCTTTGTTGTAAATGGTTACAAGTTACCCGGCTTATTGCGTGATATTGCGCTCTCAGGCGCCTTTTCGAGCGTGAGGTCAGCGGAAACTCCGGGTAATATAGAGCATTCGTTTCCAATCAAGTCACCTGCTGAAAGAGCCGGCGCTGAGCGACTGGCCAGCGTGGAGAATCAGTGATGAAAAAGCTGGATCAGAAACTAAGTCGACGTCGATTTCTCAAGGGTACCCTGCACGGAGGCGCCGTTTCCGTGGGCCTGCCCCTGCTTAATTTGTTCCTAAACGAGAACGGCACCGCCTATGCTGACGGCAAGCCTATCCCGCAGCGCTTCGGTACCTGGTCCTGGGGGCTGGGTATGAGCCAGTCTATCTTTGTGCCCAAGAAGACTGGACCCAATTTTGATCTCCCCGAAGAAATTGCGGCTTTGGCGCCAGTGCAGCAACACATCAATCTCTATACCAACTTCCATGTATTCAAGGACGATGCCCCGAATCTCTGCCATCACTCAGGCTGGGTGGTTTTGCGTTCAGGGATTGCACCTACTGCGCGGGAAAACCGGCCTGGTGAAACGATTGATGTCTCGGTGGCTCGTCAGATTGGCAATGCAACCCGTTTTCGCAGCTTAAGCGCGACGGCCACGGGCGATGTCAGGGACAGCTTCAGCTACGAGGGTGGTAACTCCGTGAACGCACCGGAGTGGTCGCCACTGCGTTTTTATCAACGCCTGTTTGGTGATGGTTTCCAGGATCCGAATACGGCTACCTTTACCCCGGATCCCAGAGTGATGGTGCGCAAGAGCGCGCTCACCGCCGTTCAGGAAGAGGCGCAAAAGCTTGAGAAATCCCTTGGTGCTGAAGATCGCCGACGTCTAGACCAGTACTTCACGGGTCTGAGAGACCTGGAGCGACGCTTCGATCTGCAGTTGGCCAAGCCAGATCCACTCGAGGCCTGCGTTATGCTGGAGGAGCCCATGGATCTGCCCACGGGATTGGATGCTGATCTGGTTGCCAAGCGCCACCGCATGATGACGGATCTGATGCTAATGGCCGTGGCCTGTGACCAGACCCGCGTCTTCAATATGTTTTATGCCTCGGCATTCTCTGCCACCACTCAGCCGGGTTACGACAAGCCGCACCACACCGCGACTCACGAAGAAGCGGTAGATCCTGTGCTTGGTTACCAGCCCCGCACGTCCTGGTATACCCGCCGAGCCATGGAAGAGTGGGCCTATTATGTGCAGGCTCTGGCCGACTTCAAGGAAGGTGACGGCTCACTGCTGGATAATAGCTTTATTTACGCGACCACCGACCAGTCTTTTGCCAAGATTCACGCTATCGATGGCATTCCCATGTTCAGCGCTGGCACTGCCGGTGGCCGAGTGAAGACCGGCCTGCATATCGACGGCGGGGGATCGCCGGGCTGCCGATTGGGCTATACAGCGCAGAAATTGATGGGGCTGGATATTGAAACCTGGGGTGATAAGAGCAACACCACCTCCAGCGATATCGGCGAAATCCTGGTCACTTAGTCCTGCTCACCCGGGCCCTACTGACCCAGGTTTGCACACACAGCTCTGATCAAACAGGGAGCCAGCAGTGAATGTTCTCAACCGACTTTCAATAGTTTCAGTGCTCGGGCTTTTGCCAGCCTTGGCTGCAGTTGCCGATGAAGGCCTGTATACCGAAGCATACCGCGACGTTCCCATGCCGGCAGGATTTCGAGTAGAGGCATCTCCTGAAGGCCCGGTGTTTGCGAATACCAATGGCATGACCATTTATAAGTGGCCACAGCATAAGCTCCGCAACGGCTACAGCGGCGAGTCTCCCAGCAATCCAGCTTGCTATGACGAAGTGCTCACGGTGACTGCTGGCCTGATGAGCCCATACCCACCGGGTATCAAACTCCCTGAATTAGACAAGCGCAAAAGCTGCACTGATCTGTGGCATCCAGTTGTTGCTGCGGCTGATGCCGAAGAGGTGGGCGAATGGACTATCGTTGAACGCCGTGACGGCTCTTTGCAGTGGGCCTATGAAGAGCAGCCGCTTTATACCTCAATTAAGGACAGCCAGCCTGGCGATGTAATGGGTGGAACCCGGCGTAGCTTCGGTGGAGATTCGCCGGCCAAACGCGTTCCGGTGGGGCCGCCATCCCTTCATCCCCCTGGCTTCAGTATTCGCAGTGCTTTTAATGGCCGCATGCTCGCCACTGATCGCAGCGCTTCGGTTTACAGTTTCGATGGTGACACCGCCAACAGCATAGCCTGCGAGGGGCCGTGTCTCACTAATTGGGAGCCGGTTGTTGCGCCATCCCTGGCTCGCGAGCAGGGTGAATGGTCCCTGTTTGAGCGCTCGCCGGGCGTGCGGCAATGGGTATTCAGGGGCAAGCCTTTATATACCTACGCATTGGATACCGGCACCTGGTCACAAACTGGCACTGACATCCCCGGCTGGAACAATGTTTATACCCAATTGGCCGACCCTTACCCCGCCAGTTTCAAATCCCAGCCTACAATGGTTGGCAACGCGCTGGCCACTGCAGACGGCAAGTCTATCTATATATACAACTGCGGTGAAGATTCGCAGGACCAGCTTGGCTGCGATCACCCCGATGATACGCAGGTCTACCGCCTGGCTATGTGTGGTGCGGGCGACCCGGTTCGCTGCCAGGAGCACTGGCCGTATCTAATCGCTGGCGCCGATGAAGGGTCTACCGGCAGGATCTGGCGCGTGGTCTGGATTGACCCAATGACAGGACGCTTTGCTGAACCCAATCAAGAAGGTGCTTTGAGGATTTGGACCTACCGTGATCGACCGGTCTATACCTTTGGTGGCGATAAGCGCCCTGGCGACCTGCATGGTGGCGGTACAGGTGAATGGAGAGGGCAGCGCAATGGCCTCAAAGCCATCATGCTGCGCGACGATTTCTTTCGAGGGCATCTATGATGAGTGCAATGATGATCACCTTTTTTTCCAGGCAAGCAAATTACGCAGCGCTGCTTTGCGGTGGTGTGCTGCTAAGCAGCTTGGCGGTTCACGCCGACGAGTCACGCATACGCAACCGCACCATTAGCTATGTGATGACAGACTTGTTCTGGTCGGTTTACCAAACCGAAGACGCGAAGCAGGAATGCCCCCGTGGTTTCAACGATGGACCGCGTGAGCAGTTCGAAAAGCTGTTTCCTTATCACGAAGGTCTGTCGGTAGAAGAGACGCAACTAGCCCAGGAAATTGAGACCTGGCACCCCACGACTGAATCCGATGGGTTCGAATTCTATGAAGTGCAAGGCGAGTTGTCCTGGGGGCTAAACCTCGATGGTGAAGTCAGTCCCAATGATTTTACCCATCCTGATGGTACAGCCGGCATCGACAATGAAGTTTACCGCGCGGTAGGCTGCGTTATTGGTTTTCGCGGACCCGATGGCGTCGAATACATCTTCCAGGACAAGGCGATTCTGGATGAAGAATACAATCGCATGATGATCGAACTCTCCGAGGTCGACAGTCTGGAAAATGATGACACCGTGGTGGTCAATATGTATCGCGGCATGGACCGATTGCTAACCAACGCCACCGGCCAGGAAGTCATGGCTGGAGGTACCCAACGCATCGACTATCGCTGGGGGAAAAGCCTGATCCGTCAGTTCAATGCCAGGATTGTAGATGGCGTGCTAATCACCGAGCCGATGCCGGAGATGGTTATGCCCTGGCAGAACCTGAGTGTTCCCTCGATTCATATCTTCAAGGATGCGCGCTTTCAACTTGATCTGACTTCAGAGGGGGCAGGCGGAATTCTGGCGGGCTATGCTGATGTGGATAGCTGGTACTATCAGCTGATTCGTAACGATTCAACGCATCACTTAAGCAACGGCCAGATCTCTGGCATCTCGCTCTACAAGGCACTCCGACGTTTAGCTGATGCTCACCCCGATCCTGAAACCGGCGAGAACACAGCGATTTCTGCATCTCTGGATGTGAAGATGGCGCAGGTCTACATTGTGCATCCAGACAGCAAGGCAGGCGAGTAGTAAGCTGCAAGCTATGCGCTGTTGGCTAGAATCCGGTCCAGCTGATCCGCAAACTGTTTCTTGTCCCCATTACTGAAGGCGGCTGGACCGCCTGTGTGTTCGCCACTGCTGCGCATCGTATCCAGAAAATCCCGCATATTCAGACGCGCGCCAATGTTCCCCTTGGTGAATTTTTCTCCCCGTGGACTGAGGGCGTTTACGTCCTTTGCGATAACCTCCGCAGCCAGAGGAATATCGCTGGTGATAACCAGATCGTTAGCTTCCGCAAGCCTCACGATCTCGTTGTCAGCCACATCAAAACCGGCAGCTACCTGCACGGCGCTAATGAACCTGGAAGGTGGAGTGCGAAGCGCTTGATTGGCTACCAGGGTCAACTGTGTGCCGGTGCGCTCTGCGGCGCGAAACAGAATGTCCTTGATCGCGCCGGGGCAAGCATCGGCATCTACCCAGATTTTCATGCTAGTGATTTCATCTTGGCTTAAAGTTTAAGTCGCTCTCGTGCCGCGTCATATTCCGTTCGTAAGCGTGCGACTAATTTACCGGCGGGTAATACCGCTTTCACCGCATTGATACCCTGACCGGAGCCCCAGATATCTTTCCAGGCTTTCTGTTTTGAACTTCCGCCAGAGCCGAAATTCATGTTGGAAGGGTCGCTTTCAGGTAAATCGTCCGGATCGAGTCCGGCAGCCTCGATGGAAGGTCGCAGGTAGTTGCCGTGAACGCCGGTGAACAGGTTGGTATAGACGATATTGTTGGATGCATTCTCTACGATCCCATTCTTATAGCCCTCAGCGGCATTGGCTTCCTCAGTCGCGATAAAAGCAGAACCAAGATAAGCGAGGTCTGCGCCCATTGCCTGGGCCGCCAGCACACCATCTCCAGTTGAAATTGCGCCAGACAGCAAAACTGGCCCATCAAACCATTCCCTAACCTCCTGAATAAAGGCCATGGGAGACAGTGTGCCGGCATGACCACCAGCCCCAGCCGCCACGCAGATCAAGCCATCGGCGCCTTTTTCTATGGCTTTTTTGGCAAAGCGATTATTGATTACGTCATGCAGGCAAATTCCACCATAGGAGTGAATTGCTTCAAATACCTCAGGGCGCGCTCCCAAGGATGTGATGATAACTGGCACCTCGTGTTTCACACAAAGCTCAACATCTTGCATAAGTCTGTCATTAGAATTATGAACGATCTGGTTTACCGCAAAAGGTGCTGAGAGATTTTCAGGATTGGCCGCGTCATGCTCCGCGAGCTCGGCTTTGATGCGGGTAAGCCATTTATCCAGTTCTTCAATTGGGCGTGCATTCAGGGCTGGAAATGATCCGACTACGCCGGCCTTGCACTGGGCAATGACCAGGTCTGGATTGGAAATAATGAAAAGAGGCGCTCCTACTACAGGTACTGAAAGGCGACCTTGCATACATTTTGGTATCGACATAATAACTATCTATCTCTTTTGGCTTGGTTCTTTGTTGGTAAATTCATGAAAGCTACTGGTGTCCGAAACCCCAAGTGCGTTCGATGTGCCTGCCGTGAAAGTCGGTCAGGAGATCGCTGTTTTGAGGCTCGACCATTATAATAACCGCTGCGGTTATTGCTTACCAGATTGGTCGCTGGCTGGAGTAAACTTCGACCAATAGCGTAACTGGTTTTTTGGAAATAACAATCTGGAGTACAGGTAGGCTATCTAAGGGGTTATAGATTTTCAAGACGGCTGGCACTAGTGGTGAAGATCTCGATATTGGTTTTTGAACCAGTACTTTGAGAAAACGCCTGAATTGCTAGCAATCTGGTCGCGCTAAATTAGCGCTTGGCGATAATCATGGCGAAATGTGGGAGCAAGTTGCCACTGTCCGCCAGGTTATTCTCGATAGTAAAAATTAGTTCGAGCATTTTGATCGATTCAGGTTCGTCTTGACGAAAACTAATTGCAATATCCTGCAGTATTTAATGTGGCAGCGTGCCGCCAGTGAATTAAATTCCCCTACGTGAAAATGCCCGTCGATGTTATCCATTATCTCTTCAGAATGGATTGCCTCTGACGGGTCAACGCGCTTCACCTCCTCTGGGTCTGGGGAATATGTGTGGCTGCGGCTATGTTCCGCGTGAGAGGCTCGAGTTTTGGCAGGGGCCATTTGAAATACACCCCGCATTGCTCCTTATCAGCAGGGTGCTAAAATAAATCGGCCAGCTAAGCTGATAACTAGAAATATGTTGGCAATTCCGCTAATTTGATAACCTTGAAAGAGTAACCTGAGCCGAGCTCGGGTTTTAGTAGAGTTTGAGCGGGAACAGATCCAGACGCGCCCGTATACAGTGAAGGCGGACTCTAAAGTGATCTAATAGCTGATCTGATTAGTGGTCTCATAAGGGAGCGGAAATATGCAGCCAGTTTGTCTAATCATTGGCGCGGGTGCCGGAATAGGTGGCCATGCAGCGAAACGTTTTGCCCAGGGAGGCTTCCATGCTGCGCTTTGTCGCCGTACTGACCAGCAGGGTCTGGATCAACTGGTGGCAACTATTGAGTCAAGCGGTGGTTCAGCTTCTGGCTATCTGCTGAATGCCGTGGAAGAAAACACTATTGAGGAGCGCATTCGAGCCGTTGAAGCAGAGGTGGGTCCCATAGAGGTCGTGATCTATAATCTGGGCGCACAGATTGGAGATAGGGCACTACAAGACACGCCGGCTAAAGTATTCGAACTGGGGTGGCGCATGGGCACCTTCGGTCTTTTCCGGACAGCACAAACCGTATGCCCGCTGATGCAGCAACGAGGCAAGGGAACACTGTTAGTAACTTCGTCGACTGCGGCTGTGCGTGGTAATGCCGGTCAGCATTCCCATGCCGCGGCCATGGGTGGCCGCCGCATGCTGTGCCAGTCACTCAATGCGCAGTATGGCCCTGATAATATTCATGTCTCACATATCATCATTGATGGACCGGTAGACGCCCCCGATACCCTGGGCAAGATGCTTGGGGCTGAGCGTTTTCAACAGCTTAGGGATACTACCGGCGCAGAGGAGGGATTGCTGCAGCCAGAAAAAGTTGCTGAGACATACTGGCATCTCTCGCAACAGCATCGCTCAGCCTGGACCCATGAGTTAGATCTGAGACCCTATTCTTCACTGCCTTGGTGGAATCATTGAACATGATGACAATGCAGGAATTAAAAATTCAGTTCTGATGAGTCTCAACCGACTGCATACTGCAAGTAATTTTGGCAGTTCGAGCAATTAGATCGGTACGTCTGAACTCCGCGCTCTATCGACTGTAAGAAAGTCAAAAGCTTGCACTTTAATCTCCACCAGAGGGTGTTTCCATCGAATCTTATTTTCTGCCCTTGTTAGAGGAGAATAGGAATGCCGCTATTTTGCTGGTGCCGATGCTGGCATTCGCTGAGGCCTGCGTTGGTATAGGGGTTTTCATTTCTGGTGCTTTTCTCGTCATCGTTTCTTCACTCTTGTTTTTTAACGAGATGGCGTCACTTCAAGCAATTTGTTTGTTGGCCATGACGGGCGCGTTGTTTGGAGATCACATCGGTTTCTATGTGGGGCACTTCGTTGGTCCAAAACTGCATGCGTCGCAGTTCGCGCTAAGGCATAAGGAAGCGATCGCGCGGGCCGACGCCATGATTTTCAAGTATGGGCCTTCCACTATATTCATCGGCCGCTTTGTGCCCGCAGTGCGCAGTATATTGCCTGCTCTAATTGGCATGAGTGGTTTCAGTCGGCGGCTCTATTCCTTTCTCGATATGCTGGCCTGTGCCCTGTGGGCTATTGCTCTGGGCGCAATCGTGTATTTCATTGGCGAGACTTTCTGACAATGATGCTTACTTGGAGGCCTGTTTTTTCTTAAAACGCCTGGAGGCAGTAAAATGACAGCGTGAGACTGAGGCTAACCGCTGATTCCAAAAGCTGGCGTAATGGACATTTGGGGGCGTCGGCGCTAGTCTAGAGGGTTAGCAATTTAGTCCAGTAACTCAATTAAATTAGCCAGTAAACAATGAAGCGTCCCAGGCTTTTGTTCTCAATTATTGCCCCGGACTAATGGTTTCATGGACTAGCAAATCCATTGCCTATATGCTTTAACTCAAAGGTGCTTAAAGGGCTCGCTAGCAGATATTAAGCAGCAACCCGCGGAGAATAACGGTTATTAAGAGGGTTCCCATTCATGAAGAAGAAATCTAACCGTCCCAACCAAATTGCCTCGGATTCACGCCGAGGATTCATCAAGCGTGCTGGTGCGGCATCAGCGTTCATGATTGTGCCGCGGGCAGTGCTCGGTGGTGAAAATTACATTGCTCCCAGCGACAAGCTGAACATCGCGGCCGTCGGCGCTGGCGGTAAGGGGCGCTCCGACATCCAGAGTGTTGCTCATGAAAATATCTATGCCATTTGTGATATGGATGATGGCCGCCTCGCTGACACGCTGCAGCAGGAATTTGCCACAGCGTTTCGAGACAAGGTCAAGACCTATCGAGACTACCGCGTGATGCTCGACAATGAGCCCGAGATCGATGCGGTGCTGATTAGTACGCCTGATCATATGCACGCGCCTATTGCGATGCATGCCATGAATATGGGCAAGCATGTGTATGTCCAAAAACCGCTTTGTCACACCGTGAATGAATGCCGCGTGCTGGCATCAGCTGCAGAGGCAAACAACGTGGTATCCCAGATGGGTAATCAGGGGCACGCTGAGGAAGGTGCGCGGGTGATCAATGAATGGGTTGCTTCCGGAGCGCTGGGCACGATTCGTGAAGTTCATTGCTGGACCAATCGCCCGGTGTGGCCGCAGGGTATAGGGAGACCCGAAAGTAATATGCCGATTCCAGAAAGCGTGGGTTGGGATCTCTGGCTAGGAGCAGCGCCTCACCGTCCTTATGTGGAACGAGCCTATCATCCGTTCAACTGGCGCGGGTGGCTGGATTTTGGCACCGGTGTAGTTGGTGACATGGGCGCCCACATCATCGACCACCCATATTGGGCCTTGGATCTTGGTTTGCCGACAAAAATCACCGCCAGCTCCTCACGTTTCGGTCGCGAACTGGAGACCTTTCCAATCGCGTCCAAGATTCACTTCGATTTTCCGGCGAGTAACGGCAGGCCGCCAGTCAAGATGACCTGGTATGACGGAGGGCTGCTGCCAGAGCGCCCAGAGGGCTTGGAAAACGGTCGTCAGATGGGAGATAACGACGGGGGAGTTCTCATCGTGGGCGACAAGAATACCTTGATGCATGGTGTATATGGCCGCAATCCGCAGCTGATTCCGGAATCGGTCCACGCCTCTACATCGGTGCCAGCCAGAACACTGGCCCGCTCCCCTGGGATCTATCAAGAGTGGATTGACGCCATCAAGGATCGCAGCAAGCGCACAACATCAGGTTTTGATTATTCTGGGAAACTCACCGAGACTATGCTGCTGGGCAATATCGCGACGATTAGGGCCAATGAACACAAGGTGCTGGAATATGATGGCAGCGCCATGCGTTTCACCAATGATGAAGGGGCAAACGCCTATCTGAACAAGACTTATCGTCCGGGATTCGGTCTCGCCTGACTGCTGGGGAGTGAGAAGCTTATGGCACAATCTACGGCTCGGTGTCCTGTTGTGCACAACAGAATGATGAGATGGACTTAATTGCTTGATACGCAGCAAATGAAATTCTTTCTGAATCAAGTCTTGGCTAGTGCATTCGTAACTGTTGTTCTGGCCATGATGACTGCCAGCCTTTACGCGCAAACCGTCGATTGGCGCCAGCGGGGGCCTGAGCCCGCCAAGATTGAAGGTGCCGGCATGAGCGCCGCTCCATCCGACGCGATCGTTCTATTCGGTGGCAATAATCTTGATGCTTGGGTCACTGCAGTATCGGAAGAGCCTGCAAGTTGGCGAATAGAGAATGGGGTAACGACTGTCACGCCAGGCTCGCGAACTATCAAAACCAAACAAGTCTTTGGCGATATCCAGCTGCATTTGGAATGGCGCCCCACGGCTGTTATCGAGGGAAGCGGCCAGAGTCGAGGCAATAGCGGCATCTTCCTGCAATCAATCTATGAGGTTCAGATTCTCGATAGCTGGGAGAACCCTACCTATGTCAACGGTCAGGCTGGCTCCATCTATC
>Ga0315330_10000649_pt1 | contig 22214 bp, 34 predicted proteins | sample M140m34915metaG_FD_203453 | JGI IMG/M metagenome (GOLD analysis project Ga0315330, IMG submission 203453) | Ammonia-oxidizing marine archaeal communities from Monterey Bay, California, United States - M1 40m 34915 | ecosystem: Environmental > Aquatic > Marine > Intertidal zone | place: USA...
ATCAGCTGCTACAGTTCTTTTCACATTAACTTCTTTACGATTTTCTTCTTCAATTCCAATACGCGATTGAGCCAATCGAAGCTCAGCAGTTGAGACTGTTGATCTAAGGCCGCCCACAGCCGATGTATCCCGTACTTGGATCGAGGTAGCTTTAGCATTAGAGAGAGTACTAATATTGCCAGATATTCTTTCAAGTTCTGCATCATAGCGTAAAACGTCATCTTCATAAAACTTTGCTTTATTTTCTAAAAACTCTATTTGGTTTTCATTAACTATTAATTTTTGATATGTTTCTTGATAAGCAGCAGATAAGAATCCGTATATACCCATACTGGTAATTAAAACTAATATTATACACGCAATGGTTAAGTAACCTCTCAGTAACTTATTAATAGTATCCCAATACTGATATAGTAAAGAAGCAATCACTAACTTAGCTACTTCTAATGAACCAGCCATTATTATAACTTCAAATGTAGCACCAGCAAATAGTTTACTTAAACCACTAACTGAATAGAAAGCAGCTGAACCACTAACTGATAATGCTGATAAAGCTATTATCGTAGGAAATATGTTTCTTCTAATTCTATTGATCATTGTATTAACAGTAACAAGACTGCTGCTGCACCAACTGTAGTACCGATCTTATACAATTTTTTAGCACGAGCCTCTTTTTTGAGTTGTTTTTCTAATTCTTTTGATAACTCAGAACTAGTACCCAATTGTAGATCTTTTTGATCAATTATAGTTTGGTAATTTATAACCTGGGTCTGTAAATTTGAAACTAATAACGTTTGTGTTTCTAACTTACCATTAGTCTCAACTAATAGTTCATTAAGAGTTTTTAACTCTAATTTCAATCCATCACCTGAAATAAGGTCCTTAACTACTAATTTAGCAACTGGTTTAGTTAACTGAATCTTTTTGTTGAGCGTATCGTTCTGCGAAAAAGCGTTCAAGCTCATCATCACCAAACATATCGACAGCGTTAAGTTTCTCATTTGTTTCTTTTTTAATAACATTTATACTGTAATTTAAGTTACGTATCTTTTTATCATACTCAACTACTTTAATTTCTAAAGAGTCAGCTTGTTTATCTAAAAGCTCATTCTTTGTATGTAAAGAATCAACTTTCTTTTCTAACATCTCTATCTTTTTGAGATAGGATTCTACATTAACTGTTTCTTCTTTCTTATTAATTATCCAGAAGATACATAACGTAGTAATACATAAAAGTATAACTGATATACGGTCCATAAATACAATATAATAAATTCTTATCGATTATCCAACTAAAAGTTGTTTGAATCTATTCCAATCAAACGCTGAACCTGGATCAGTTTTACCTTTTCCTTTTCCTCTTACATGATCACCTGAACAGTCTGAATGTCTTACAATGTTATCTGCTGATATATTATATTTATTCATCCAATACTTGCATGTTTCAACAGATGTTATCATTTGTTCTTCTGTATAAGTACCTTCTGTTTCTATTGCTTTAGAAAATGATCCATAATCATGAGTACCAGGTACTAATAGTTCAAAACCTAAATAATGAGAGTTTAATCCAGATAATCCATCCCATTCAGATTTACCTGCATGAAAAGCCTTACCAGGAGAACTAACCATTTTTTCATAAGTACCATCTGGTTTGATAAAACCATGTACTGATAATCCTATTGATTTTAAAAAGTCATGAGCATACATTGGTCCGTCATCCATCTTTAGATACTCGGCCATTGAGTGTACTATTACTCCTTTAGGTTTGATTGGCATAATTACTCTTCTTTATTCTCTTTTTTACCACCGAATATTTTACCTGCTTCAGCTATACCAAATGAACCTAATACTATCCATACAAATGAATTGTAAATAAATTCGTTGATAACTAAATCTTTTCCTGTGTAACCAGTTATAAGATCTGCTAAAGCAAACACTACTATAATTACGAATGATGCGAAACCAACTACTGTTTTTTCATTGATATCGTTATTGTCGTTAAATAAGTCTTTAAAAGCCATTTAAATTAGTTATTGTTTGTTTTTATTATAAGCTTGTGTTCCAAAGAACGCTGCAACTATTGCTGCAACTGAAACAAAATATGTTGCTGCCATATCACCTAACACTTGTGATGCTTGATCTAACCCTACAAGATTAGCTAGCACGACTGCAAATGGATATAACAACATACCAAATAAAGCAAACCATGCCATCTTACGTTGAGCATCTCTCATCGCATCTTGATCATCGAGTTCTTTTCTTCTAAACTCTAGATACATTTCATGTTCTGCTTTTGATACTTTACCGTCACCATTTGTATCAGCTGGGTGTAAAGCTTTCTTTTCTTTTTCTTCCATATTCATAAATAGTTAAAAACTCAACCTTCCTCCAATCATGAAGTTTACCATGGTAGGAAAGTTATCTATAGTAGCATCTATAACTGTCGTACCTAATGTAAGGCCAAATCGTTGTGTAAACATATAATTAAAATTCGCACCACCTATTAGAAGTACATCTGTATTCCAAGTAGTATCATAATTATCTAAACTCATAGTCACAAAAGGAGATGATACTGCTAACATAGGACTAATAGTTAATCTATCATTATACTTATAAGGTTTAGTAGCAAAACCAGTTAATGAACCAGCTAATACTAAATCATCATAGTATATGTATCCTTCTCTTACATCTAATTCTACTGAGGTTATAGATGTACCTAATGCTACTCCTCCTACAAATCCTTTCTTACCCATAAAGACTAAACTATGATTCATAGTACCCATATAGGTAGTAAACATTTTCATACCTCCTAAAGAAGCTGAATATACTCTGTTAACTCTTCCTTCATCATTTATATGAACTTTAGAATAACTTAAATTAAGCATGTATTGTTCTAAATTATCATACACCATTAAGTTAGCTCCAAACGTTTCAGTGCCCATAAGAGTTGTTTGACTTAAACCAAACATTGTAGCATAAGAGTACTTTCCATCAGGTCCTTGTTGAGATAATACGTTAGCGGCAAGGACTGGAGGAGCAAAAGCTCTTTTTTTCTTTTTCTTCTTTCCGTCCTCCTCTTCATCTTCGTCGTTGCTTTCCTCTTTAGAGTCATCTTCTTCATCTTCATCAGACTCTTCTTCGTCAGACTCCTCTTCTTCTGATTCTTCTTCACTGTCCTCTTCTGACTCCTCGTCAGATTCTTCTTCTGATTCTGATTCTTCTTCTGACTCTTCTTCTGATTGTTCTTCATCTGATTCTTCTTTTTCGGATTCTTCTTCGGTTGACTCTTCTTCAGAGGACTCTTCCTCTGTAGACTCTTCTTCAGTGCTTTCCTCTGATTCAGATTCACTTTCACTCTCACTTTCACTTTCTGATTCAGATTCTGATTCACTTTCGGTACTATCATCAGATTCACTCTCTGTAGATTCACTTTCACTTTCGGATGATTCTGATTCTGTGCTTTCACTTTCAGTACTTTCTGATTCAGTAGATTCAGTTTCAGTTGATTCCGTTTCTGTTGATTCAGTTTCAGTACTTTCAGTCGACTCGGTACTTTCTACTTCTGTTGATTCAGATGAACTTTCTTGAGACGTTTCTTGCGAGCTTTCTCCGCTTGATGACGTTTCGGATGAAGAAGCTTCTGTAGTCGTTTCAGTACTTTGCGTTTCTGTTGAACCAGTTCCTTCAGTACTACTTGTGTCTGGTTGCGTACTGCTCTGGCTTGATTCAGTTGTTGTGGGTTGTGTTGTACTCGTATCAGGAGTACTCGTGTCTGGTGTAGATGTAGTTGTATCCGGTACGCTTGTATCAGGAGTCGAAGTCGTAGCATCTGGTATAGTAGTCGTAGGTGCTTCTGTAGAAGTGGGAACGTTAACATTAGTAGATGTTGCATCGGGTATAGTATTTGTCGTAGCAGTTTGATTCGCAACGTTAGTAGCATTAGCTGCTGCCTCTGTTGCCTGCTGCGTAGTTTGTTGAGTAGTTTGAGTGGTGTTAACCACATTACCTCCAGTAGTAGAACAAGGAGATAGAGCATTCCACCATAGCCAGGTTTCTTCTAGCCACGATTGTAATTCACCATTTTGGAATTGAGCTGCTGTAAATGTACGAGATTTGTTGTAAAAAGCTACAACAGTTTGTCCATTCATAGGTACAGAGAATACTGATACTTGACCAGTACATCTATCTACATAGGTTTGAACAAGGGCCTGTGAATGACCCTTGAACATACCCATCGCAGTAATCACTATGAAGAATAGTAACCGTCTCATAACACTTAATTGCTTTTACATTTGGAACATCTGCATGGAGTATTTTTACACCTTTCTACTGGACCAATTATACCTACTATTACTAAAAAAGTAACAAATAAAATTAACTGTTCCATAGCCTAGTGATCAAATATACCCTTCCTTATCATTCTTTTAACAATCTTAGCCACAGCTGTTTCTAATGCCTTTCTGGTTGATACACCAATAGAAGAGGAATTAAATTTTACTTCGTCTAAATTGTCTGAGTTTGATAGAGTAAGTTCCCTTGTAGTAGTAGCTTTTCCTAATCCTGAACCAGTCATATATAGTCCTGTTTCAGAATCAACTGCTCTTATCTGTAGTCCTAGTCTAGTGACTAGAGTATTTTTCACTCCGTCTTTAAGATTTATAGTTTCATCTTCAGATACTGAATAATCATAAACTTCAACGTAAATAAAATATTTAGCTAAAGTAATCTTACCCATGATCTGTACATCATTGGCTGTAAATCCTTTTTGGGAGGCTTTATACTGAGTAACCATCCTATTTTTGATTTCATCTCGAGTTTCGACAAATTCGAATCTCCAGGTTTCATCTAGGAAAGCTACAGTAATATTAGTCAGTCCTAAACCAACTCTATTATCCCTAAGTTCAGGATATTGGTTTAAAACGTCTTCTGTAACACCGATATTAAGAAGAGCTACTGGTATTGGATCACCATCGTACTCTGGAATTGAATATAAGGAGGCTCTTTTTTCAAATTCCGCCTGATAATCCTCAGTAGTCGTCTTTCCGATTTGTTGTGCTGAAATAAAAGTACTAAAAAATAATAGAAGTACTAATAAATTACGAGCCAAGGGTATCGAAAATGCCCCACGTTGCGTTACTAAATGTAGATGGATTAGTTATAAGCTCAAAGCCTATTACAGAAATTCCAACTACAAATATAGAAAATAGCATGATTCCCCATGCTGCTAAAAATAAAACTAAACTTTTTCGTAAAATAGTTGTAGCTTCGAGATATTCTGCCTTTATTAGAATATAAGGGTTTATGTAATTGTTCATAGTTTTGTTTTTTAATGGTTACTAAACGTTTTAGAAGAAGGGAAGTTGCCGCTTTCCTTCTTCGTCATTTATACTGCGGTATAACTACCAATCTATACCATCCTTCTTCCTTTTTTCGGTTTCAGATAATTTAGGTTTGGCTTTTATGAATACCTTCTTAACGACGGTATCTTTCTTCTGTTCTGGAATATTAATGTTGATTGTAGGGCCTTCTACATTAACGTTTTGTTCTTGTTTGACCTCTACTGCCGAATCATCACCTTCTACTCCAAAAAACTGCTCTACTTTATCTGTAAAAACTGTACCTAATGTTGTTAGTACAATTGCTACAGCTGCCGTAATTTGAGCTTTTACATTCTTAAGTAAATTTTTCATATTATATTATTTAACTACCTTCAGGAGTCTCACCAGGAGCACATCCATCAGCATTAACATTGTTAATTTCGGTTATTGGTGTGTCAGGACATTTATCTAATCCATTCATTACACCGTCATGATCGAAATCCTGAATAGAGATATACCAATCAAGGTCACTATTCATCTGCTGAAGCATATTATTAATTTCTGCTACTTGTTCTTTAGTAGCCAGAGTTTTAACTTGAGCTAGAACTCCATTTAAACTAATCTTTATTTCAGCGAGTAAAAGCATAACTTCTGCCCATTGATTACCAGCTTCAGACATCTCTCTTAACTTAGTTAAAGAAGTTAACATACTTGCTGTTATTTCTCCAACACTAGCTAAAAATTCATCTGCTGCTATTTGAGCATCTGCATAAGCTAACATAGCATCATTATATTCTTGTAATGCTTCGTTATACATCATTATATGAGCATTATACTCAACCATTGCATCTTGATAAGCTTTTATACCTTCTGCTATATCTGTAAGATCAGCAACAATAGATTCCATATCTTCTTGCATCTGAGGTATATTTAAAGCATCAAAAGAAGCTACAAGCTCACTCATTGCTTTATTTAATTGAGCAAAACCTCTTTCCATAGAAGGATTTGTACAACCAAATAATAATAAAACACTTAATACTGCGAATATTTTTTTCATTTTACAAACAATTTAACTGACTGTTTTTCTTTTCCGCTATCGTCTAGAAACCTAAATGTATAGTCTCCAGTTTGTAGCACTCTGGTGTATATCGTATAAACGTTATCACCTTCTATTACCTTTAAGGTATTTCTACTAACTAATTGTCTAGCTAGATCTAATATTTCAACTGTATAAGTACCTTCAGTTTCAGTTTTAATGTTAAATTTAGCTCCATCATAAACACTATTGTCGTCAAACTGTAAGCCAGTAGTCTCATCTATTTTCAACTCATCAGCAACCCACTGAGTAACTGTAAAGTCATATTCATCTGGTGCACATGCTAAAAATAATGTGAACAAGATTGTATAATACCATTTTTGAAAATTATAGCTCATTTTAATTTATATTTAATTGTACTCTGACTGCATCCATATCTGAGGCATCAGTACTTGTTAATACTACTAAACCTGTAACTCCGTTTATTTCTGTCTTTTTACTAAAAGTTACAGTATATGTTGTATCTGACATAGCTTCTCCCATCGTATTAATAGATCCGAAGTTAACTCTATTCTCAGTTAATTTAGCAAAATTAGTAGTAGTGTTACCTGAATCTGCTTGAACTGAGTCAAATGTTAATCTTGTATCATCAAAATTTAATCTTATTTGTGCTGCTGATAAATCACTTTCGGGTATTGATATAGTTGCTACTACATTATCACCTTGCTCTTCTACTATTAAAGTACCTTCAACTAAATCTATTTGAGCTCCTCCAACACCTGTGAACATATTTACTGTTGATCTACCAGAAAAAGAAGGTGCGAATGAAATAGAAGTAGCATCATTTACTATACCATTATTTACAGATGGTGAGTGAGAAAGGTTTACATCACCTTTCCATGTACCATATAACTCAAACGTTTGACCTGAAGAAACATTATTAAAGTCAACATCAACTTCTACTACAGCTCCTTGATGAGTTATTCCATTAGCTTCAAATGATTCTGCTGTAGTGGTTGTATATGTATTACCGTCTGTAGATCTAAAGAAGTATACTCCTGAATTATTGGCATCAGCATCATCTACATCTCCATCACCATCTACATCAGTATATAACTCACTTACACCCATTACATGAGCCAATAACTTATATGTATCTGAATCATCTAAAATATCATCACTAGCACCATTTGTGCCTCCAGCTACATCTGCATTAAATTTAGATATACCTGCATTAATTGCTCCGCTACCATGTGTTGCTAATTCTTTTAAGGCAAGCTGTACATCAGATATAGTTAAAATATCTTCATATAAAGTTTTAAAATCATTAGTACCATTTGGATCTCCTGGTTCACCATAGTTCCATAGTACTCCATAATCCTCTGAAGTACTTGTAATGTATGATGTAAGATCTACTTGACCATCAGAAGGTACGTTTAAGTAGTAATTATTTCCTGAAATTAAATTTACCCAATCTCCATTTGCATCTTTCTTAACTGGTATTAATTTAAAGTTGGTCATATTAACATTATTACCCATATTAAGTTTAGCTATAATACCTTGAACATCTATATCTTCTAATGGTTCATAAGAGAAGTCTTGCTTTTCATATGCATATACTGGATTGTATACTTTAGAAGTACCGTTAGTTAGATTAGCAACTATTCTACCCATAGTAATCATTATGTTATCAGTATAGTCATGATTCTCTCCAGCATCTTTTACCTTAAATGATAATGATACATAATAATCTAATTCAGCTAAGTCACCTCCTGTTGTTTGAGTTTGAGGGTGAAGATTATTCCAATCAGCATTTTGAGCATAAGAACCATTTTGCCATTGATTCCATATATCATAATGTTCATAGTTATTATTCCAAGACATTTTATACCCAGTCATTTCAAATTGACTATTCTGAGGATTATCATCAGATGGTGCAAAATATGTTGTCTCCAAATATGTATATGCATTTTTATTATACTCTACATCTATGTGAGCATATGTAATATCGTGAGTGTCAGATAACCAATTTGTTAATTTAATACCAAATACAATAGTATCATTAACTTCCACATCTGCTATAGCTAGGTTTGCGTTTGATGGTGAACCTAACCATATAAGACCTGCTGCACCTTCTCCGTTAGTTACACTATCGGCTGTAGGTCCAGATAACTGTCCTAATAGCATTGTTGGAAAACATGTTAATAATAATAAGAGTTTTCTCATTTTTTCTTTCCTAAAGTTCTATTATCGATACCATACATTTCTCTCAAACCAGTGTCGATCCAATCTAAAAAGTCTAATATCTTTTTTATTAATTTCATATTTTTAATTTACCAATCAACTGCTCACATAATTTCTTTATTGCTGAAGAAACGTTCGCTTGTGAAAACTTACCACCTTCATCTACTAAAAGGGTGGCTGTTGATATAGATTTAGCAGTACCTTTCGCTACTACTTGTTTTTTCTTTTTGCCGTTCTTTATCAAAGTCGCTCTAGCGATAATCTGATAAATGTCTACATTTTTATTATAGACAGCCAATTGCATACTACTCTTCTTTACATCGAAGTATAATATGTCTACAGTAATTTCTATGGGTGAATTAGGATTAAGATCGTATCCTAAATCTTGTACTACTTCTTCTAAAACGTTTTTAACTCCAAAAGCTAAATCTCTATTGCCGACTAAGTCACCAAGTTGGATTTTGTTTTGTACGTCTCCTAATTTAATTTCCTGAGCTGTTAAGCAGAAACTAAATAGGAAACTTAATAAAAAAAGTAAAAGCCTCATATTACTGCGATTTAAGGCAACCATTATGTTAACACTTACATGACGATTTTAAAACAGTTATGAAACTTCTTCTATAAATAAATATGATAAGGACACAAAAAAAGGGGCCGAAGCCCCTCTTCTTTTCCTATTGCACTATTACACAGACTTATTTTTAAGAATGTGATATAATACAAAAGCGCCTACTAATCCCAGTAGACCTTCATTGCTTAAATTACCAATAATAGCCATAATGTTGTCTACTACTGATACTTCAGGCCAGAAAGGAATCACGGCACCTTTGAATAGTACTTCTAATACTACTCCTAATGCAATAATGCTGACTCCAACATCTGTCAGTTTTTTAGCCCAAGAGCTAAAGTTTTCTAAAAAATTCATATTGTAATTTTTAATTAGACATATAAAACTGTCCGACTTTGGATAGGAATTCCATTTAATAAATAGATGAAAAAAAAGAGACCCGAAGGTCTCTCTTATTCATATTCGTGCAAACCTGAGTAGGAATCAGTCCAAGGATTGAATTTCCTTTGGTATGAACTCGTTGTTGACGTGTCCACATTCACTACATTTGAAGATGGGTATTGGAACAAATCCTGGCTTGCCTTGTCCGGTGAGGAAGGCTGAAACTCGTCTAATGACGAGAGCTTGTTCGAAATATGTTCCTTTACACTCTTCGCATACAACCGGAGATGTTTGGGAAAGGTCGACATTTATGTTTCCCTGCATTATTTAGAGGCTTTCTTAGCTCTAGGCTTTCTACCTTTTCTTGGTTTACCTTTAACTGCTGCTCCTATATCTCCAGCTTGGTCTACTACATCTTTTGCAGCTTCAACAACGTCTTTGAGCTCTTCTTTTACTCTTTTAGCTCTACGTTTGACCTCTGTTGCGGTATCCTCAACCTCGTCAGGGATTCCGTCTTTGTCTCTATCACTAAATAAACCGAAGTATTTGGTTCCTACCCAAATCGCTCCACCTATAAGTGCTAAGACTGCGATAATTATTAAAAACGTTTTCATAAAATTAATGTTTAAACATGTTATATTAAATAAATATTTAGGAATCTACTTAGGGAGGATTCCTCTCGTCCCATACTTTTTTTCCATTTTATCGTAGAAAGAAAGTAAATTTTTATTAGGTCTAAGTACTTCTTTATCATACTGCTCACCAGTAATTTTTAAATTAAGTATAAACCCTTTTCTCAAATCTTGTAATCTTTTAGTTTCTTCTTTATCGTAGTCTTCTAAAAGTCTAGTTCTTCTAGCTTTATCAACCTGAGTAGCTTCTCTATATGTATCTTCATATCCTTTACACTCTATCCATTTTTGATTCATTCTATGCTCAACTAACATAGCTTCAAATCGATAAGGAGCAATATCATAATCACCATTAGCTATTCTATCTCTAAAAGGAGACTTATTACTTAAAGGTTTAAATTTAGGAGTATAACTTCTCCACCACATAAACCTATCGTAAGGCTTTTTATAATAATTTTTTCTAAAAAATCTTTCTAACCATCCAAGTTCTAAGGTAGGTTTCCAAGGTAGAGTATTAACGTCCATAATTAAATATATGAACTTTTATTCAGACTACCAACGATTTTAAACTGTTTAATAGTATGTTGTGCAAAATCATAATTACCTTTTTCATTCCAATGATAGTCATTTATAACTCCTTTACTTACGTCTTTATATGATTCAAATTTAGACCATCTTTCTTCTTGATAAGGTATATGATAAAAAGTAACTCCTATACTATCAAAGTACTGTTTAAAATTTAAAAATATATCTGAGTAAAACTTAATAAATTTATCTGCATATTCATATCTATGTTCGTAAGTATAGTTAACTAATGATTCTTTTTTTTCTTTAGGTAAAAAATCATACTTTTCTATATTAGAAATCATTCTAGCAGTAGTTGGTATAACTTTATCTAACTTATCGCTATATACTTCAGTTCTGATAGGATCTGTTTCTAATACAAATACTATATCATCTTTTTTAATTTTATATAAATTAGATATAATTTGATTAATAACAAATAATTGAGATGCTCCTCCTTTACCTTCATTAATATAATCGTATTCCGGAAAACATGAGTGTATTAGTTTAGGCCATATTTTATCAGTACCTTTTAACTTATGACCTTCAGTAAATGAATCACCAAAAAAGAAAATACAATTTTTCATATTATAGAAGGATTAGCTAATTTAAATTCCCATCCAAGTTTAGAGTAAATATTAACTAATTTATCTCTAACTGGTTTATGAGTGGGGTATCTCCATTGAGCTGCATCATCTACTCCTCTTTGACCTACAGACATATCTTGCCAAGTGTCTATGTCATTTCTATCACTATTTAAAACGTAAGTAGGAATATTTTCTTTATAACATATAAACCCTAAGTGAATATCTTCACCCCATTTATCGTCATGTATTTTATACTTACAGTACTCTCTTAAAAGTTCAGTTTTGAATAAGTAACCTTGACCTCCCATATCAACTTGTCTTGGTTGTTTTAAATATGCCTGATGATCTATTCGTTCTATTACGTTATAGTTAGTTGAGCCTTTTTCAAATATCATTCCATAATTAACAATACAAGCGTCTTTGTTCTCTAAAAAATTTATACATCTTTCTAAATACTTCTTACCTGGTAGTATATCATCATCACATATAAAGATATAAGGAGTATCAATATTTAATGAAGAAATGAATCTATTATATAAAGGAGCACTTTTATGTTGTTTACGGTAAACTATAGCAGGGTAATCTAGAGTATAATTTTCTTTTCTATTCCAATGTATTAATATTTTACTTTCAATAGACTGGTTACGAATAGCTTTTAATTGAGATGGAAGATATTCTAATCTATCCATTACTGTAAGTACTGTTGTGATCATATTAAGCCAGTTTGAATATCGTAACCTAAGTAAATATGTAAAATATACTCCGATTGAACTTCTAATCTTTCATGAGGTATTTTAGTACCTCTAAAGTAACATCCTTCTCCTTCTTGTAAATTAACTACAATTGTATCGTTATCATAGAAAACTAATGAGTTATCTTTTTTATCTGATTGTTTAACTATAATGGAAATAGCAAACTCAGCTGCATCATCTATATGTTTTTTTAATTTATCTCCTTTATGGTACATTCTTATACCTGAAAATCTATTAGTAAGGTTAAATCCAGTTTCTTTTTCTAATAGAGGTTTAATTTTATTGAGATAAGGAATAAAAAATTTATCTTGTCTAATTGCTTTGGTACCAACAGCCTGATGATCGTCAGGTTTATTTTCATATTTAGACCACCAATCGTATATAGAGTTTCTATCTTCTTCAGTAAGTAAATTTTTTAATATTTTCATATCAATGATTTAGAACCGTACTCGTCTATAACGTCTTGTAATCCTTTTGTAGGATAAAAACCGAATTCCTCTAATTTTCTTCCTTGTTTATTGATTTTTCTATGGGTTTCTACTCTTTCAATAGATTTTTCTAATCTACCACTAACCCATCTATAATGATCTATATCAATATAATCATCAGAAGGTTCTATATTTTCTAAATGATGAGGAGAAGTAAACTTTATATTGTATGGAAATAAACAAGGTTTCATAAGATTTCTGCCCCATTTGCTTTTATCACTTATAACAGGAAATTGCTCCTCTAAACCTTTATCAGTAATGAATGATAAAGAAGAATCTAATGATTCTCTATCTCTTAACTTACCCCATACTATACCTTTTAAAGGTCTATCCCAAATCTGATATTCATCTACATCTGCTGTTAAGATTAACCCTTCTGTTTGTAATTGATTTAATCTATCCATTTTTTCACCACAACTAAACTCACCTATCCAAGTAAATATTTCAACTTTGTCACCCAAAGGTTTTAGTAGATGTTCAAACTTCGATGGATAAAATTTAAATTTAGAATGAAATAATAACTTGTAATGGTCTATACCTAAATTATTGTAATGCTTTACAAAATGTGATAGAAAAGGTAAGTCATAATCAACGCTAATGCAAGATGTTAAGGTAATCATATAACTGAAATTTTATTATCAAAAAATACTGATATAGTTTGTCTTAACCCATCTGTTATTTCAGTAAGACCGTGAGGGTGTTTTTGACCATTGAAGATTAGATAATCACCATTTGTTTTAAAATCATTAACAGGCTCTCCATCTATGTAAAGTTCACCTCCTTTAAAATTATCTTCAGTTATAATTACCAACGTAAGAGCAGAAAGGTCTTTATGTTCTTCAAATAACTCTCCAGGTTTATAGTTAACTAAATGTATATTTTTTACCTTTATGGGATCTTGTTTTGCTATTTTACATAAAAACTCTACTAGTTCTTTATTTTCAAAACTTATAGGAGTGACTTGAGTTTTAAGTCTCTTTTTTATAGGACCTTTCATAGTTGAATACTTACTATGACTTTCAGTTATAGCATTATCTATAAGGTCTTTTAACTTAGTAAACTGCTCTGTGGTTAACTTATTCATTTCAAGTACTTATATTCCTTTCCTCCACACCTTAAGGTATATCTTTCTGTAATTACATTCCAGTTATCAAAGTAAATATAAATAGTTTTTTTTAGACTGTAGTCTAATATAGCTCTATAACCATTTGTGTAAAATACTCTTCCAGAATTATTTTCAGGTCTAAGATCTATAGGCATAAATGCTCCTCCTACGAAAACTACTTTACTATTGTTAATAGGTTGGTAAGAAGATTTCCAATCAGTAGTAACGACATCAGTATTAAACCAAGTCCAACCTTTAGTGTCGTTTTCAAAATTCCATAATTCACAAATAGAACCAAACTTGAGTCTTTCTATTACATCATCTAAATTAGGTCTTCCTTCCCAATCAGAAAGTCTTTTATCTGAATAATAGATTAGTTTTTCAAAAGTATCTAAATAGTATTGAAAATTTTCACTAGTAACAAAGTCAAAAGAGTATCTATCATCAGGAACTTTATCAATAAGATTCTTTTTATCAATCTTAAATTGAGTTACTTCTGATAAATTCATTCACCAATATCCAAAATTTTGGCAGCCATACGAATAACTCTTTCATCCTCTTCACAAAGTAATCTGTATGCTTTTTGTTTAATTTCGAATTCCTCTTTTTGAGGATGCTGAATAACTACCCTTTCAGATATATCTCCATTAAAAGGTCTCTGTGTTACTGTTTTACCTCCATCAGGAGATTCGTAAATAAAAGTTCCAGCTGATGTAGCTGATTGATTGCCTTTCTTTTCTTCTTGCATTTCATGCCATTTTTTAATTGAATCACTCATATTATAACCATTTAAAATTATTACCCATATGACCCCATTCAGCTGTTTTACTGAAATTAGGTTTCTTTAAATTTAGAAGATCAATAATACCGTTAGGTGATAAATCGTAACCTTTCAAAAAAGGTACTATCTCTCCATCTATTGTAGCACTTGCTTGAATAGGTTTATCATACCCAATAGCATAAGCTAATTGAACAAATACCTCTTTAGCATCACGCTTCGTTAATAAATCTACTGCAATATATCTTGCCATATATGCTGCTGATCTATCAACCTTGCTAGCATCTTTACCTGAAAATGCTCCTCCTCCAAGAGGCACTCTAGGTCCATAATTATCAACTGCTAGCTTTCTACCAGTTAACCCTGCATCGGCATCAAATCCTCCTGTGAACCAATCACCTGCTGGGTTACAATGTAAATCTTCTATTTCGTAATCAGTGTATCTAAAAAAAGTTCTACACATCTCTTCCAACTCCTCTTTTGGAGTGCAGCAAAATGATGCTACAACTCTTAATGAGTTACCATTTGTAGTTACTTGAGTTTTTCCATCGTAAGGATATTCATTGTAAATAAACTGTGCTAATTTACGAGCTTGAAAGTACTCTTCAGGAACGAATTCCTTATTATCGTTACAAGCATATCCTATCATAATACCTTGATCACCTGCTCCTCCAGTATCAACTCCTTGAGCGATCTCTGGTGATTGTCTTACTATGTTAGTTTGTACTCCGATATCTTTACCATATACGTTTTTTACAACCTCAGGTACATCTACAAATGCTTTAGTTGTTAATTCTCCTGTTACAGTAATGATACCATGACCTCCCATAGTTTCAATTGCTGATCTAGTATCAGGATCTTGCTTAAGACATTCATCTAAAATAGCATCAGATATTCTATCACAGATCTTATCTGGATGCTTTGGTGTTACTACCTCTGCTGTTCTTATCATAACTGTAATATAGGTACTTTTATATTATTCTACAACTTTTCTTAACACTTCTTTTGGAAACTTATTAATTTGATTTCTGCCGATACATTTATATGAATCATAAGTAAATATTAATTCCTCTCTATCAGTAGCAGATGTACCTAAATTCAATTTTTGATTAAACTTACCTGTCGATAACCCTGTTACATGTAAATTATCATCTAATATGTTTAATAATCCTTCTGGAAGTTCTTTAGTTTTATGGTTTAACCAAAACTCAGTATCCTCCCTATTACTCATATAATGTAAAGTTAAGAACCATAATATTTGTTGCGATACACTATTAAAAAAAGTATTTTGTTCTTCTACATCGTAATCAAATCTATGTTTTGTGATTCTGAAAAGTTGTTTGATAGTAGTAGCTAACGATGTAGCTTCTAATGGTTCAAAGAAACCACTACTTAGTCCAATCGCTATAACATTACCGATATATGGTTTTTCATAATACCCACTTTTAAAATTTATTCTTCTCGCAGATAAACTACCAAATATGGGCTTACCTATATACTCTTCTATTTCTTTTTTCGCCTCTTCCTCACTAATTAAATTACCATCATGAACATAACCACAACCCCATCTTGATTGCAAAGGTATCATCCATAACCAACCATATTTCATAGCAACTGCTCTAGTAACAGTATCTTTACCTTTAACTGAATCTTCCTGAGGTAAAGTAAAAGGTATAGCTGAATTAACAGGAAGGTATTCTTCAGTGTTGATCCACTTTGTATTAAATTCTTTACCTATAATCAAACGAGCAAAGCCAGAACAGTCAAATAAAGTATCAACTTCTAATTCACCGTAGTCTCGTAAATTAATATGAGTAACAATATCACCATCAACACGTTTACGGTTTTTTAAGCATTGATTTCTCTTACATGATTGATAGTGATCTACCATGTGAATAACTCCTCTCTGAATTGCTACTTCTTTGAGGTAAGTAATTATGGCTATACTATCAAAATGAAAAGCATAATCTAAACGAGTTAAACCTGTGTTATGAGCAAATAAATGGTCATAACCTTTTTCATCCCCATTCCAATTTGAAAAATCTATACCAACTTTTTTAGTAGCTCTAGTCCTTTTGAAAAATTCATCTATAGGGATTTGTAGGTACTTTAAAATTTGAACAATATTAGGAGTAGTTCCTTCTCCAGCTCCTACTGAAGGTACTCTATCACTCTCTATTAAAATAACGTTAGAGTTATGTGCTGGTAATTTGTTTAGTGTTAATGCTGTTAACCATCCTGCTGTACCTCCACCTAAAACTACTCTATTGGGTAATTCTTTTTTTAAGTTCATTAAAGAAACCTTGTTTTAAATATTTGTTTAAAATTTTGAAAACCAATTGCTGCATTAATTTTCCATTGTAAATGATCTCCATCATCACTTGGCCATTTATAACCATAAATAGGAATATCATTAAGTTTGCATATACTTGCAATACCATAAAGTTCCATTTCAGCTACATGACAATAGTTAATATTATCCTGATAAGGTTTAGGGTAGGTTTTATTTTTTTCAAAGAAAGTATCAGTTGAAAAACATCTTACTTCCTCTTTATTTAATTTGGTATTTAACTTAAGGTTAGTGTACTTATAAATTTCACCTGCATAAAAATCATTTACTGAATCAGTTACCTCTAAAACAGTACCTGGTTTGTAATCTCTTAAGTTAGCACAAGAACCAAAATTTATAACTATATCAGGATTTAGTTCATTAACTAATTTATAGGTGTTTATAGCTGAGTTATATTTACCTATTCCAACTATATGTATAGGTACTCCGTATATTTCTTTTTCACTATGTTCAATATCGGTAGCTGAAACTAATAAGATATTAGGCATTTTGTATCGTGATTTTTAACTATTCCTACGTCAATAAGACAAAGAGTGTCGATTATTTCATAACCTGCTAATTCACATAAGAGTTTAGCAGCTGTCATTGTACCTCCGGTTGCATAAACGTCATCTACAATAATAACCTTTCCAGAACCTTTTTCCATTTGTATAGTATCTCTACCGTACTCTAATCCATATTCCATACTAACTAAATCACCTGGTGGAAGTTTGCCAGCTTTTCTAATTAACTTATTGCCTCTATTGCCAGACCATGCTAAAGCAGTTGAAAATAAAAACCCTCTAGATTCAATACCTACGTAATAATCAGTATTGTGAAACGGTACCAGGTCCAGCATATCATTAACTGCATCTTCAAATATGCGAGGATTAGCTAATAATGGTTGAATATCTCTAAACAATATTCCCTTTGCTGGATGATCTGGTATATTTTTTATGTACTCTTTATACATTAGTTATCTTTTCCAACTGCAGTAAAAGCTATTTTAAATAATGCTATTATTCTTTTCCAAAGAGGTAACTTTTTATTATCAAAGTCTTTTTTAGCATCTCTTCTTTTTGCAGTTTTAGTTTTAAATATATTCATAAGATAGTTTAATTAAATTAGATTTACAACATCTTGAGCACCTTTTTTAATTTTACTTGCCCAAAATATATCGTTCATATTAGTATAAATATTTTCCATTTTATACTTTAAATTAGAAGTTACCATATCATCATCTGTAATCATACACCAGTTCCATGTTTTACCTTCTATTTCTCGTTCATAGTATTCTCTGGTTGGAAAATAATCATGAACGGCAATAACATCATTAGTTTTTATAAATCTAACAAAAGTATTGTATTGTTTAATTTTTTCAAATCCATCACATAATACCAAAGTAGTACCTTTTTGATTTATATAAGGTAGCAAGTACTTATGTTGAAAAGCAGTGTCATAAAAATCTCCTGTTAGTACTTCTGCATATTGACGTACTCTTCTATCTAAATGAGTAGTATCTCTATCAACTGTTAATATATCCATACTGGTAATCGATCTAAGTAAGTAAGTTAAACCACCATTTGCAGTACCTAATTCTAATATACGGCTTGCTTTGATATGTAAAAGAAAATTTTGAAAATAACTTTTACAATCTGGATGTTGTTGTATTCTGAATCCGTTATCTTCGTAAAAATCCATTTTTAACTATTCTTCTTAAGTTTAATTTAGTGTAAATTTCTTTATTATACTCACAGATATTTCTAACCTCTACTGAATCGTAAATTTTTGCTAATTGAATAGCTGCATCTACAACTTTTATATATCTAACACCATTAGGATATTGATCATAACTCTCATCAATAACTGTATCAAATGTTTCAAATCCTAATTGTTTTAAACCAGATAGATAACCTCTTACTCCGTTGACTACAAACGGTACACCAAGCATAATAGGTTTAAAGACTTTTTCGGTAAAGTGTAATTGATCTTCTTTAAAGTAGTAAGTTTCATTTACTATGTCCACTTTCACCTTATGGTATATATCTGAGTTTAGTCCATATAGGTAGTTATTGTCGTCAGCACAAATACTTTCTCCTTTTAACTCATCATCTTGTAGTTGTTGTTTTTTTACTCTATTATCAACTCTTGCAGTACCTAATGTCTTAACATATGTATAAAGTGTCTGATCTATTAGTCCTCTATGTTTAAGCTCTTTTAGAAGTAGAAACTTACCCGTACGCATTCTACGGTTTAAACATAAAAATTCGTATTCTTTTTTTACATGGGAGTAATCTTGCTTTACATACGGCTCGAATTCTTGAAGAGTTGATACTAAGAAATGAGGAAAGAATACTCTATCATCTCTTTGTTCTATACTATAGGACTTACCTTTTAACTTTAAATTTCCAACACGTTCTATGATTGGGTCAAGTCTTGCGTTATTAAACGCCCATTTTACTTCTATATCTCTATCACTTAACCATTTTATGTATTCAGTTATTTGTTCATTCTCTCTAGAACCTTCCATCGTCGCATCTACTACTATAGTACGGCCTTCAGCTATTTTACTTTTTAGTACTTGGGCTGTTTCATCGGATTTAATTGTATTCCACCAATATGGGTCGGATGTATGGTATTGAAAATGAAAAGGTACTACGTATATATCGGGTAGACTTGGGTAGTCAAGGTAGATTAAGTCTTTAGCGATCCCCCAGTTAGGGTCCATACACCATTCTATAACGTTGTTTTTCATAATATGCGCGTGACAACTTCGTTGAGAAAGAAAAACGCCCCCCTCTTCTATAAATAAGAAAGCCCCCTAAAAAAGGAGGCCGTCAAATTTACTAACAATTATAACTTACTTGCTTTCAGTTACACTTGCTTTCTTGTAAGGAGTAATCAATTTTTTAATCTCACCAGCGGCTTTTCTAGCTCTAGCTTGAGAAGCTTTAGTAGATTTACCATTCTCTTCGTTCAAAATCTCAAATTGAGTTACAATCTGTTCAAATAATTCTTGTTTATTCATCTTTAATTAATTTAATTTAACCTAACAGCATTTGAGACGGATCTGTCGGTGCTGTATTCTTTTTAACTTTACCTTTCGAGACTACTGCTTCAGTAATTAGTAATGTACCAGCTACTGATGCTGCATTTTCTAAGGCCAGTCTCGTTACCTTAGTAGGATCAATAATTCCTTCATTGAACATATCAAAGAAATCTTCTTCTCTAGGATTATATCCAAACCATTCATTACCTTCTTCTTTTACTCTTAATTCTAGATCACCAATTTGTTCGTTACTATAACCAGCATTTTCTAAAATCTTATAAAAAGGTCTTTCACATGCATTGATTACTATATCATAACCAGTTAATCTATCTCCTTCAGGTTTTGGAGTTTCATCTAAATCATTCTGAAGAGTATCAGTCAACCACATTGCTGCATTCAAAAGAGCTATACCACCACCAGGTAATATTCCTTCTTCTAATGCTGCTTGTGTAGCATGTAAAGCATCATCTACTCTATCTTTCTTCTCTTTCATTTCGATCTCAGTATTACCACCTACGTGAATAATAGCAACACCACCTAAAAACTTAGCAAGTCTATTTTGTAATGTTTCTTTATCAAAAGGTGAAGTAGCTTGATCTATTTGAGTCTTTATTTCATCTACTCTTTGGTTAAGAGCTTCTTCATCTCCTTTAGCATCTATAATCGTAGTTACATCTTTACCTACAGTAACCTTATTAGCTGACCCTAACCAAGATGAATCAAACTTATCTAATCTCATTCCCTTTTCTGATGATACAACTTTACCTCCAGTAAGTACTGCGATATCTTCTAATGCTGCTTTTCTTCTATCTCCGAAATCAGGAGCTTGAACTGCAACACAATTAAGTATACCTCTCATTTTATTCACAACTAAAGTAGATAATGCTTCACCACCTATATTTTCAGCTATAATTAATAATGATTTATTTTGATTAGATACTCCTTCTAAAATTGGTAATAACTCTTTTACTTGAGTTAAACCTTTATCAGTAATTAGTATTAACGGATCTTGAAGAACAGCCTGCATTGATGAATTATCCGTTACAAAATAAGGAGACTTATAACCACGATTAAACTGCATACCTTCAACTGTTTCCAGATATGTTTCTCCTGTCTTGGACTCTTCAATGGTGACAACGCCATCTTGACCAACCTTATCCATAGCTGATGCTATTAACTCACCAACTTCAGTATCATTGTTGGCGGATATGGTGGCTATCTGCTTGAGCTGTTCTTCATCCGTAATTTCTTTACTAACGACAGATTCTAAATACATAGAAACGTCTTTTACTGCTTCTTCTATACCTCTTTTAATCTCTACAGCATTATTACCTTGCTTCATTCTATCTAATCCTTCACTAAGCATTGATTGAGCAAGTAGAGTTGAGGTTGTAGTACCATCACCAGCTTGTTCACCAGTCTTTATAGAAGCTTGCTTTACTATTTGAGCTCCTAGATTTTCTACTTTATCTTTTAACTCTATAGACTTAGCTACAGTTACACCATCTTTAGTAGATGAAGGCATACCCATATCTTGTTCTAATATAACATTCCTTCCGGAAGGTCCTAAGGTAGAAGTAACTGCGTTTGCTAGTTGATTAACTCCGTTAGCTAGTTTATTTCTAGCATCTTTTGAAAATGTAATTTTTTTACTCATTATTTGTTTCTTTTACAACTGCTAAAATTTCTCTATCCTGAGCTATATAATATTCTTCACCTTCGAAATCTAATCTTAAAGTACCTATTTTAGGAACTAAAACTATATCACCAACCTTACAAGAACGTACTGTAATTAATTGACCATGTTCAGATAAACGACCAGGACCTATTGCAAGTACTTCTCCCATTTCAGGTTTTTCCTTACCCATGTCAGGTATTACTATATTTCCGTAGGTTTGTTCTCCTTCATCTATTGGTTTGAGGAGTATTCTATCATTTGTTGGACTTAAAACTTTTTGCATAAAACTATTAATTTATATTAATTTAAGAAATATTATTAAGAAATCAAACTCGAGAGCAATAAAATTTAGCTAATTTTCAAAGTTTTTAACTCTGATCCTTTAGCAAAAGGAATTGTAACTGTTAATAGACCATCTATAAACTCAGCTTTTGCTTTACTAAGTTCAAACTTACTATCAATTTTCCAACCTAAGTTAAATGATCTTTTAGCTATACCCTTATGGATATAATCTTTAGATTCATCGTTATTAGATTTATCGTAATTAACTCTCAATGTACTATTTTGAGTCTGAATTTGAATATCCTCTTTTGAGATTCCTGTAGCCGCTATGTCGAATACTAAATCTGTATCCGTCGTATAAATGTCTACTGGGTGAGGAACTTTGGTTTCTGCAAGCGGAGAAAAAGTGCTTGCGTCTTGAAA
>Ga0315330_10000651_pt1 | contig 22184 bp, 18 predicted proteins | sample M140m34915metaG_FD_203453 | JGI IMG/M metagenome (GOLD analysis project Ga0315330, IMG submission 203453) | Ammonia-oxidizing marine archaeal communities from Monterey Bay, California, United States - M1 40m 34915 | ecosystem: Environmental > Aquatic > Marine > Intertidal zone | place: USA...
CGATCCTTCGAGCATCAGCAACTGGCAGCTCTTCCTGTCCAACATGCACCCCGTCCGTATCCGCAGCCAACGCAAGGTCAGCACGATCATTCATGATAAAGACTTTGCCCAATCGGCGGGCAATTTCTGTACCCGCTCGTGCCCGGCTAATCAGCGTTCGATCATCAGCACTTCGATCTCGCAACTGGATAACGTCTGCCTCACCAACGAGTAGCTCTTCAACTTTTGCTTGAAAATTGGAGTGGCTGCTACCACAACTCATCAAGACATACAGACTGGACGAATGCAAACGGCAATTTTCGCTGTGAGTCACAACACGAAGCTCAATCGCTGCACACGCTGTGTAGCAGCGGTAACGGATCTGTTCCAACTCTGCAGAAATCTCAGGATCAATCGTTTTTGTATATTCTTCCAAAACACGGAAAGACTGCTGCGTTCGAGCAGCGGCTGCAGCGACGACATCCGCCAGATCGGCCCGCAGATATTCTCCTGTTCCGGTAATTTCGGTGCCCACATCCTCGCACGTGTTACGAGCTCGCAGCAGAGAAAAACGCGAGATCGATTTCAAGGCACCCGCGAGACCATGTCGTTGACTCTTGAGTTCAGATGTCAATTTGGAATCATCTAAAACAAATCGGGCGATCTCCTCCAGCGTACGAAGACCCTCACCAGCGCGATTCGCTGACGCGTCCAAGATGCGGTAGACGGAATTACGGGTCTCTTCATTCATTCCATTCATGGCCTGTGACAAGTGGTTGCCAGCTATTCACGATTGATCGTGTTGCATTGCATTGTGTTCAGCATCTTAAGGCGTGATTCAAAATCATGTCAGGATGCATGTTCGCTCCGCCAACCCTTGGTTGAGCTTGGGGAATACAAGACCGCCGACTCACCAGCCCTCGAATTTCCCAAGACAACTTTCCCGAAACGCAAAGTTCTAGCCCCACTCTAATCTGTCGACGGAACAGGGGTAAGATTCAGCAACAGTGCCGGTCAACGGCTGTTCAGGACCGTTTAAACATCAGCAGGGGACCAAATGGTGGCCGTCAAGAATGCCAAATCATGGTCAAACTCGCAGGTCTGATGCAAAAATTCAGTCGAGGTCGCAATCGGGTATTCCTGTCTCGTTGTCACAGAGCGGGGAGGCATGATAGGCTACTGACGCAACGCCCTCGTAGCTCAGCTGGATAGAGCAGCGCATTCCTAACGCGCAGGCCGCAGGTTCGAATCCCGCCGGGGGTACTTTGCCTGGTCATCTTCCGACCACGCACCGCGAGTTGACTCTCAAGGGCTGTTGGCACAAGATCCTAAAAACCGTGTCATAACGCCGTTTGTGGCAACGCTTGGTCCTACACGACTCTCTGATTTGCAGCTCGTCGCCACTCTTAATCGGCCAAACCACGCCAGGTTGCGAACCCCACCGGCTCTACTCTCTGACTCTCGCTGAATTGCGATTCGCAAGTTAGCAAGGTCGCTTTTCGGTGGTCTGAGTTGGAGTCAAACTGACCGATTCTTGCAACGTGGAGTTGGTTGTGAAAAACCTTCACTGCGGTGTCCAACGTACAAACGCGATCAGCAGTGGCCTTTTGTGGCCCCGTGGCTTTCCGGTGTAGGTGTACGAAGTAAAGCAAACTGACTACGCTGGAAATCCAGTATGTCCAACTGGTGATAATCCAATTCTGCAATCTTATCCTCGGTTCGACCGAACCTAAACTAATCTTACGGCAATGCTCGACGTTGCCAATTTTCTCTCCAGAAAGAAGAACAGCCTGGACGCGTATTCAATTAACAATGTCACTGCGGAAAAAAATCAAGATGGTTCGGTGACAATTCATTTTGGGGGTGACCCAAGCAACTCGAATTATCTACCCATCACTCCAGGATGGAATTACATCGTTCGAATGTATCAACCGAGAAAGGAACTCCTCGACGGATCGTGGAAATTCCCCGACTCGAAAGCCGGCAACTGATGAGAATGACTCATAGCAACTAAGTCTTTGACCTCGTGGCACGAGTGTCAAAGATTTGGTCCAAGCAACCCTTGATCCCCAGAGCAAACGAAACATCAAGAAGTAGCACGAACACAAGAGCAGGAACAACCAATGCTAGTATCGACGTACTACCGAACCACCCTGTTTTCACTCGCGCTGCTTGTGCTGTGTTCCTCTGGATGTGGAAAAACTCAGCAGGCACAGCAAGCCGCAACGGACGAACCGATACAAGCATCAGCGGAGCAGTCCGCTCCGAACACATTGTACAAAGTGCTTTCAGCAGATGCTTGGCAGCAAGCGGAACTCGACGGCACGTTTCGAGGCGTTGGGATCGACCTCGAGGATGGCTTCATCCACCTTTCCGCACCTGACCAAGTCAAAGAAGTGGTTGCCAAATATTTTGCCAATCAGGATGACTTGGTCTTGGTTTCGTTGGATGGAGATCGTCTGGGTGAAAGTTTGCGTTGGGAAACTTCTTCCGATGGTGTTCTCTTTCCGCACGTATACGGTGACATTCCGTTGCAGACGGTCGAAAGTGTGGATCCGCTACCGATCGGGGAGGATAAAGTTCATCAATTTCCGTTTTGACAAACCGTTATGGCGTTGCTTGGTCTCAAGCGACTCTCTTTGTTGCTCAGTGCGGGACGGCATTGAACATCCTCATCAAGCCAAACGTTCGAACACCCCCACCTGCGTTCTCTCACTGTCGTCTGATTTAGACCGCACAGGTTAGCGAGGTCGCTTTGGGTTTGCATTTAAGACTTGAACTGTGGTGACCTGTAAGTCAACACTCGGCATTGTGTGGGATCGAACGCTGTCAGCGTCACAAAATTCCATCGAAACCAATTAGACTAACTATCCGCATCCTATCCGCATCGACGTTTCATCCAATCGTCCTCCGCGAATCCATCCCACTGCATCAAGACGCCCACGCGACTTTGACAAAAGCGGTGCGGTGGCGTCTTTCGCCAAGGCTACTCACCACCACCGCACACCACGTTATTCGCCCACCAACAAGTCCGCCGGCGCGCTGGAGAATCGGGTAGTCCCTGTGTGGGCACGGCCGCTGGAGCCGTTTTGACGACCCCAACGATTCTGGCCCAAACAGTCTGCTTCCACCGCACACCGTACCGGGGCTTGTGACACGAAAACCGTTATTGTTGTTCACGTTCGCCGGGTTGTTGTCGTTCCGATTCGACGAACCCTTGATCCCGATTCCCCTCCCTATCGTCTGCGGCTCAACACCGCTCGACGTAGACCCAAACTTTGCGCGTGTTTTGTATGTGCCACCCAAGCCCGCCCGCTCGTAGTCAAATTTACTGGCGGCAAACGTCCCTGTCCCACCTCCCACCGCATTGCCCAGAATTTCGCCTGATAACGACGAGCGGTTGCGGCTCGAACGCGAATGCGGCCGTCCCTGCGGACCACAAATCCGACAAAGTCGGCACCGCTACGAGTGTGCAGCAAACGATATTTGTCAGGGTGCATGCGCAAGTGCAGCGATGCGAGCTCGTTCTAGACGCGCTGAGCCTGCTCTTTCAGTCGCAACTCGTGCTTCACGAAGTGGTCGAGCGAGTTCAAATAAACATTGGCAAAGAACTGGCTCGTCAGATTTCCAATCGGCAATCCACACTTACGCAGCCGCACTTCGAAGAAGTCGCCGCCGCTGGACCACTCTTGCCGCACAAGGTCGTGATGTGTCTCCAATACCTTCGTCATCAGCGTTAACAGACGATCGTCGCCGATGACTCGACTGACCAAGAACATCAAGACGCCATGATCGATGCTGGGGAAGTACTTCTGTACGTCGCACTTAAGCGCGTAATCAAATCGCCGGGCGAATTGCGATGCCCGACGCATTGCCGCATGCGTTCCCTTACCGGGATGGCTGGCGTACGCGTCTTCAATGAACCGCCGCTCGAAAATGGGCTGGATGACTCGCACAATCGCATGATGCACCACTCCGTCCCGAAACGGTGCGGCCACCACCAATCGCTCTTTCGGTTCATGGATCCGGAAATAATGGTACTCGCCGGGACGATAAACCTCGCCCGATAATTCCGCTTGCAGATCGACCACCCGCCGCTCCAAATCTGCGTAGAACGATGCGCCGGGCTCACACCAGCGTTTCCCTCGCAAGGCTTCAAGGGCGGCAGCCAACACATTCTCAAACGAGACAACTTGCTCAAACAGATATTTGTACCGGTGCATCTCCGACACTTTTCTTGTTGGATGATTGCTTCCACCAGCCGCCGACCATGCGACCGCATCGACATTTGGATTCTCACTTGTTCAATCGGGGAAATAGTGGTGGTTCCTCGCGAAATCCCTTTCCGCGGCCAGCCTGCTTGCCGACGGTATCTGCGTTAACACGGCAAAAAGAATCCCATTCGGACCAAGACGATTCGCTGCAGTGGCTTCAGAGCACGCGTGCGAAATCAATGATGAGGATGCCCGACAAAAACGCCCTTGCAGAAAAGAAACAACAAGGTGGGTGGACGACTTGGCTCAGGTCAGCCCCGGTTGCGATCCTCGTTTTGACGCAGATTTTCATGAGATCGGAGGTCAACTGACAAGTGACATCCGGTTGGCGAGCAGCTATCATGTCTGGGATGGTGAATTTCTCGCGGAACGTTCGTCAATACGGTTTTTTTTCGCAGCAAATGGCCGTTTTCGAGAGCGAACAGGCAATCTCGATAACGAGGCACGTTTGCGAGACCGCGTGGAACCAACGGCCAAGGATGAGCGAGACCCACATGAGTTTCCGTAGTCTCTCATTACTTCGATAGGCATCGTCGCCTCCACCGCTACCATCCGCCGCATCCCACTCTCTTTTGCTCCCCACCTACAGCCGGGTGCCGTCAACCGAAACGTGCCCCGCTTGCTTGCCCCCATGAACATGACACAAAGGTTTGCCGCGTTACTGGTACGTCTCATTCTGCCTGCCTGCATTCTGGGCGGTGGATGGTACGGATTTCGTCAGCTCTCTATTCCCATGGAAGAGGAAGTTGTTGAACCACCTGAGCCAACCCAAGTCCGAACTCGTGTGCAGCCCTTGGAAATCGGCAGCTACCAAGTGCACATCGAGACCCATGGATTGATGAGCCCGCATAACCAGGTGACGCTATCAGCCGAAGTGACTGGGCGTGTTGTCAAGATTAATCCTGAGTTCGAAGTTGGCCGTTTTTTCTCGGCGGGTGATGTTTTACTGAAGCTTGACGACCGGGACTACAAGACAGCGATTCGGATCGCAGAGCAGGAAGTTCGCCGTAGCGGGGCCGCCTTTGATTTAGCGACGACCGCCAAAGATCGGATGGAAAAACTTGCTTCGCAAGATGGTGCATCTTTGGCTGAGCTGGAAGCATCTCGTTCGCTGCTTCTTCAGGCCGAGAACGATGTCGAGGTCGCGAAGGCAAATTTAGAACAAGCCGAAAGAGATTTGGAACGTACCGACATTGTCGCTCCCTTCGCCGGTCGCGTGGTTACCAAGGCAATTGGCCTCGGTGAATTGATCACAGTCGGAACGACATTGGGTGACATCTTTGCAGTCGATTACGCCGAGGTGCGGCTGCCCGTTGCGACGCGAGAATTACGTTTCTTGAATCTTCCGGAACGTGAAAGCGATCCGCCATTGGACGTCACGCTCCGCGATGCCATTAATCCAAACAGCGAGGCTGAGTGGAGCGGTCAAATCGTTCGTACGGAGGGAGCACTTGATCCTAATTCACTTGAATTGTTTGCAATCGCTCGAATTCCTGACCCCTTTGGTCTCCATCGCGACGGCTCAGTATTGCGTATCGGCCAACCTGTGAGTGCCACGATTCGCGGTGAAAATTTAGAAAGCGTCATCACCATCCCGAGGGCTTCGGTCCGATCTCTGAACCAGATCCATTTGATCGATGCCGAAACGAAAAAGTTAAGCACACGAAATATTGATCCGCTGTGGTCGGATGACAATTACGTGATCGTTCGCGACCCAAGCATACGGCCAGGTGATTTTGTGGCGACGACCATGTTGGTCTATGCTCCCGAAGGTGCCGTTGTCGACATCATCTCAGAAGTCGAGACAGAGTCTCTGGCAAGTCAACCGGCGGCCGGGAGCCCGACTCCATGATTGGTTGGTTCACCCGCAATGGGATCGCAGCAAACTTCCTGATGATCTTGATTCTGGTCGCGGGCGGGTTTGTTGCTCTGACACAGGTTCCACTCGAGGTCACCCCGGCCCTCAGTTGGGACGGCATCAGTATTCGCATGGCCTATCGGGGCGCCACAGGTAAAGACATTGAGCGTGCAATTCTGATCCCTATCGAAGAAGCGTTGGAAGGTGTCGACGGCATCGAATCGATCAACGCCGAGGGATCTCCTGGGGGCGCTTGGATTTGGGTGCGGGCTACTCGAGGAAAAGACCGACGCGACCTACTTGACGACATCAAAGCGCGTGTCGATAGGATCACGACGTTTCCTGCCGAAACCGAACCGCCACGAATCTACATCCCCGAGTCGGCTCACTATTACGAAATTTTGGAAATTGCAGTCACCGGTGATCTTTCTTTACGTGAGCTTCGCGATGTTGCAAATAAGGTCCAACGTGACCTGCTAGAGATGCCCGGCATCAGCCGGGTTGTCCTGCAAGGAGATCTCGATTCTGAGATCAGCATCGAGACGGATGTGGAAAAACTGCTAGCGTATGACCTCAGCTTTCGAGAACTTGCCGACGCAATCCGAAACTTTTCGATCGACCTTCCCGCCGGAGCGATCGACAGCAATAGCGGGACGTTTATCATACGTACCGACGGGCAGGCGTTTACAAGTCGAGAGTTTGAACAGATTCCGCTTCGTTCGGTCGGAGGCGGCGAAGTCCGAGTCGGTGACGTGGCGAAGGTCACCGATGGATTTAGCGAGGAACAACCTCGGCTGTACTACAACGGGCGTCCGGCCCTACTGCTGGAAGTGATGCGGGTGAGCGATGAAAACGCCCTTGATATCGCAAAATCGGTTCGCAACTACATTGCCAAAACCCCAGCTATCTTTCCAGAAGGAATCCGCTTGGAGATCTGGGACGATCAATCGATTGCCATCCGTCAGCGTCTGAGCACATTGACTTGGGCATTGGCTCTGGGCGGTCTCTTTGTGTTGTTGATCCTGGGCTTGTTCGTCCGTCCTGCGGTCGCATTTTGGATTGTGATCGGAATTCCAGTCAGCTTTGCCGGCGCGGCGATCTTCATGCCCTGGTTTGGATTGACAGCCAATGTGATGAGCCTGTTTGGATTCATCATCGTGACCGGGATTGTCGTCGACGATGCCATTGTGACTGCCGAGAATGTCTACTGCAAAATCAGCGAAGGAATCGACCCACTGAAGGCTGCCATCGAAGGCACCAAAGAGATTGCAACACCGGTCACATTCGGCGCACTAACAACGGTGGTGGCCTTCCTACCCATGATGTTTTTCGACGGGAACTGGGGCGACTACGCGCGACAGGTTCCACCGATTGTCACCATGGTGCTCATATTTTCGCTGGTCGAATCAAAGTTGATCTTGCCGGCACATTTGAAGCACCTGCGATACAAACCGCCAAGCGGCTGGTTTTCTCGCTTCCAAGCCTACGTTGCCAGATTGCTGAAATGCTTCATCGAACGAGTTTACGCACCCGTCCTTCGCCTCGCGATCACAGCTCGCTGGGCAGTGATCGCCAGCTTTACGGCACTTGCATTGATGATGGCGGGTTACTGCACCAGCGGACGAATGAAATTCGTACCTTACCCCACCGTCGACACCACCCGTATCAGCGCGATGCTCAGCCTGCCCAGCAATACGCCGATGGAAGTCACTCAGCGGTACGTGCAACGCATCACCGACGCACTTGATGTCCTTCAAAAAGAAGCCGTTGATCCCGTCACAGGTGAATCAATGGTGGGCAACGTGGTTACGATGGCCGGTGCCTCACGTCCTGGTCGCGACTACGACCGATCACGAGGGTACGCCTCCTTCGAAGTTTTACCCCCAGAACAACGCAGCGAACCTGGGCCATCCAACACGGACTTGGCAACCCGGTGGAGTGAACTGGTTGGGGAAATCCCCGAGGCTCGTGAGTTCCGCACTCGTACCGAGGCGGCCATGGTCCGTGAGTGGGGACCGGACGATGACGAATTCAATTTGGAACTTCGCGGACCAGATTCACCCGCCAAGCGGGAAGTTGCCCGAAAAATCAAGGCAATGCTGGAGACCTATCCTGGTCTGAAAGACCAATGGACAGACGTTGACGAGGGACAAGATGAACTTCGAATCAGTTTGAAAGCTCGTGCCGCCGAACTGGGGCTAACACAATCAATGTTGGCCAGTCAGGTTCGGCAGGCTTTCTATGGCGAAGAGGCACAGCGGTTTCAGCGTGGAACCGATGATGTACGCGTCATGGTGAGATTGCCTGAATCGGGTCGACGGTCGCTTCACACGCTCGACAGACTGAAAATCCGCACGCCATCTGGCGACAAAGTACCGCTCAAAACGATCGCGACCATCAATGTCGTCAAAGCCCCCAGCAACATCGAGCGTAAAGACAAAGCCGAGGTGGCTCGGATTGGTGCGAACGTGAGAGATGAAAGCGTTGACATGGTTGCGATCGCGAGGGATCTTGATCCGGCGCTTCGGGAGCTATGCAATTCAGCAGGACTTACGTTTCGCTATGACGGTTACGTTGAGGATGCCGAAACAACGCGAAAGCAGACATTTATCGGCGCAATCCTTCTCGGTCTAGCACTCTACGGCCTGCTGTCCGTGGCGTTACGATCGTTGATCCAGCCACTCTATGTGCTACTGGCAGTACCCTTTGCCATCATTGGTGCCATCTTCGGGCACATCCTGCTCGATCTAACCCCTTCCTATCTGTCAGTGTTCGGGATGCTGGCACTGGCTGGGATCGCGGTCAACGATACTCTGGTGATGGTTGACTTTATCAATCGCCGGTGCGCAGCAGGAAGTTCTCTTCTTGAGGCCGTCGCCGAATCGGGAACCAATCGGTTTCGTCCGATCTTCTTGACGTCGGTCACCACATTTGTGGGTTTGACACCGCTGATCTTCGATCCATCAATTCAGGCAAAATTCCTGATTCCGATGGCCGTTTCGCTCGCGTTCGGAGTGCTGTTTGCCACGGGTGTGACGCTTTTTCTCGTGCCATGTGCTGTCTTGGCAGGCGATGATATCTCACGATCATGTCGATCGTTTGCGGCGTGGTATACGAAACCATTCAAGTCACCACAGACCACGGCAGATCGACAGTCTTAGTGCTCAAAAGCAATCGTTGCTTACTCTGGTTTTCTGCACAAGAACATTCAGAGAGAACAGTCACACAGAGAACTCAGCCATACGAAAATACCGATGGCTGGCAAAATGCTAATCATGGCTCCGCGTTCGACGCGAATAGCCAACAACATTGAACCTACATGCGATCGCTAACGCTCCAGTGACCCAAGCCTCGGGAAAACTGAGCGGTGACCACGAACCTTCCACGCGACGACGACGCCAATAATTCAACTGCCCACGTTCTTCGTTGATCAGAAATCCGTCATTCACGATCGCGGTGTGGAGACCTCTCTGAGAAAGTCCACTGAGGACCAAACCGCTCCGCAAATCATAGACGGCAGCACCACAAAAGACCCGTTTGCCATCGGGAAACAAGGCAGGTGTTTCCAACCCCGAGAAAAACAGCGGCGTGTCATAAATCTGCACGTTGCTTTCGTAATCCCAGACCTGAAAACGGTTACCAATCTGAATTCCTATTTGCTTTGCAACGGGTGAAAAGACCCATTCGAAACAGTCGTTGCGGTCGTTGGTAGCTCCCACTGCAATTCGCCGGTAGCAAGGTCGCATACACGGTAGGTTCCTGGGGTTAAGGGGCGGATAATGCCTCGCCCATTAGGCAATTCAACGACATCTTGAACAGCCATCAACCATCGCGCCGCTTGATGACACGTTGAGACCGCAGTGACAACGCATCACCAAATGAGCACACTTAAAAAAGCATTCCCTTTGCAAAAAAAACTCTCCAGCAAGCAACTCAAGTTTGAACCTGCCGGGGGGGATGGAACAAGATACAGGAATTCTTTAGCCTGAGCCGTCATGGTCACGGACGGTTCTCACACGAAACTCGCAAAAACATTCCACTGGGGATTCATCTTCCTGTATGCGTACGGGTTACTGAAGCAACTTAACGATGTGTCTCAATTAGAAGATGCAGGATTGCTCGTTCTTGAGGTTGCCTTTGTGAGTCTATTTCTTTTGATCGTGTTGATGCGTTACTTCTACATGAGACGATTCGAGACGTTCCTCGGGGCACGTGAACCGGTGTCTCTGTTTCACAAACGCCTGGCAAAGGCCATTCACAGATCAATCTATTTGTGCTTGGCTTTACTTCCACTCTCCGGATTGATGATCGCTGGGTTATTCGCATTGGAAATCCGACAGGGACCACTGCAAGATTTCTCGCTTGCTCTACATGAGTTTTGTGCTTCTCTTAGCTACTTCCTGATTTCAATTCACATCGCAGCAGCGATTTTTTCTCGATTCAGGAGAGAAGGCATTTGGACATCGATGGTGCCGTTCTGGAAAGAGAAACTCTAGGTCCGAGAAATCAACACGATTCCTTGACACATGCATTGCAGTTCATGCACAGAACATTCAATACCTGCACGAGCATGTGGCTGGCCTTGCTAGGTTTTGCAGCTCAGGAAATCAGCTGATCTACGTGGTCCAGTAGCTGACTTAACTGAATACCGTTGGTCCAAAACCAACTTTGGGTCTCTATTGGGCCGTGTCGGCGATGACTGCGTTACCCGGTTGTTGCATTCAAAAATGCCCGCATTTGCCCACATCGAAAAACACGCGCTCCGCTAACTCTAATTACGATGCACGAATAATTCATTTACCCTGCGTCAATGAACTCAGTCTTCAAACCTTCGTGCAAGATCCAGATATACTAGAAGGCAAGCACGAATACCGCCCCTGGATCAGCCTGCGAGTGCAGGGCAGAACCATAAACGCCTTTGGACTAACTGATGCCAAAAATCATTTTTGCGATCTTTTCAACATTAGTGTTCCATGGTGCCCACATTTGTTTGGCAGAGGAAACAACACGCCCCAATATTGTCTTTCTGTTCGCAGATGATCAACGTGCTGACACAATCAGTGCTCATGGTAACCCGCACATTCAAACACCGAATCTTGATCAGCTCGCTAGCGAGGGATTCAGTTTTCGGCGCAACTACTGCGCTGGCTCTTTCAGCGGTGCAGTGTGCGTCGCCAGTCGTGCCATGTTAATGACTGGAAAACACTGGATGAACCTACCTTCCAAAAGGCCGGCTTCGAACTGGGCTAATGCAACCACCCTGCCAAGCCTGCTCAAAACCGAGGCGGGATACAAACCCTTCATCATTGGCAAATGGCACAATGGCCGTGGAACCCTCGAGCAATCATTTTCGAATGGTCGTTCTGTTTACATGGGCGGGATGGCGAATCATGCGGACTTTCAAGTGCAGGATCTGACGGATGGAAAGCTGAGCCCGAAACGCGCTGCCGAAGGATTCTCAAGTACCGTATTTGCTGACGAAGCAGTGGATTTCATCGAAACCGCCAAGAGCGAACAGCCGTTTTTTCTATACGTTGCATTCATGGCACCCCATGATCCGCGCAATCCCCCCGAAAAATACCGGGAAATTTACTACAAAAAACGACCGCCACTGCCAAAGAACTTTCTTCCCTTGCATCCTTTTCAGAATGCTCCTCAAGCAACATCCGGTAGAGACGAAGGCCTGGCACCATGGCCACGAACGAGGGAGGTCATCAGTGATCAACTTTGTGAATACTACGGCTTGGTAACGCATCTTGACGAACAAGTGGGTCGCGTGCTTCAGGCGCTGAAAGACAATGGACTCGCGAAAGACACGATTGTGATCTACACCGCAGATCATGGCTTGGCCATGGGAAGCCATGGCTTACTGGGAAAACAGAACATCTATGAGCAAAGCATGCGTTGTCCTCTCATCTTGCGAGGCCCGGGCGTGCCCCCTGGCAAATCGAGCAATGCCCTGACTTACGTACATGACCTGTATTCGACGATCTGTGAATTCGCTCATGTCGACATCCCCGCTTCAGCTGATTCAAAAGCACTCAATCCTATCATCGAAGGTCAAAACGAAGCCGTGCGTGACTCATTGTTTCTGCCATTTCAAGATAACCAACGCGCTGTTCGTAATGGCAACATGAAGCTGCATGTCTACCCCCGGATCAACCATGAACTACTTTATGATCTGGCCAACGATCCCCATGAGTTGAACAACCTTGCTGCTGACCCTGCGTATCATAATGACGCCCGTAAAATGCACGTGCTTATGGACCAATGGCGAACTCGGTTAGGCGATCCGTATCCACTGCGCTCGCAAAACCCTGCACCGAAAGAGCCAAATTACAACAACAGCAAGCGTGTCCTGGACGTTTGGCAACCGAAGTGGATTCGGGACAAGTACTTTGGGGGAAGAATCGAAACCAATCACGGCAAGAGCCCCTCGCGGAACAATTCACAAGAATGAGCCCCACGCCCGACTCCATCATAAGTTCACTGTTCAAGACACAATCAAATCGAATCGCCTGATTCAGACGCCAACAGCCTTTCACGCGATACCCCGCTGCGATCTTGCTCTCTCTGGCAGACTGTTCTCTGGGAATCACGTAGAAACAGGATTTGAGATCGCGAATTTTCAATCAGCCATGCTAAACTGGTCGTTCACTCCTGCACCATTCATCCCAAGGTCAGTCCAAATGAAAAGCTCGACACAATTACTTTTCTCATTGTCAATTTGTGCCGCACTCTTTTCCTGCGTTGGTAAAGCACACGCATCCGATCCGAACTTCGTGATTATCTTCGCAGACGATCAAGGATATGGAGACCTGAGTTGTTTTGGATCCGAGACGATTCAAACGCCAAACGTCGATCGGTTGGCGGAGGAGGGTCGAAAATTCACCAGTTTCATGGTTGCTTCTCCTGTCTGCACACCATCGCGTGCCGCCCTGCTAACGGGTTGCTACCCGAAACGTGTAGGGATGCATCAACATGTTCTGTTTCCGACATCAACCAAAGGTTTGAACCCAAGCGAACATACGATCGCGGATCACCTGAAGTCACAAGGTTATGCGACAGCCTGCTTCGGGAAATGGCATCTTGGCCATCACCCAGAAGTCCTACCGACATCAAATGGGTTTGATACCTATCTGGGCATCCCTTACTCCAACGACATGAACCATCCCGACAATAAAGGGAAACCACAAGGTGGTGCTGCGGGGATGGACATTCTTTGGAAGGATCCTGAGTCCACTTTGACCAAATGGAAAACGCCACTGATCAAGGATGAAGAAATCATTGAGTTGCCGGTCGATCAGCGAACAGTGACTCGAAGATACACACAGAATGCAATCGACTTCATCAAGAAACACCGTGATGAATCTTTCTTTGTTTATCTTCCACACTCCATGCCACACATACCTCTTTATGTTCCTGATGATGTCCGCGACCCCAACCCGTTGAATGCTTATATCAACGTGATCGAGCACATTGACTCGGAGGTCGGTCGACTACTCAACACGCTAGACGAATTGAAACTTTCGGATAACACCTACGTTATCTATACGACCGATAACGGCCCTTGGTTACCGTTCAAACATCATGGTGGATCTGCTGGCCCTCTGCGCGAAGGCAAAGGAACAACTTTTGAAGGCGGGCAGCGCGTTCCCTGCCTGATCCGTGGGCCAGGAATTCCAGCGGGAACGGTTTGCGACGAGTTGACCGGAACAATCGACGTGCTTCCAACGATTGCCGCTCTTACCAGCAAACCGCTGCCAAAACAAAACAAGATCGATGGTATCGATGTGTCCAAACTGTGGATGGGTGAAACGGAGCAATCCCCACGGAGTGAATTCGTACACTACACATCGCAGGGTAACCTGGAAGGCCTCAGGCAAGGCAACTGGAAACTGCTGGTCAAAAAACCAAGGCAACGAAGAAACCAGAAAAACGCAGCTACGGCAAAGGCAAGACCGCAAGTCATGCTGTTTGACCTTAGCAAAGATATCGGAGAACAAATCAACCTTGCTTCCGAACACCCTGAGATGGTGGATCGCTTGCAGCAAAGGATGAAGCAACTCGACGATGAAATCACCATGAACGCGCGTCGCCCGTGGTTTAAGAACGAGAAATAGACAACGAGACCGCAAACCTTCGGTCAGATGGTTTGCGTTTCCATTGCTGCTTACTGGGCTGCAGAACAACTGGGCTGCAGAACGAACTAGACTGCAGGGCAAACTGGAAGCTCGCCCAGACTTCCAGTGTCGCTGCGGTGTCCACTGCTCACCCCTGCATGTGCAGTGACCGCGGAGGCATACGTCGCCGCAGTGAAACCTATTGGGCTCGTATGCCGAAGCTGAAAGTGCTCGAACGGCGATACCTGCTCGGTAGTTAGCTGATTGGAAATTTTCACGGACGGCGGGACAGCCCCTGCCTCGAACAAAACGCTCCTTGATAACTCAGGCCAAGCGGCGCCTTCATCCCACCAGTGGCCTTATTCTGCTGCCTGTTCCGCTCACGCTACCGACTTAAGCTGAACATGAAGTTTTTTCTGCGGTGATGCGTTCTTTTTAGTGTTGATTGGCAATTAATCAGTTTTGAGGGGCACCTTCATTTGCTAGCACAGGGTGCACAAAACGAAGACTCCCCCACGAATCGCCTAACCTGACCCAGCGGGAAACCAATCGATTTCTGGACCCTGATCGCCCGATGAATGAGAGGCTGTGGTTGTGTCTCTTACATGCGTCTGATTGGGGTATTTTCTGATGCCGTTGTTGAAACTCTGGAATTCTCTTCGGGGTCAAGCCACTACTACGCCAGAGCCCAAGGCACAGGAATCTCAAAATCCGACGACGCAGGCTTCACAAGCCTCGGCGAAGAGTCACACGAAGGCGGTCAAACGCCCCGCGAAAACAACATTCGGGATGTTTGGGGGTGGCCCCCACAGCGGACTCTGTAAGCAGTTGAAAGCGGTCAGTGTTCATTCAGTGCTGGAAGTTGGCGTGGGGGATGGCTCACAGGCAATCGCGGTGATGGAGACACTTTCTCGTCAATCTGACTCCATTCGCTACTATGCGGTTGATGAGTTTGAACTGGCTGGTGGCGTGAACCTGAAGCAATTTCATCAGACATTGCGGAACCACAACATTCATCCACAATTGTTCCCGGGCTCGGTTGATCAAGGTTTGATGAAGATCGCTCACACCATCGGGTCTGTTGACCTGATTCTCGTGGCCGACGCCAGCGTGATTGACAATAACCCTGCGGTCACGGGAATACTCGCTCGGATTTCTCACGAAGGAACGGGCGTGCTTGTCGCTCGAAACGATGCGTGGAGTTCCATGGAAGTGTCCATCGGAAATCAATCTCGTCGAGCGGCTTGATTCTTCCCAGAATGTGTTCTCCGAGGGGTGAATTCCCCGCAAGCGGTTTCAGACAACGCTTTCTTGCTTGACCGATCTGTTTTTTTGTTCAGGATCGAACAAGTCGCAGGAAAAAAATCGCCTCGCGACAGTGCAGACAGTGCATCTGCCAACTGGGCTGATGCACTCGGAAACAGGTTCAGACTGGAGATGCCAGTAGATGTGTGGAATTGTTGGCTACGTCGGAACAAGCCAAGCTTGTCCTTTTTTGGTGGAAGGGCTCCGTCGGCTGGAATATCGCGGCTACGACAGTTCGGGCTTGGCGATCCACACCGGTGAATCGGTTGGCGTGACTCGTTCGGTTGGAAGAATTGATGCCCTGGCTAGCCGACTGGAAGAAGCCCCGTTATCAGGCTGCTTGGGAATTGGCCATACACGTTGGGCAACTCACGGGCCGGCCACCGAGCCTAACGCCCACCCCCACCTAGGTGGTGATGGTGAGGTGGCACTCGTTCACAACGGTGTGATCGAAAACTTTCAAACCCTTAAAAATGAATTGGTCGAGAAAGGCTACTGCTTTCGGTCCGAAACTGACAGCGAAGTGATTGCCCACTTGCTGGCCGAGAATCTCAAGAAGTCTCCGGACGTCACTGGCAAGCCTAATGTTCGTTATTTGAACGCAGTACAAATGACGCTCGCCCGTTTGCAGGGAACCTATGGGCTGGCAATCAGTTTTATTGACAAGCCTAGTTTGATGATCACAGCGCGTTTCGGTAGCCCTCTTGTGATCGGAGTGGGACAAGGTGAGTACTTTGTTTCTAGCGACGCTTCTCCTTTAGCTGGTCGCACTGACCGAATTGTCTATCTCGCAGATCATCAAATTGCAGTCCTCACTCCCGAAGGATTCTCAGTTCTCCATCGTGATCAAGGCAAAGTACGAGTGGACATCCAACCTCTGCAGGTTGAGAGTGGTGAAGCCAATCTGGAAGGATTCGACCACTTCATGCTCAAAGAGATCTACGAGCAACCTGAGTCTCTTCGCAATGCCATGAGAGGTCGGCTGGACGATGAAAATGCCACCGCCGTTTTTGGAGGACTCAATCTGACACCGCAGCAGCTAGGCAACGTCGAGCGAATCATTTTGACGGGTTGCGGGACGAGTTGGCACTCTGCCTTGGTAGGCGAATACCTGATTGAGGAGTTGGCTCGAATCCCGGTGAGTGTTGAATACGCGAGCGAGTTACGCTACCGCAATCCACCCATCGAAAAAAACACGCTTGTCTTTGGGCTGACCCAAAGTGGAGAAACCGCCGACACACTGGCGGCGCTTCGGGAAACAAAACGCAAAGGGCATCGCACTCTGGCAATCTGCAACGTGGTTGCCAGTTCCATTGCTCAGGCAGCCGATGGAGGAGTGTACTTGCATGCAGGACCTGAAATCGGAGTCGCAAGCACCAAAGCCTACACATCGCAATGCTGTGTGCTGGTGATGCTGGCACTTTACTTTGGCCGAATGCGGCATCTCAGCTTTGAGAACGGTCGGCAGGTGATCGAAAATTTGCGAACACTCCCCAACGCGGTTCAGATCGCGTTGGGATGCGATACCAAAGTTCGCGAAGTCGCGGAAAAATATCACAAGGCCGACAATTTCCTGTATCTCGGACGGCAATTCAATTTTCCAACAGCACTTGAAGGTGCTCTGAAACTGAAAGAAATCAGCTACATCCACGCAGAGGGATATCCCGCTGCCGAAATGAAACACGGTCCAATTGCTCTGGTAGACGACGCCACTCCTAGCGTATTCATCGTCCCCCAAGGGACGACTTACAGCAAAGTCATGGCCAACATGGAAGAAGTCAAAGCGCGTGGCGGTCCCATCATCGCCATTGCAAGCCACGACGACCCCCAGGTGGACAAAATTGCAGATGACGTGATTCGAATCCCACAGGTTCCGGAGTTTTTACAACCCATCGTGACCATCGTGCCCCTGCAGCTGTTGTCGTATCACATTGCACTGCTTCGTGACTGCGACGTGGACAAACCGCGAAACTTGGCAAAAAGCGTCACTGTTGAATAGGAACTGCTTAATCGCTGACGGCTGCCAAATAGTGTTATAGGACTCATCTAGTCAGAGAACTTATCTATCAGAACAGGGAATACCGTGCCATGAAAACTCCTGGCTTAAGCTACAATTCACGAAAAGCATTGATTGTGAATATCGGGGAAACTGCTGGAACAGAAATTGCCGAACTGATCGCACAGATGGCGGCTGAGATCGAAGAACTGCGTCGCACCAAAGTGAATGTCACGCGAATTATCCCCGGTATCCCTGAGCCGCACAACACAGCCGCAGAAGAACCTGTCTAAAGTCGAAATAAGCCAAAATTCATGAGCCAACATCTGGTTACCGGTGCCGCCGGATTCATCGGTTTTCATCTTTCAATGCGTTTGCTTGCGCGGGGAGAAGAAGTCGTTGGCTTTGATAATCTCAATAACTACTACAGTGTTAACCTGAAACGCGAGCGTTTGAAGCTTCTGACAGAGTTTGACAACTTCAAGTTCGTAGAAGCCGATCTGGCTGACCAAACAAAAGTCGACCAAGTCTTTCGCGACCACAATTTTGACCGAGTTGTCAACTTGGCTGCTCAGGCGGGCGTTCGTTACTCTCTTGAAAATCCACGTGCCTACACGGAAAGTAACATTGTAGGTTTCTTGAATATTCTTGAAGCCTGCCGGCATGCCAAGACACCTCATCTGACCTATGCAAGCAGTAGCAGTGTGTACGGCGGTGGGACCAAAATGCCCTTTGGTACTGCTGACCGTGTTGACCATCCTTTGAGTCTTTATGCTGCCACCAAAAAAAGCAATGAGTTGATGGCCCACACGTACAGTCACCTGTACGGGCTACCCACCACTGGCCTGCGTTTTTTCACTGTATATGGTCCATGGGGACGCCCTGACATGGCGTTGTTCTTGTTCACGAAAGCTATTCTCGAAGGGCGTCCCATTGACGTTTTCAATGAAGGGCGAATGCAGCGTGACTTCACGTACATTGACGATATCGTTGAAGGCGTTGATCGAACTTCCGCAAAAATTGCAGCACCAGATCCTGACTGGAACAGCAGCGCCCCTAATCCCTCCACCAGCGCAGCACCCTATCGGATCTATAACATTGGCAACAATGACCCAGTTGAGTTATCAACCTTCATTGAAACCATTGAGCAAGCACTTGGAATTCAGGCAAAGAGAAATCTCATGCCGATGCAAGCTGGGGACGTACCGGCTACGTTTGCTGACATCAACGCGTTAGAGGATGCAGTAGGGTTCCGACCCTCAACCAGCATTAGCGTCGGAATCCAGAAGTTCGTTGAGTGGTATCGCGACTACTACTCGATTTAGTATTCCATTTTAGTTTTCGGTTCACTTCGTGACTCCCGGTCCTATGCTTGCTCGGCTTGACTTCCGGACGTTGTAAATCCCGATTGCTGTGACTTCTGGCCATTGATTCCTAGCTGCTCTCACTGCCATTGGCTGCGATATCCTTGCGCGAACTGTGTCGTCCTTTCTTCTGAGCAAATGACACCCCGACCACCAGAGAAGAAGCGAGTTGTGGATTCGAAATCGATCCACAATCAGCCTGACTCGTGACCGCTGAATTATTGAATCTGTGAGACGGCAACCAGACTGTACAATGGCATTTTCGCGAACGGACTAGTCTCCTTTTTGCCAACAAGGCGGTTTAGCGGGACACTTCTGCTGATAATCGGTGACTCTGGGGCCGTTCCTACTGCCTCAGCCGTTGACAGTTTGCCGCCAAGAGTTGACAGTAAATCGTGTGAACTGATTCCCTCCCTTCCTATTTTGCACCCAATGTCTGATGCCAATTCGTCCGCTCCGCGGACCATGCTTGAAAAAATCTGGGACCAACACGTCGTACATGCTCCCGAACAGGGCCCATCGATTCTCTACATCGATCTACACCTTGTTCATGAGGTAACCAGTCCTCAGGCGTTCGAGGGGCTTCGGATCAATGGTCGTCCAATTCGACGCCCAGAACGAACGATTGCTACGCCTGACCACAATGTGCCCACATCAGATCGCAGCCTGCCAATCGCTGATCCAATCAGTCGAAAGCAGATCGAAACACTGCGTGAGAATTGCAAGGAATTTGGTGTCACCCTGTTTGACATTGATGATGTACGTCAGGGAATCGTGCATGTCATCGGTCCTGAAAACGGCTACACGCAACCCGGCATGACCATTGTCTGTGGCGACAGCCACACGGCGACGCACGGTGCGTTTGGCGCGTTGGCTTTTGGAATTGGAACCAGCGAAGTTGAACATGTGTTGGCCACCCAAACCTTGCGTCAGTTCAAACCAAAGACTTTTGAGCTTCGCGTTGATGGGGAATTGGCACCCGGTGTCACTGCCAAAGACATGGTGTTGTACCTGATTGGCCACCTTGGCACGGCCGGCGGTACTGGATATGTGTTGGAATACACCGGTGAATGCATTCGAGCTTTGTCCATGGAAGAACGAATGACGGTATGCAACATGTCCATCGAAGCGGGTGCCCGTGCCGGCATGATTGCACCTGACCAAGTGACCTTCGATTATTTGCGAGGGCTCCCCGAAGTACCCGCAGACTTTGATGCAGCCGTCGAACGCTGGAAAGTACTCGGAAGTGACCCGGGCGCGGCGTACGACTTGTCAAACACCTATCGCGGTGCTGACATCGAACCGCAAGTCACTTGGGGAACCAATCCTGGCCAAGTACGAAGCATCACTGACCAAGTACCATCCCCATCTGACTTTGAAGATCTTACCGAACAGAAATCGACTTCAGATGCGTTGGACTACATGGGACTTCAGGCCAACACTTCGATTCATGACATTCCCATTCAACGTGTCTTCATCGGTTCGTGTACCAACGCAAGAATCGAGGACTTACGAGCCGCAGCCACTGTGCTCAAGGGACATCATGTTTCAGGTGATGTCAATGCAATGGTCGTCCCGGGAAGCGGGCAGGTAAAAAAGCAGGCTGAGCAAGAAGGGCTTGATCGGATTTTCAAGGAAGCTGGTTTCGATTGGCGCGAAGCGGGATGCAGCATGTGCCTTGCAATGAACCCTGACAAACTCGCTCCGGGTGAGCGTTGCGCAAGCACCAGCAACCGCAACTTTGAAGGTCGACAGGGCAAAGGCGGACGAACTCACCTCGTCAGCCCGGCCATGGCTGCTGCCGCTGCTGTCAAAGGACACTTTGTCGATGTCCGCCAATGGGATTATAAAACTGCGGAATGATCACTGCACCAGATCACACGCCACTGAACCTGTGATCACCGCTGTTTCTTCTGCGAATCATTCCAACCAACTCCAGATCATCCAACTGAAATCGAACTCATGCAAAGCTTTACCATTCATAGCGGTGTTGTTGCGACGCTCGACCGTGCTAACGTGGACACCGACCAGATCATTCCCAAGCAGTTTCTGAAACGAATCGAGCGAACTGGGTTTGGTCAGTTTCTATTTTACGACTGGCGATTTCAAGATGACGGCACAACGCCTAATCCTGAATTTGAATTGAATCAGCCGCACCTTAATGGTGCCTCGATTTTGATTGCCCGCAAGAACTTTGGCAGCGGCAGCAGTCGTGAGCATGCAGTTTGGGCACTGGAAGATTATGGCTTCCGAGCCGTGATCGCACCTTCCTTTGCCGACATCTTCTTCAACAACTGTTTCAAGAATGGAGTTCTGCCCATTGTTCTTGACGAAAAACACATTGAAGAGATTTTTAAGCGATCAGCCACGCCATCGCCGTACGAGCTAACCGTCAACCTGAAGGAACGGACAGTTGAAGACACTGATGGCCTGAAATTAACTTTCGAAATTGATCCCAGCCGCAAGCACAATCTCCTGCATGGGCTGGATGACATAGCAGAGACACTTCAGCTGGAAGATAAGATTTCTGCGTATGAAGAAGCTCGCACTTGGTAGAGACGATTTGGTGACTGATCACGTTGACGTCCACCCAAGCGGTGAACACAAGCGTCCCGGCTGGGTCGGCAAACTGCTTCTGCAAATGCAGCACACAAGCATGCCCCGGGACGTCTGCGATCAATCACCGCTCTAAAATCTGCAACCCAAGTGACCTAGCGGTGCTTGGTTGCCATGCTCGGATGAGCGGCAAGCTCCATGTGTCCGAACAGGGTTTGCTCGCGGCGAACCAGATAGAATTTGGCCTTGGGACCTTCTTTGATATCCGGATGCTTCAAGATTCCGGCTAAGTCCTTCATGCTCGATGTCTGCCATCCGTGAATTCCAAGCAACACATCACCTGCAATGATTCCCTGCCTCTCGGCCGCGGATCCTGGTTTGACTGCTGTCACGTAAAGGCCGCCGCGATACCGCGTTCTCATACGAGAATTCAGCCGTCGCATGGTGGAATCGGGAACTGGCTTCGCCTGTACCCCAATGATGCTCCAAGCCAACTCTTTCACTGAGTAAGAGTCCGGAGTTCTCCTCTCCGTCGTCAAAGCCAAATCAAAACGCTCACCGCCGCGTTCAATTTCCAACGTCATCGCCTCACCCGGGTTGAGCCCCATCAAAGCGAGAGAAAAGTCGAGCTTGTTGTCCACTTCCTGAGAACCAACGCGGACCACGCGGTCACCCGGTTTCAGTCCTTCCCGTGCGGCAGGACTGCTAGCGGAGACATCGGAAACGGTC
>Ga0315330_10000656_pt1 | contig 22077 bp, 26 predicted proteins | sample M140m34915metaG_FD_203453 | JGI IMG/M metagenome (GOLD analysis project Ga0315330, IMG submission 203453) | Ammonia-oxidizing marine archaeal communities from Monterey Bay, California, United States - M1 40m 34915 | ecosystem: Environmental > Aquatic > Marine > Intertidal zone | place: USA...
TTTAACCGACTCTGGTGGTGTTTCGAAGACAGGATACCCGAATTTGTCAATAAACCCTTCGTATCCCCATTCCATAGGTATGAACAAAGAATATAATCCACTTGCAGTCTGGCCATTGCGGTTTCTATTTGTAACATCTGAATTATAATATAGTTTTTTAAAATTATCACCTCCTTTTTCAATTGCATTAGATGTTGAGCCCATCATGCATTTGCCAACTATTTTTGCTCCAAGTCTAAGGCACGTTTTCGTGACCCTCCAGTTGTTGAGAATATTATCCGGTCTTTCCCATTTCCCCGATTCGTCGTGGACGAGTAATTGTAGTTTCTCCCCATCGTACGAGTTGTCTCCCGTGTTCTTCCAATCGATCGTTGTGTCGAGCCCTTGTAGCCCCTGCCCATATTCCTCCTGACTATAACTTTCCTTGAGGGAGTTTCTTGTAAGTCTTCTTGACGGAATCTTATAGGATAGCTCTGTCTTTGGTCTCTCCATACCGTCCTGTATTGGTTTGAAAAAGAACGGGTAGTTAATGGATATTGGTACCACCTTGTCTGTGAACATCTTCTTTGCATCTGCGCCAGTCTTAGATAAGATCCCAAACCTAGAGTCTTTGGATATTGTTGCCAAGTTAACAGTCTCTGAGGATGCCATAAAGCTAAACCCAGACCTTCTGTTCTTGAGGTAACACATTCCGTAAGATCTTCTATCTGCCTTGCAAGCCTCCCAAAAGTAATAGAATATTCTGTTTGCCTGTCTAAAATCAGGTGATCCAACATCAATTTTCGTCCAGTTGAGGTATATATAGTGCGATCCTGTAATGTAACAAGGCTCATTGTTGCACATGAACCAGTAACCATTAGAACGATGATTAAACTCACTTTCAATATATTCATAGTACTGTTCTTTAATATCTTCCGCATATTCTTTAAAATCAATTAAATTTTTTATTTTACTAAGTGATGCAGGTTTAGATATCTGTTTAAATACTTGATCTTCTTTCTTAAGGTCTTCACCATCTATTTTATTTGGAGTTTTAGGTATTCCTACCTTTAGACCTTGAATTTCATATATATCACCTAAAGTACCGTCCTTACTTATAATAACACAATCTAGCTCTTCATTATAACCGTAATCAAATTTTTTATATTTATTGTTTTTCTTTACCTTTTTATCAGATAAGTGATCCGTGTGTATTTTATATAAAGTTTGTTTATACATTATTTAACTCTATTTTCAACACCCATAAAAGCTTCTGATTTTTTATTCTCTGATTTTTTTTCTGCTAACTCTTCAATTTTTTCAATTATTTTTAAAGAGTCTTCAATAGCCACCCACTTTGCTTGTGCTGCTGTTTTTGCTTTTTCTGGATCTAATTCTCCTAAATCTATATTTTGTTTAATAACTTTTTCAAGTTCTACTAAAGCTTTTTCAGCTGCTTCGATCACTCGTTTTCTCCTGTCCATAATTTATTGTAACTTGATTAGATAAAATTCTATATAGTTTTTTCCCCTCTATTTCAAACTCATATTCGGAGTCTGGCGTGAAGCCCACAACATCACCTATAGCCAACCCTAAGGATCCTAATTCGTCGTTGCTATACACAAGCTCACCTTTTAATTTTTGTTCAGTTTCAGGAGCCCATTCGTCTTCGCTAATTAAAGGACTAACAAAGCAATAATCATCTGGGCAAAACCATTTATTATTTCTTTTATAAGCAAATATTTGATCAGGGGCTACAAAGTATTCATTTTCTTTTAAAAAGCTTGCACTATTTTTTTCTTCACCTCTTATATCAATCCATCTTCTAAAAACATTATGATGTACAATTACAACATCTCCCTTCTTAGGGGTTTTGTAAGTTACTCCATACGCGGGTTCATTAACTATGACACCCATTCTATTAACAAACATATAGTCACGCTCGCTAATTTCTGTATTTAATATTAATTCTTTTTTGTCAACATTTATTTTATTGTTGTACCTTGATTCAGTAGATATAATATAATTAAAAAGTGATTTCATTTAATAGTCTAAATTGTATTCTATTGATACTGCCATGTTAGAATTAAAAAATTTCCATGGCAACACCTCTTTGTTTTTTGTAATATAAATTTTGTAGCCTCCGTTGTCTTCTAATATATCGCATATCTTGTGTCCTCCGTAGACTTCTTGACCAACAGAGTAATGCATTGCTTCATTTTTATAATCTGCTCCAATGCTTATTTTTCTAATTAATTTCATTTAATTTATTTAGTATGTCCATATTGTTATAGGGGGAGCACCCTCATATCCGATCCCTACATGGACAAAGTTATTTTTTCTACTTATACCTATTCTAGTAAAGCCAACCTCTATAGCTGCTTTAACTAATTTAAATGTAGCTTCACCACCTACACAAGCAATATCAACTGCAGCTCCGTATGCGTGCTCGCCTGGACTGGATTTTTTTGCTTCTATGGGATGATCAGGGCTTCTATAAGTTGATGTTAATTTAATAGGGTATCCATAGCTTTCTCTTAGATCATCTAACATACCTAACAGCTTTGGATCCATCATTTCAAAATTTCTAAATTCAGATTCATTAAAGTATTTCATTGTATTATTCTTTTACTTTTTTAATTATCATTAAAATCGTGTACACTATAGTTAATAATAAAACTACAGTCTGTAGTATGGGGTTTAAGTCTGGTAGTATAGAAAATACCAAAGCGCCTACGTTAAGTCCAAATATTTTTAGGTCTTCCATTTATTTGTGTTTGTTATTTCCGAATACTTTCTCCACTCCTCGAGATCCGAAATATCCTCCAATTACTATTGTAAGTAATCCAGTTATAGAATCCAACGGGTAACCCATGTACCATCCTGCTACATAGCTAACTGTTAAAAACACAAGAACTAAAGGTCTTACGTTTGAAGCTAGCCAAGAGCCTGATCTTGCATCAGCCACCCATCTTTTTGTTGTGCCGTCTATTTCAGCACGTTCCATTTTTAATTTTTCAAGAGCAATTTCTTTATCAGCATCGCTCATATCTGAACCGCCGATTATAGCTTGTATTACAGAGCCAACAGGTGTGTCACCAGCAATAGCTCCAACGACGCTGGGTATTTTATCTAATAAAAATTTTCCAACGCCGGTGTCTTTAAATTTTTTCTTTTCCATTATTTTATTGCTAAATAGATGTAGGTTTCTCCACTACCATTCCATCCTGAATTACTTGTTGATAATTGAAACCCATCGCTTAAAAAACTAAATCTACCTGCATATGTAGTGTCAGCATTAGATAAGTTAGGAAACAATACAATATCATTTCCTCTTGAAGTATCGTATATCATCCAATTATCTGATAAGGATGTCGGTTTAAGTATTACAAATCTTGGAGCAAATCCTGTTGTAACTGATAATGTCCCTCCATTCCCTGTATAACTCCCTATCTTCTGATAACCTGTTACAGAGTGGAAGCAGTATGCGATAAAAGGACTACTACTTGCATTTGAACTACTACTCACACCAACAGTAAAAACAGTTGAAGTAGGAGCAACTCCCACATCAGCTGGATAACCAAACAAACTACCTGTACCACTTTCACCTCCTGTAGAATTTAATTCCATATGTTTTCCTGTTCCCATAGCAGTATGGTAAACTATCCAAGGGTTTGTTGAATTTAATCTTTTTAAGATAATCATTTCAGGAGCAGAAGAAAGTCCGTGTCCTATCGTATTGTTTACAGCTAATCCTGTTCCCGTATATTTAACAATACTAAACCCTGCCTCTGCATTTACACTTACTATACTATCTATAGTACCCTCTGTGTTTATCTGTGGGAGGTTATCATCGTGGTCTCCTGCTTTCCAAGCCCAAGCAACGTAGTCTATTCCATTACGATTTACGTCAAAATAAGGAAAAGATGAATTTGTCCCTGCACCTAAATGAAATCCATTAGAATTATATTGAGTAACTGCTCCTTGATAAGTAGATGTTTCTTCAGCGTAGGTTTGGTTGCCATATAGTGCATAACCACCATTGCCAAATCTAACACTGTCAAATAAAGAATGATTAGCCGAACCCTCAACAGGGTCTGCAGTTCTCGCTTTTACCCATATAAGGTCAGGTTTAAAATCTAATGAAATATCTCTATCATTTCCATCTCCTGTCCAAGTAACAACATCAAAGCTATTCTCTACTGTTGGAGTTGTAGTATCAGGGTCTGCTGCTATAGCAAGGTAGATGTATTGTCTATTAGTACCGTTTAAAGCGTTGTCATTACTTGCTAATTCAAAGCCATTAGATAAAAAAGTAACTCCATTACCAGTACCTAAAGATGATTCTTGGTGACTATCTTGAGCGTCTAAAAAAGCATTGTTATTCACAGGAGCGTGTCTTTTGTTATCTGCTATTAACCATCTGTCTCCCTGTAATCCTTTAATCATTATAAAAGCAGGCTCAAATCCTGTTTCCACAAAATTACCTTCAGAACTTCCTGTCCCATCATAGCTACCGACTTTTTGGTATCCGTCTACGCTGTGGAAGTTGTAATTTATATGTCTTGAACTTACACCAATATTAAAAGAAGAACTACCTAAATCAATTTTACTTGTATCTACTGATAAAAAATTAGGCGAATAAGAAGTAGCTGCTGCAGTTGTAAATCTTAACTCTTTTTGCCCTAAAATTAAAGGTGCATAAATAAACCAACTTCCTGATGAACCTGCATTTTTAACTATAATAAATTCAGGAGCTTGAGAAAGTCCGTGTCCCCAAGAGGGTTTCCCACTTGAGGGAGTTGTAAATTCACATATTGAAAACCCTGCATCTTGATTTGCTTTTACTTGTGACGTAACCGCAGTTACACTTCCTGATGTCACCCCATCGTTATTAGTAGCTGCTGCACCTTCTCCTGCATTGAAACACCAAGCTACCATTTTATTATTAGCACCACTTGCACCACCATTAAAATATCCATCATTTCCTAAAGAAAAACCATTATTATCAAAAGATATTATTCCGTTTGAAGAAGTTAGTTCTTGAGATGATGAATTAGATTGCAGATACTTTGTATTTCCTCTAACAGAATCTGTTAAGACGTGCGGATAACTTGAACTGTCCCTATTCTTAATCCAAATTAAGTCAGGACTAAAATTAGTAGCCTCTTGATAAGTTACGTTTGTAGCAGTACCATCATAAGCGTATTTAACGTTAGTTGCAGTACCATCGTATAGTTGTTGTTCATCTCTTGCATCCCCGTCTAATTTGTAGTATGCAGTTAGGTTATCTGTTGGTATAGATGCAGTATTGTTGTTGTAAATATATCCTACTTCTGTTGAGGTTAGTACGTCTGAATATATTCTTACATCGTCTATTTCTCCGTCCCAATACCATTGATTACCTCCACTATCTTGATTGCCTCCTATATTAAATTGATTTAAATCTGATGGCATTACTATTGTTGAAGAAGATGAACCTATATCATAATTTACTGTAATTTCATTCCCATCAACATATAGCTTATTTCCGTTTGAATCAGCGGTAAAAACAGCGTGATGCCAATTACCATCTCTTACACTTGAACCTGATATGTTTTCTGCTTGTACTTGATTTGCTCCATCATTTATATTTCTAAAACCAACTGTATTTACATCTAATCCTAAAAATAAATCAGTAGAACCATCCCCTGTGGCACTAAATGAAACAATAGTCATTCTTCCTGATGAAGCTGATGTTTTAAACCAAGCAGATAAAGATAATGTTGTTTGCCCTCTGTAATCAGTACCTAAAGATGTGTTTTTAATTATAGAACTACTCCCATTAAATATAGCAGCTTCTCCAAACTTACCACTTACTCCTCCTGTATCATTAGCATTTCCATCTAATTGGTATAAAGCAATAGCTGAACTATCAGAGAATATATCGGTAACTGATTTAGATGCTGAAGCAAATGTTTCTCCGTATAGAGTAGTTACTTCGGTAGAAGATAGCGCTTTGTTAAAGAATCTTACTTGGTCAAATTTACCATCTATTCCACTACTGCTCCTTCCTATGTAAATAGGTTCTGTACCACCTTGATTAATGGCATTTGTGCGAGTCATTGTTTTATTAAGAGAACCATTCAAGTAAAATTTAGCTTCCGTACCTGACCTCGTGTATACCATATTATACCATTGACCTGCACTAATAGTCCCCGAAGCAGCGCTTTGCGAATAACTTGTAGTACCATCTCTTTCTATAAACTCAATAGCACCATCAGATTTTGTTCTAAATAAAATCACTACTCCCGGTGAAGCACCCCACTTACTAATTATTCGTTTATTATCACCAAGCGTGTCTAAATAAATCCACCAAGACATAGACCAATCTTCAGTAGAAAAATCTATTGGTGTTGTATCAGTTGAGGGTATTGAAATCTCACTACTACTACCATTAAATACCGCCCCTCTATTTATATACCCACCTATACGTTGAGTACTTGGTCTGTTACCTGTATAGAGTACAGTGTTAAAGTTTTCTGAAGCAAAAGTATTTGCTCCGCCACTAATAGGTCCAGAGTTAATTAGTTTTTTACCAAGCATTAATCTAAGTTTATATCATACAGTACAACTGCAGATTTTTCAGTAAGTGCGTTTATTTCGGTTTCTTTTGTACCTACAGCTGTTCTAACCGCAGCTCTAGCTGTTGTTATATCTGCAGGCACTGCTGTACCATCATCATCTTTTCTTATTATATACCAATCTGTTTCTGCTAACTTGTTATTTGCATTAGATTTTAAATTGCTAATTTTATCAGCTTTCATTTCTTCTAATGACTGGGGCCAAGTTTTATCAGATTTAGTATATGTAAATACTGAATTAGCTGAGTCCCAAAATATTTCACTTAAATTATCAATAGCAGAATTATATCCTTCAGGATATACCACATCAAACAAACCAGCACTGCGAAGTGCATCATTTGACATAGCTGGTGCATTCAAATAGGTACCTGATGAACTATATAAAGTTTTAGGTACACCATTATATACTGTAATAACACCGTTTTTGTTTATTGCTTTTGTTGCCATTATGTTGCTTGTTTACTTATTGTAGCCCATTGTTCTGTTGAACCATTGGTTACTGCTATTTGAATTAAATTACTAACCGCTCCATCATATGTTCCAGATATAACTTTTACAGATGCTGGTAACACTAAAGCGTGTGCTCCTGTAATTACAAGGTCTTTTACCATGCCTGTTGCTACATTTGAAAATGTTAGCGTTGTATCTGCTGTTAATGTTTTAGTAAATACTTGGGCCGTGCTAAAGTCTACAGCACTTGCAGCTACCGCGGCAGCCGTTGTAAACTCAGCTCCAAGCTTGTCGTATGACACAGCATCATCGGTTAATACTGCTGCTGTTACTTTAGTTAATGCCATAATTATTTATTTATTCTGTTATTAAATCCCAACTGGTTGTTTCTTCATTCCACTCGTATCTTTGTCCATCATCTGGCATAGCCACAGGGGCTTCCCATAAGCAGCTGTTTTCATTTAGTGTCCAGCTATCAAATGGTTTAGGCGGGATAAAAGCATCGCGAGCATGGTCATAAGTATATCCTATGCCCGCATAGTTTTTTCTATATGGAGTACCATCACCTGAGTGTACACCTCCTCTTGTATTGTAAGATGTACGCTTACAAACTTGCTCACGTATGTTTCCATAGTGTATCTCCCAGTTCGTATTTCCGTCTGTTTCGTCTTTACCTACTATTACTTCGGTAACGATGTTTTGCATGTTTAAAAAAGCGTAATGTGCCATATTATTAGTTAAATTGTATATTACCTGTTCCTGCCGTAAATGTAGTTACCTTATCCGTTCCATCTGTGGCAGTTGTTCCGGTTAATCCAGATCCTATAGTGACTGTGTGCGTATTGGGATAGCGTAAAATTACAACTCCCGATCCTCCAGATCTTGCCTGGCTAGCATTTTGCTCACCACCTCCAGCTCCTCCACCTGTGTTTGGAGTTCCGTTGGTAGCGTTATTTTGAGCATTACCCGTTCCACCAGTTCCTCCTCCTCCGGAGCCACCAGATCCACCAGTGCTATAATAACCACCGCCACCACCACCGCCAGCATATGTGACAGATGATCCAGTAATTGAAACAGCTAAACCAGCCCCTCCAACACCTCCTTGACTTGGATTGCTACCACCAGAAGCATTACCTCCAATAGAACTAGCACCCCCGCCGCCAGTTCCAGCAACAGCTCCTGTGTCTGGACCGCCGGCATAACCTTGACCAGAAGTACCTGACCCAGGTGTGAAAGAGTTGCTATTACCTCTACCTATACCACCTCCAGATCCTCCTGTAGCACCATTCCCATTTCTATGTGGTCCACCACCACCATTAGATGTTATTGTAGAAAAAACAGAATTAGAACCATTTAATGGACTGCCTCCAGATGATGCTAAACCGGCACCTCCGGCACCAACTGTCACCGTATAATTTGTAGCCGCTATCGGTAAAGATAAAGACGTTTCGGCAGATTCTCCACCACCAGAAGTATTCCCATAAGATGTGCGTAAACCGCCAGCGCCGCCCCCTCCGCTTATGTCACTTGTTGCCCCAGCACCTCCAGCAACTACTAAATAGTCAACATTAATAGGTTGTTGTTCTGTAGTTTCAAATGTAATGTTACCTGTGCCTGATGTAAATGTTGTTACTCTATCTGTTCCAACTGTTGTAGTTGTTGATGTTAATATTCCTGGTTTGTGTATAAAATACTCAGAAGGATAGCGTAGAATTACTACTCCAGAGCCACCAGCTCCTCCAGTATACGTTCCACCAGTAACTGTTGTAGCTCCACCTCCACCGCCTCCAGTGTTATTAGTTCCGTTACTTCCACCGCCATTTGTAGATGCACCATTACCACCGCCACCAGTTCCGCCAGATCCTCCAGATGACTCACCACCACCGCCGCCTCCACCAGCATAGTAATTTCCAGTTCCCCCAATAATATTAACTTCTAATCCAGCTCCGCCATCTCCAGCATTACCAGACGATCCATTTCCACCAACTGCTCCAGCACCACCACCTCCTCCAGCGGAAGTTAAAGCTCCAGCATTATATGCCATCCCTAATCCACCAGAATAACCTTGAGTTGTTGGGGATGTTACAGCTGAGCCAGCGCCTTGATAAATTGCGTTATCATAGGATCCCTCACCACCACCAGAGCCTCCATCAGTTCCTGCTGCTCGAGCAGTACCACCACCACCACCGCCAGTTGCAGTTACAGTAGAGAAAACTGAATTATTCCCATTATTTCCACCTTGTGTGTATCCTGTGCCACCTGTACCACCAGGCCCAACTGTTACAGTATAATTTGTTGCTATTAATAACGATAATGCAGTTTCAGCTGAACCTCCACCTCCTGTTGTAGATCCGTATGATGTTCTCAAGCCTCCAGCTCCACCTCCACCAGCATTTGTATTGTTTGAGGCAGATCCACCAGAACCACCACCACCAGCTACTACCAAATAGTCAACAACTAAAGGAGCAAGATCTTTTATAATATTATCTGCAGTCCATCCTTTTGTTGTATCCTGATATACAAGGGTTACAGTAGAGTTATTAATTATACATCTAGAATTATCAGTTAATCCTTGTATTTTTTCAGAACCATTAGCAGCTAGGGAAAGTTTATTAGTTGCAAATGTACCAGCATAGTCTTGTATTACTATTTCAGCGCCTACAACACCTGCAGGTAGAGTAACTGTAATTTCAGCACTAGTAGTATTAACAAAATAACCTTTACCTGCAACAGCAGTAAAATTACTTGTTTGAATTGTTTCAACCCAATCTGTGCCAAATGAAGCGTCAATTAATTCTTTCTTTATTTTAGTTTGTGCCATAATTAACTAAATGTTATTGTTCCAGTTCCAGCTGTGAAAGTTGTTACTTTGTCGCTGCCATCAGTAGCTGTGCTACCAGTTAATCCAGAGCCTATAGTTACTGTGTATGCATTTGAGTAGCGTATAATTACTACCCCAGAACCGCCATTACCTGCTCCATTACCTTGATAAGATCCATCTCCTCCATTTCCTGTATTACTAGCTGCATTAGGTCTTCCTCCAGGATTTGTATTACCACCACCTCGCCCTCCTGCGGCATAAGTTACAGATGAGCCAGTTATAGAGACAGATAAACCAGCGCCACCATTAGTTCCACCACCACCAGAGCCTGAGCTAGAACCCACGCCGCCAGCACCTCCTCCACCACCACCGAAAGAGGCTCCTCCAATATGACCGTTTCCACCGTTATAACCTTGATTTGCAGTACCACTTCCAAACAAAACTCCTGTTGAGTCGGTATAGTGATAAGCCGTACCTCCTCCTGAACCGCCATTAGCTCCAGATTGACCACTATATGTTCCACCAGAACCAGCAGGATTTGCTGCGGCACCGCCACCACCTCCACCGATTGAAGTAATATTACTAAATACTGAGTTGTTTCCGTTAGCACTGCCGGTTCCAGAAATACCTTTATTACCTCCACCACCTACAGTAACCGTATAGCTATTGCCTAATGCTAACGTTAAAGCTGATTCTGCTGAGGACCCTCCACCCGATGCGCTTCCATAAGATGTTCTTAAACCTCCTGCACCACCTCCACCAGCTATATAAGATCCACCACCTCCACCACCAGCAACTACTAAATAGTCAACAATGGGAGGAACGACTGTAGCTGTTAATCCAGATACTATAATACCAGTGTTTAATGCATTAGCAGAAGGATATACCCCTTCTAATGTTATGGTTAAAACATTCCCTGCATTATTATTGTTATATGATTGTGAAGCAATTGTAACTCCCGTAGGTAATCCTGTTAAAACAGCAGTTCCGCTTAACGTATTTGCAGCTTTTGTTATTGTAAAAGTTGTTGTTGGAAATATTGATCCAGCTTGACCTATAGAACTTTGAGGTGAAGGATTAGTATATGTTAAACTTTGGCCGCTTGGCGTGGCCCATGAAACAGTCACATCCACTAGAGTATTACTTACAGTAAAATTATTAGGTGAATTAGTTACTACACTTATACCAGTACCTCCTGTTATAGAAACAGCAGGGGCTAATGATATAGCACTAAATGCCATTACCTCAACAGTATACCCATTCTGAGGAGCTGTTGAAAATGTAATAGTATTACCACTTATGCTATACATACTTTTCTCCTGGTATACACCTTGTATAAATACAAATGTTTTATTTTCATCATCAATGCTTTGAGATAGGGTAAACGCTGTTGTTGACCCGTTTCCTGTAAAGCTATTTTGATTTAATGAAGAAGCATCAACTGCTTTTATATGAACAACCTCTACGGCAGCACCGCTCGGCGGTGCGGTGGAGAACGTTAATGTGCTACCGGAAGTTGTATAATTATTTTTACTTTGATAAACACCATCAATGTATACTTGTGTGGCATTCTCATTTGTGATGCTCATAGAAAGCACGAATGCTGTTGTTGAACCATTACCTGTAAAACCATCTCTAGCTATTACACCATCAACCGCTACCATGTGTATCAATTCAACAGACGTTGTATTGGGAGGTGCTGTAGAAAATGTTACAGTACTCCCATTTGTAGTATAGTTATCTTTTGATTGGTAAACACCATCTATATATACTTGAACATTGTTTTCATTTACAATTGCAGTTGAAGTATTAAATGTTGTAGTTGATCCGTTTGCTGTATATACATTTTTTTCTACAGTTACACTTCCACCACCTCCACCCGAAGAAGCTATTTCAACTTCTTGCGCGCTGCTTCTAGTAAGTGTAATATTATTACCAGCTGTAAGTTGTACTGTTGAATCCGTACCAGACCCAGCATCTAATAGTATATCAACGTTATCACCATCTTGTGTAGCGCTTAATGTATACGTATCCCCCTGTGATCCTGTACCAAATTTTGTATAACTACCCATTAAAGCATGAGCAGAGCATTGGTAATATAATATAGGTGGAGTAGATGCTGAAGGTATTATTTGAGTATAAGCACCTGAATTTCCTGGTGTACCGTTTGTAGTTACTCCTGTTGTATATGCCGTTGTTTTTGCAGCATCTTGATAAAATCTAAGTGGATGTCCTGTGTTAGAATTATCTGATTGATCAAACTTATAAGTATTGCCTGGAGTAAATTCAAGATATGCTCCCTCAACACCATCTATTACATATCCGTTAGAGCTACCGTTACCATACTCTGGGTGTGCGGCGGTTTTTGTAGCGACAGTAACCGTAAGTGTCTGAGCAGCATCGCTGTGTGCTATTGCCCGGTGTGCCGAAAGCTCTAAATGCGATCTGAATTTAACACTCATATATTATATTGCTTGGATTAATACTTTTATATCATTTGTTGTAGGCGCTGTTGAGAAACTAACAGTGACTGCAGCAGCTGATGTTCTTACTACGTCTGCGATAACAGTATCATAAGAGGATACATCGTAAAGTTGCACGATGACATCCCTAGTATTTAAATTGTGTGTAACAGTATAAGATGTGTTAGTTCCATCACCTATAGCTGTTTTAAATGTTTTTGTTGCAAGAGAAACAAATCCAGAAGATACAGAAAAGTCCGCTGAATCATATCCAGATATACCTTTTACCGCTGCTCCCGCTGTTGCCGCCGCGGTAGCTAAATCAATATTAGACTGTACAATTGTAAAGTCAGTTAAAGCTCCACCTGCTCCGGCAGCTATTGTTGCTTCCGCAATAATTAAATCACCAATTCTTACTTGCTCTGTAAAGAATGTACCATCTGCGGTAACAGTATATGTATCACCTTTATCAATTGCAACGTTTGAATTTGTATCTAAATTTGGCGTGTTTGTAGCAGCGTCATATCCACCCTTATATTCTAATAAACCTGTAGCTATTGTATCTACATAATCTTTAGTAGCAACGTCTTGTGCACCGGTTGGGTTTGTAACGTTCTGTATTCTTGCATTAATACCTGTAGTTACAAAATCATATATTTGATCTCCTGTAGCAAGTGCAGTTCCATTATTAGCAACAGCCGCTGTAGTTATAGCTAGGCTAGGTATTGGACCTGTGCCGTTTGTTATAGCTAATTGATTAGCTGTAGTAGTCTGTATTGCTGTTAGATCTCCAGAACCATCAACCCATATAGTGCCATTCCAATAATATAATACATTATCAGTGGAATTATAATATATTTGACCCGTCACTGGATTTGAGGGATTGCTAGCTAATACCTGAATACGAGCATTTTGTAACTCGTTTTTATTCAGATCTAAATTGTTTAAATATTTTACTGCCATTTTTTTTAGTTTAAATATGCTTTACCTGAAAACGCTGATGTAAACGTTATAGCTATTTGATTTTTATTATTGTATGTAACTGCTCCTATTACCACCGCTCCAGAACTGTCTACAACTGTAACACTTGGATATGTATTTAAATTATGAGTTATTACCCAATTAGTCGCGGGTGTTGCTTGTGTATAAACAAATGAAGGACTTGATAATCCTGATAATGAAATTGTTAAAACTTCAGAAGAAGGTGTTCCCGCACTTCCTTTATGTGTTAAAGCTAAAAGATAAGCTGATTCATTGCTTATAAAAGATTGCGAATCAACAACGTACATTCCGTAAGAATTTGCCAACGAGGAATCTACATCTGTAAGTTTTAATATTTGATTTGTAACAAGAGATACAACCGGCGAAACGTCTACTCCGTTTCTATTTATTTTACTTATTGCAATACCTGTTATATTAGCCCAGCCATATTGAGCTGGAGCAGAAGAATCTACTTGGTATCTAAATTCACCAGAAGCAATCGTTTGGTTAGAATAAGTGCCCGCATAGTTGTATTGAAATCCTGTTCTAGTTGGATCAGCACTCCCTGTTTGCGCAAAATACTTAGCAATTTCTTCTATCTGGTAATTTTTTGTAGCATTACCGTTTATATCCGTTCCAACTAAACGGTCACCACCTGTGATAGCCGTGTCGTTGGGATATAGTTTTATTCTTGCCATATTATTTTATTAAGGAAATATTGTATCGCTAGCGTTCGTTTGTGTTGCTGAATAGCAATTAATATTACCTATTGTTAAAGAAGCTGAAAAGGAAGTCATAGGTGTTGCACCAGCTGGTATTGTAAAGTTTACTGTTCCACTAACCCCGTTTAATCCAGCGTTACTTCCATCCCACACTACATTAACGCCAGCTGTGCCTGCATTCCAAGCTTGAGGTGTTAGCCCTCCATTTGAAATAGTCCAATTACCTATAGCAGGGCTAGGTGTTAAAGTAATGCTTCCAAGTGTTTGTTGTGTTACCACAGAAATATTTACCGCAAAACTAGCTCCCGGCGCCCAAAGAACAGAACTCCCTTGTGTTACTGTAACTCTATTTGTATTAGTAATATTGACAGATAAAGTTGTTGTGTTAGATACATTTGGAGGACCGGCCGCTTGTATTATAGTATCTGTATTATTTAATCCACTAGCTAAAGTAGTATTGCCCTGAGCTGCTATAACAACCTGAGCATTTCTTTGAGGGGATCCACATATTGTGGATTGATTTGCTATGGCTATTTGATATGTAGCAGGGCTAGATGATATAACTTGAGTCCCGCTTGGAGCAGTAGCTCCGTTGCTTCCTGTTAAAGTAAATGAAGAACCTATATCTCCTGTAACAACATAAGGAGTATTACCTCCCGTGTTAGCTATATTAGAATTAGTAAATGCCGCTGCAGTTATTTCTGTATCGTTAGGAAATATTTGACTGTTACCAATATATCCTTTTAAAATGTTATCAGCTCCCAACTTAATTGAGGATAAAGGATTATTGAATAAGTTTATAGGCATCTATGCTGTAATTAAGTATAACGTTTTAGCATCTTTAGTGCTTATTGCGTCGTATTGAGCTTGCGTACCTTTCCAAAAACTTAATAAAGATTCTGAGTTTGCATTGGCAGCATCATAGTATGGTTGACCACCTATTATATTTGTTAAATTTGCCATTTTTTATTTTTTATGTTTTCTTATTTGTTCGAATATACTAGCTATTACAGGATCACCTATAAGTTGTATACCATTTTCAAATTGCAATAAAGGTAATTCTACCGAAATAATCCCATTATAACTAGGATCACTTATATCTATTATTTCTACATTAATATCTTCTGTATTTAATGCTTCGCAATTACCATGCCCTTTTTTTACAAATAATTTCATTTAATTACATTTTAAAATTAAGCAGAATATGATCCGTTGCCAGTCCATCTTATTACAGTATCGCTTCCAGATGTAAAAGAGGTATAAGCTCCTGAGGGTGTCCCTAAATTAGAAGTCGGAACTCTTAAAATAACCACACCTTTATTTCCTGTAGCATTTGTTCCACCTTGAGCAGAGCCATAATTATTAGAATACAGTTGGCCTGTACCCCATCCTGAACCATAATAATAAGTTGAACCCGTTATTGAAACAGCAAGTGCAGTACCTGATCCTCCTGTTCTATTATTAGATTGGAATTGTGTAGGCGTGCTTCCTCCAGCACTAGCCGTACCTCCACCTCCAGCAAATCCTGATGCGTTTCTACCTCCATTTACATTCCCACCATCAAATCCTTCATCAGCATTACCAACTCCTCCGCTAGCATATACATAACTTAAATTCCCAGAATATGTTCTACCACCACCGCCGCAGCCTCCATCAGCACCATTTGCTGTTCTTCTATTTGCGAAAGAAAAAGGATCTGGGGTATCTGATCTACCGTTAGCCCCTCCTTCAACTGATTTGTTAATTGACCCCCCAACAATACTTGCATTACCTCCTTTTAAAGCGTAATAAGTTGTTCCTTGATATGAAAAACTTTCGGCGGTAGAATGATTTGCTACGGTTATAGAATAAGTAGTACCCGCTTCTAAAGAAAGTTGACTTTCTGCAGCTGATCCACGTCCAGAAGTAGATCCCCAAGAGGTTCTTAACCCACCAGCGCCGGCTCCATAATTAGTTCCACCACCACCTATCATTAAGAAATGTGCATTGTAATTTGTAGCTGCTGTTATACCAGTAATATTTAACACAATATTAGTATAACTATTAGGAGGATATGCTCCTGTTAATGTAATGGTAATTGTATTACCAAGCCCTCCCCCGCTGTTTGTTTGATTAGACACCGTTATACCAGGAGGTAATCCAGAAACAGTTGCTGTACCTTGGAGGTTAAAAGAAGGATCTGTTATTGTTAAAGTAGTTGTTGGTATGGCTTGACCAGCATCCCCTGTTGAAGTTTGGGGAGTTGGCACAGAATAAGTATAACCCTGACCAATTGGCGTAGCCCAAGAAATAGTAGTTTGGTTTTCATAAAATAAACTTGTACCCTTGTAACCATCCTCAACCTCAGTAGACCCTTTGTATAAGTTTCCTCCGGTAATCTCGCTTGTTCCTTTATATAATGGCATATTAAGCTGTTACAAAATATAATGTATCTGCATCTTTTGAACCAAGTGCTGCATATTGCGCAGCTGTTCCTGTCCAAATTTTTGAATTTGCAGTTTGATTTTGATCATCCACCGTTGTTGCCACGGCTGAGCCCGCAGCATCGGTAGCGTTATTTATTGGATTTCCTGCTGTTGCACCAGGATAAAATGTTTTAACGTCTGGCATAGCTTATGTTATTAGCCAACCAAAAGTAGCATTGATATATACAAATCTTACTGCTTGGTTGTTAGTTATTGTTAGTGATTGGTTAGTCCCCTCTATAAGAGCTGAAGCAACTGTTACGGTTTGCGTTCCTACTTTTTTTACTAATATTTCTCCTCCGTCAGCGGTTACTGTTGTTGGAAGTGTTATTGTAAAATCAGAGGCTTGTTTACAAACATATACACTGTTAATATTTAAATCAGTATTACCAGTTATTTCAAAAGCTTGAGCGCCGGATATCCCTAGGAGTCCAGCGCTTGGTAAATCTATTGTTAATCCCATATTATTAATTTATTACCCATCCATTAGCGGCATCTGTATATAGAAGCTCAAAAGATTCTGTAGAAGCGTCAAGAGTTAAACTTGTTGCTCTCATTATTTTATCAGATCCATTAGTTGCTATAGACCAGGTATATGAGGGTTGAGAGTATACACCAGAAGCGTCTAAAGAAGACATGTTTGTTATTTTTACACTATTACCTACCGTTCCTGCCGGTAAGGTTAAAGTTTTATCAGCTGTTATATTGCTTAATATATAATGATAATAATTAGTAGCAATAGTATTATCTGTTAAAGCCCCACCGTACGTGTGCCCCTGCTTTAGTGTTACAACACCGTTAGCGGGCGCTGAAATTATAAAATTATCAAAATCAATTGAAACAACAGGTACATCTGTATTTCCTCCGTAATCATAAGTAGCACCATTTGCTAAACCAGAAACCGTTAAAGGATTATGAGAAACAGCGTTAGTAGCTGTATCATAATATAAAAAGTTTGATTTAGCGCCTGTAGGTATTGTATTTAACTTTACAACCTCTGAATCTATATTAAAGGTACTTGTAGATACACTCAATGTACCATAACCTTGTCTGCCAAATACAGCTACATAAGTACCTGTATCGTATGCAACAACTAAATATATATTAACTGATGCATCTAGTATTTGACCGCCAGGTGCTGGAAAAGCAGCTGTATACGCGCTGTCAACAAAATATAAATTTTGTCCAGTAGGTACAGCAGCAAATATTGACGCAAAATCAGTTTGATTACCTGAAGATATAGTTATAGACGTCACATCTTGTCCTATTGTTTCCGCAGATAATAAAGAGGCCGGGGAAGTGGCTGATTGAAATAAAGCTCCCGCTGCATTTTGTATGCCATAGAAAAATCTCCCAGTTGTTATATTAGAGGGTGGTCCAGCTAAAGTTTCGCTTAGACCCGGTAAAGCTTCTGCTACACCTGAGGATAAAGCAGGTAATTGATACCAATTTCCATCAACTTTTAAAGATGTTAAATAACCTTGATTATTTAATCCACCTTGGGAAGCATTACCAGAAACTTGCTGTTGGGCTAAAGCATTACCACTTGAATCTTGTAATTCAACACCTGAATTAGACAAAACACCTCTAGTGCCATCTGTTGCAATAGCAGTAAAAGTATTTTGACCCATTATAGTTCTGCCATCTGCAGAAGTGGTATTATTGTCTTTTACTATATCCTGTGTAAACCTAGTGGCATTAGTAACTATATTAGACCCTGATCCAGAACCTGAGATTGTCATGTCGGATCCGTCTGTGCTTAATAGCACATTATTAGTATCGCCTCCAAATTTAATTCTGCTTTCTGATGTTGGTAATTTTATATCACCATATACTGTAAGATTTCTAGGGTCCGTAGTTGGACTTTCTGTACCTACTGTTAAATCACCATCTGGTACACTAAAATTTCTTGTTACCTTTAACGAACCAATAGCCTGTGTTTCAATGCGCTGAGCTCCTGTTAAAAAAGTAAACTCCGTAAATGCTACTTGCCCGCCTGTATAAACTTGTCCTGCGGTTAAAGTAACATTAAACATCCACTCCGTATAAATGTTATTACCACTTGTTACGTATTGGCTATCATTAGCATCTGGGCTGCTGCTTCCAAAGTTTGGAGCATTAAATGATGTTACGGTACCGCTATGGGTTACACCGCCAACAATTCCTGTGAAAGTTGCTGAATTTGTTGCAAAATCATTTAAATCATAATCAACAGCAAACTGGCCATCATTGTAATCCCTAATTATTAAAAATACTTGACCTGTTCCCAGAGTGTTTAAATAAACATCGCATCCTGTATTAACTGTTGCACTTTTAAGTACAACATTATTTTCAACAGAACTAGCTAATGTTCTAACTAAAGCTCTTTCGTAATCTGTTCCTTCTCTATTTACTGTTAAAGCAAACCCTAGAGGAATATCGTCTGGTATATTTTTTGCACTAGCACCATTAATATATTCTTTAAGACTATCAATGGTGTAATTTTTAGTGGCTAATGAGGAATTAGAATTTGCATCAGTACCTAAAAGCTTATCGCTTCCTTCTACAGTAGAGTCAATTGCGTACGTGCTAATTCTTGCCATTATTTATTTTTTAATTGCGTTCCTTTATTGCTAAGCTTAGCTTTAGCTGTTATAGGTTTTGTTGCGTTTGCTATTTCTGATAAAGTTGGATTTACACTTACACCTGGTAAAACGTCGTATAAATTAATTTTTCTTTTTTTCATGCTTTTATTTTTATTATGGAGTATCTGTATCTGTAACTACAGCTTTAATAACTGCATTAACTGTTGCCGTTGCACTTGGAGCCTTAATTGTTTGTGTAATTCCAGTAGGAGCACTATACAATATAAAAGTATCATTACCAAAAGTAATATTAGCTAAACAGTTATTAGGTTTTACTTTAACATTATACTTCAATTCAGAAGCAGTGTCGTTATAAGTACCATCTGCTAACTTATCTGGTCCATTTGTCATAAACTCTCTTAAAACTACTCCTGTAATAGTTTCGTTTTTAACCAGTCCCTGAACAGTATTTGTAACAGCTCCTGTAGTATCGTCAATAGTGGTTACAATTGATCTTATTGCCATTTTTTTATTTTTTCTTGTTAAACTCTTTTATAGCTTGGCTGTACACTTTATCTATGTACGTTTCCCGTTTCATTATTTTATTTCTCTTCGCTGAAGTTGGAAGATCTTCTTCACCTATTAGTATTCTATATATTTTATTTATAAGTAATTTACCTCTTTGGCTGACTTTATATTTATTATGATCCCCTCTACGGCCACCTCCATTGTGAGATTTATTTATCCATCCTTGTTTTTGTAATCTATAGAATCTTTCTTTATCCCAAGTATAAAACAATGTACCTGTTTTAAAATCATCTATAGTGAAATAAACAATAGGGTCTAAATAAAATAATAATTCTAAATCTGCAACAGATAAATCATTATTTTTGCAAGCCCACCTAGATACTAATCTATAATATTTAAGAAAATCAACTTTAACTTCGCCTCTTTGAGCAAAATCAGTTCTTTCCATTATAATATAGCTACAATATCACGCAAATTAATTACTTTATAAATATTACTATCGTGTTCAACCGGATAACCAGCTATTCTATCAAAAAGTACTGTTTGTCCTTTTTTAAGTATATCCGGCCCAGAAGACACAATATTTGCTTTTCTATACCTAATGTCCTCCCTGTGCTTTTCAGCCAGTTCTAAGCCTCCCTGTGTCTTTGTGGAGGTCTCTACGACTTCTTCTAAAACTACATAATTACCTATTGCTTCCATTATTCTCTAATATTACTAATTACACAATCAGTTGATAGAATAGTAGTGGCTACAGAAACAGCATTGTTTAAAGCAGTTTTTGTAACGAGGAAAGGATCTATAATTCCTTCGTCTCGCATATTTCTTGCGCATCCACAGGTTACATTAACACCTTCACCCCATTTACTTAAATTGAAGTTTTCAGGTTGTAACCCAGCATTGGATAATATTTTTGTATATGGCGCAACTAAAGCATCTTTTAAAATTTCAAGACCCGCTAGTTCGTCTTGATTTAATTCCATTTGCCAATCGGTTTGAGCTGCATATGCTAATGCAGAACCTCCGCCTGGTAAGATACCTTCTTTCCTCGCTGCTTTAACAGCGTGAATTGCATCATCTACTCTGTCTTGCTTTTCTTTAAGTTCAACTTCAGTATCAGCACCCACGTATACAATGGACACGCCACCGCATAATAATGCCAACCTGTCGTTCAAATGTTTAGACAACAGTTTATTGTCTTCTTCATCAAGAGCAGTTTTTAAATATTCGATACGTTCTAGTGCTTCCTCTGATTTTTCAGAGATAACTAAAACTGTACCCTCGCTATCTGAAAGAGCCTTATCGGCTTCTCCTAACATGTCAGGGGAGATTGCATCAATCGAGTCCCCAAGGCTTTCGTCAAAAACTTTAGCCCCGACAAGCAACGCTAGATCTTCTAGTATATCCTTTCGCTTAAGTCCGAAGCTGGGTGGATCTATTACGTTGACCTTAATATTGCCCTTTACTTTATTCATTGCTAGCGCAGTTAACGGCTGCGATTCTAAAGGTGCAATAAGGAGTATGCTGCGGTTAGACTTAATAGCATGCTCCAGGATGTCTTGAATTTTTCTTATATTTGGTATTTCTGATGCACTAATAAAAACAAGTGGTTTATCTAGTTCCGCTGTTTCTTTTTCTTTATTAGTGTAAAAGTGAGGGGTTTTGCAGGTACTACCAACTTTTGTGCCTTCTACGGTGTCAACATACGTTTGATTGTTTGGAGAAGTTTCCATAGCCACAATTCCATTGTCGCCTGAATTTTCAAAAGCTTTTGCAATAATGCCCCCAAGCTCTGCATCATTATTTGCAGATATTGTAGAAACGTTATACAGTTCTTCATTATCAACTTTTACTGCTTTATTAGATAAAAAATCTATTACATGAGATTTAAACTTATTAATCCCACTTTTAATATCTCTAAAAGAACGTTCGTTTCCTTTACTTTTATTATAACAGTCGATTATGGCCTGTGTTAGTACTATGGAGGTGGTTGTACCATCACCTGCCATACTCGCTGTTTTTTGAGCGGCTTGTTTCATCATTGAAACGCCTAAGTTCTCAACGGGGTCGTTGAGTAATATTGAGTTAGCAACCGTAACTCCATCTTTAGTTACGTAAGGGTTACCAAAGTCATCTTCAATAACCACCGTTCTACCGCTTGCTCCTAGTGTAGAACCTACAGCATCTGCTATTTTATTTATTCCGTTTGATAGCCTATCTTTCGCTTCATTATTAAAATGAAGTTTTTTGACAAGCTTGGGTCCTCCAAATTGTGCCATTTAATTTAATTTAATTTGATTTAATTTTTAACAATTCCATTTGCGTCTAGCAGCGCGACCTCTTTCCGATGTCCAGCTTTTAGATCTTGCACAGAATGATTTTCTTCTTTTTGCAGCTTTGCTGCCTTTTTTTAATTTTGATGGTGGTGTTGTTACCGCAGTTTTTAGTTTACTGCCTGGATTATCTTTTCGATATTTAGCAA
>Ga0315330_10000659_pt1 | contig 22070 bp, 18 predicted proteins | sample M140m34915metaG_FD_203453 | JGI IMG/M metagenome (GOLD analysis project Ga0315330, IMG submission 203453) | Ammonia-oxidizing marine archaeal communities from Monterey Bay, California, United States - M1 40m 34915 | ecosystem: Environmental > Aquatic > Marine > Intertidal zone | place: USA...
AATTAGATGAAAATAAGCGAACGGTTGTACAATCGAAACTGCTGCAAAATCATAAGATTTTATTAAAAGAAAGTGCCCTAATGTTGAAAAAATACATAATAGAATTAACCAAGGCCAATCACTCAACGAAGGGGTTTGCCAATACAACAAGCCAATCACTGTCATAGTAATGGCTCCAGTTATACCAGTCCAAAAAAAACTCGTCTCAGGATCATCCTCTTTTGAAACATATCTAGTCAAAATTCCATAAATAGCAAACGTTATTGCTGAACAGATCGGTAATAACATGTAAGTCGAAAATACACTTAGTCCTGGCTGTAAAATCAACAATACGCCCAAAAACCCACAAAAGATTGCAGCAAATCGCCTCCAACCAATTATTTCCTTTAATATCGGGATTGCTAACAAAGTTGCGATCAATGGATAGCTCGAAAAAATTGTAGATGTATTAATTAATCCTATAAGTACGAATGCCTTTACTGAAATAACAATCTCAAAAGCCAAAAGAAGACCTCTTATAACCTGTATTATTGGAAATTTTGTATACCCTCTTTGAGCCAGGCCACCGTCAGAATAAAGCGCCAGTAGAACAACAAAAACAAATAAGAACCAATATCTTATCATTACTATCATATAGACGTTGTAAGTTCCTGCTAAATATCGTGATAAACCATCCTGTAAAGCAAATATAAATGTCGCTAGGATCATCATTATAACGCCAAGTTTGATATTTTTATTCTCAATCAATTTTTTTCCCTAATAGCATGTGTCGCTTCTTTCCAAATCCAGAGATTTTACTAACTTCAAACCCGACTTTAGTTAAACTTCTACGGACTGCACCTGCTGAAGTATAGGTTGCAAATGTCCCCCCAGCTTTAGTTTTTTTCTGCACAGCCACTAACAATGACTCTTCCCACATTTCCGGATTTTTTATTGGAGAAAAACCGTCTAAAAACCATGCATCGACATTATCGTGCCAGAGTGAAATGGTATTTCTCACATCTCCATAAATTAATTTTATATTAACGTTTTCAATTTCAAAATTTGTTAAATTAGCTTCCAATGCAGGAATTAATTGACTTGTTGATTCTTCCAAAATTGGGAAGTACTTCAAGGCTTTCTCAACATCCTGATATTTTGCGGGGTAAGCTTCAAAACTTGTAAAGGATATTTTTCCTCCCCTATTTAAATCATTCCAAACTTTTATTAAGGAAAGTAAATTAAGACCGATACCAAATCCCAATTCTGCAATTTTAAACCCGCTGGCTAATCTATTTATTAAATTATTTCCTTCAATAAAAACATACTTCGCCTCAGCCATTCCATCATCAATTGAAAAATAAGTATCATTAAAATCTTCTGATATGGGAATTGAATTATTTTTCCAAATAATTGAAGCAGCTTTACATTGACTTTTTTTCATTACACTACCAGGGAAAATATTAAGTATACAATGAAAGACATATTTAAAAATGGCAACGCCTGATATTACAATTTATGGTGCAGGAATCTTTGGCCTTTCGATAGGGTTCGAAATTCTAAAACGAGGGTTTAAAGTCAAAATTGTAGATATTTCTAAACCTGGGTTTGGCGCAAGTGGTGGTCTTTTGGGGGCTCTAGCCCCACATACTCCAGATAATTGGAATGAAAAGAAAGAATTTCAATTATCATCATTGTTAATGCAGCAAAAATTTTGGACCGAAGTATATGCCATAAGCGGAGTAGACGTGGAATATTCCAAAAATGGCCGTATAATTCCACTTAATGACGATCGAGCCGTAAAATTATCCTTAGGTCGAACCGAAAGTGCCAAAAAACTCTGGAAAGGTTTTGCCTCTTGGGAGACTATAAATAAAATTGACAAGAACTGGTATGTTCCTAGTCCTACTGGGCTATATTCTTACGATACAATGTCAGCTCAATTAAACCCAAGAAAAGCCTGCAAATCTTTAGAGTTAGCGGTAAAGAAATTGGGTGCGACAATAGAAGAAAACATTAACAATAGGGTTGACAAGAATGGCTTTGAAATTTGGGCGACAGGACATCAAGGCCTCAATACTTTATCAAAAGAGTTTAACAAATTAATTGGGGATGGTGTTAAAGGTCAAGCGGCATTACTAACCTTAGATCGACGCAATCATCCACAGCTATTTACTGACGGTATCCATATAATTCCACAGCAAAACAATCTGGTGGCAATAGGCTCAACATCTGAAACAATATGGACCCATGAACAAACAGATACACGATTAGATCAAATTATTCAAAAAGCCAAACAACTTTGTCCAGCACTCATCAATTCTGAAATAAAGGAAAGATGGTCAGGAATCAGACCACGGGTAAAAGGTAGATCACCCCTATTAGGCCCACACCCCTCTAAGGAAAATATTTTTATCGCGAACGGTGGCTTTAAAATTGGCATAGGATTGGCACCAAAAATAGCAGAAGTTACGGCTAATTTTATCCTTAATCAACAAGATATGATACCAAAAAGATTTACTCCTGCCCACGTACTTTCTCTTATTTAGCAAAAGCAGTCATACATAATTTATTTTCAGAATTTTTTATCCACAACTCTACACCTTTTTCAGTATTTTTTCGACACAAAATAGCCTCTTCAAAATCAAATAAAGGACTTATACCCTTAAATTTGAAATCTTTAATTGGACCGATACTGTTTTCTGCAAAATCAATTAAATATTGTGCCAGCAATGGACCATGGACAACTAAACCTGAATAACCTTCAATATTTTTGCTATAATCCTTATCATAATGGATACGGTGACCATTGAAAGTTAAACCCGAATATCTATACAAGTCGGTTGTTGTAAACGATACTCTTTTTTCTTCATCTGCTTTTTTAATAATTGTCTTAAAGTTGATAATTTCTTCTTTTTTTATGAACTCTTGGCGATATACAAGCTTTTTATATTCGCGAATGCAAAGTCTACCTTTTTGTATTATTTCAATTTTTTCTGTAACAAAGGCAAGATCACCACTTCTACCAATTTTCCTTTCCACGCTATCAATAGTTGATACTTTCTTTGCATTTACCCCCAAAATAATATTATTAATAAAATTGATTTCACCACCAGCCCACATCCGTCTTGGCAATCCTAAGTTTGGTATAAATTCTCCTAACTTTGGATGTCCATCTTTTCCTAAAAGACTTGGTGGATGAATATCCCAAAAGTATATTTGATACCAAAACGGTTTTAGCACATCATGAGTTTTTGGGCTCGGGCAAGGTAAAGAGAAGAGGCTATGCATCGCAACTGCTCGAGCAGGATCCATAATATCATGATATATTCTTGTTTTAGTTGTATTGTCACTCATCACCTAAAGAAATCAAAACTATAAAAAACTTACAAGGCTCAATTTACATTATGATTAATCTATTGAAGCTTATTTCGCTTTCTTTGAAGCTTAGATATTAGATTTGGCCTAACGTCAGGTCTTGAAAATGGACATACAGTTATGCAAATCCCACACCCAGCTGTTTCGTTAAAAAATGGTAAACATTTGTCAAAATCAACATACCATTTTTTCTCCCCTCGCACTGTTTTTTTTTCATGAAGTATCGCATCTGGTGGGCAATAATTAGAGCAAATTTGACAGTTTTTACAAAAATCATCTACACCAAAACTATTATTTGTGTCATATTTTAATTTCATATTTGTCATAACCGCTGCAAGTCGAAAACATGAACCCATTTCAGAGTTAATAACTGATCCATGCTTTCCTAACTCCCCTAACCCCGCTGCAATCGCCGCAGGAATTAATGGAAGGTCTCCAGCAAACGGGCCATGTTCAGGCCATGCATCATGCCCATTCAATCGCAACCAGCCAGCCAATTTTTTAGATGCTTTCATCCCTCTAGTGTATTCTTTTACAACATGTGCACCCGCAGACACCTTAGGTGCTTCCAGCATCTCTTCATAATTCATGGCTAAACCAAGGACGATTATCGTGTCATAGGGGACATTAACACCTTCATATGTCCAATCTAATTCTAATTTTGTGATACCAACGGCGTCCACGCCCAATTCGATTGCTTTTAGTTTTATATCACTTGACCATTCTTCAGGTGATTTTATGACAACTGTTTGGGAAATCTCGGGAATCGAAATTGCTTCTTCAATTATTCTATCATTTCGACCCTCTTGAAGTTTTTTGTCGGTATTCTGCTTATAAAACCATTTTTGCAATTCCCCATAAACAATCTGTTCTGGATCTCGCCAATAAACATAATCAGGCCTTCTAAACGACAATTCATCAAGACCATTAATCTTGTTACCAGATACTTTTGGCCATAAAAGCATCTGCTCCTCATTCGGTTTATAATTGATGTTTTTTTTTGGCATTAATAACCTTTGCTAATCTAAGGTATCAACTTTACGATAAACAATTATTGAAAATGATTCAAATTTCTCAAATTATTAATTGTTTTGTTTGGCTCTCATTGCTAACAAACGCAACCGCAGAGCATTTATCTTGATAAACCCAGCCGCATCTTTTTGATCATAAGCGCCTTGATCATCTTCAAACGTGACATGATTCTCAGAGTACAATGTGTCCTTTGACCATCTTCCAACTGTAGAAACTGAACCCTTGTAAAGCTTTAGTCTAACGGTCCCATTTACATATATTTGACTTTTATCGATCAAAGACTGAAGCATTTCTCTTTCAGGACTAAACCAAAAACCATTGTAAATGAGTTCAGCATATTTAGGCATTAATTCGTCTTTCAGGTGAGCGGCGCCACTATCCAGAGTAATACTTTCCATTCCTTTATGAGCTTCTAATAAAATAGTACCTCCAGGTGTCTCATATATTCCACGAGATTTCATACCTACAAATCGACCTTCTACCAAATCTAATCTGCCTATACCGTGCTTACCTCCATAATTATTAAGCTTAGCCAAGATAGTTGCTGGTGAATACTTCTCTGAATTTAAAGATACCGCATCACCATTCTCAAAACCAATTTCTATATATTCTGGAACATCAGGTGCATTAATCGGATCAGTAGTCCTTTGATAAACATAATCAGGGGCCTCTTCTGCTGGATCTTCCAATACCTTTCCCTCTGAAGATGTATGCAATAAATTTGAATCCACACTAAATGGAGCTTCTCCGATTTTATCTTTAGCTATAGGAATTTGATGCTTTTCTGCAAATGCCAACAATTTTGTTCTGCTCGAAAGATCCCATTCTCTCCAAGGTGCAATAACCTTAATATCTGGATTTAGAGAATATGCGCTTAATTCGAAGCGAACCTGATCATTGCCCTTTCCAGTAGCTCCATGACTAATGGCATCTGCCCCACTTTGGTTAGCAATTTCAACCAGTCGTTTTGAGATTAATGGCCTAGCTATGGAAGTACCTAATAAATATAACCCCTCATAAACAGCATTTGCTCGAAACATGGGAAAGACAAAATCTTTTACAAACTCCTCTCGTAAATCTTCAATAAAAATATTTTCCGGCTTTATTCCCAAAAGCTTGGCTTTTTCACGAGCTGGTTCTAATTCTTCACCTTGGCCTAGATCAGCTGTGAATGTGATTACCTCACAACCATATTCTAACTGCAACCATTTTAGAATTATTGAGGTATCAAGACCACCCGAATAGGCTAATACGACTTTTTTAACAGATGACATAAAAGGAACCCTTTTTTAAATTTTTAATAGTATAGCCCTATATAAGACAACAATTAAGAACAATAGTAGGACAATTCTTAATAATATTTCCAACATGATTAATAATAATTTATACGTATCCCTTGTACATTGCTAATTTTAGAAAATATTTATCTCCAGAATTATATAAGATCTCTAAAGAATGCTTTGGACTAGTCCAAATTGGCGTATGGTCATCATGCAAAGGTTCACTTCTTTTAATAACCCCATGGCAAAGATAAACATGGCACACTTTTCGAGCCCATAAATCATATTCTGGCATGAAAGTGTAGCGTTGATATATTCCCAGTTTTAATTTTGGATTGATAGCCCAACCAGTTTCTTCTAAAGCTTCTCGATGCAACGCGTGCAGATGGCTCTCTCCAACATCAACCCCACCCCCAGGCAATTCATATTCGTTATGTGGAGGGCCTTGAAAAGTTATAAGTAATTTCTTTGAGTTAATTATTATGGCGTAAACACCATGACGTGTAATATAATTTTGGTTTTTTACAGGAGTTTCGTCAAACCTTCTTATCATAACTTCCTTTCACGCATATCATTGCAGTTAAATCTCAACTGCTTTAAGGCAAAATAAAAACTCTCTTGGGATATTCAATGACAAAATTAGAAAATTTTATTCAGGAAGATACAATATTACCATTTCAATTAGAACATTCCGATATTCGGGGTAGAGTTGGCCGCCTCAATGAAACATTGATTAGCATATTATCCCAACATTCTTACCCAGATATTGTCGAGACTTTAGTCGCCGAAGCAGTACTGATTACTGCATTAGTAGGCCAAACAATAAATTTAAAATGGAAATTATCGTTACAGATTAGAGGAAATGGTCCAATAAAGCTAATAGCGACAGACTACTTTGCTCCAGATAAAAAAACTGGGCCTGGAAGAATTAGAGCTTTTGCAAGCTTTGATGAAAAAAATCTAAACCATGACGAAAAAAAACCTTTTAACGAATTAGGAAAAGGTTACTTTGCCGTTTTGATTGATCAAGGTCCCAAAACCGATCCCTATCAAGGGATTACACCTTTAACGGGCGGCTCATTACACAAGTGTGCCGAGACTTATTTTGCACAATCTGAACAATTACCAACACGTTTTTCTATTACTGTCGGGAAATCAAATAAGACAAATCAAAAAAATATTTGGAAAGCTGGCGGGATTATCGTACAAAAAATGCCAAAAAGTGCTCAATCAAGCACTGAGGTTATCCAAGAAAATCAGAACATCCTACTTTCTGCAGCCGATCTTTTAGATAAAGACGAAAATGAAGACTGGAATAGAGTAAATTTTCACATAGACACAGTAGATGAATTGGAATTAACTGGACCTTATGTCACTCAAAAGCAATTGTTAGTTAAGTTATTTCACGAGGAAAAGCCCCGAGCTTTTGAACCAAGATCAATAGAATTTGGATGCACTTGTAGTCCTAAAAAAGTAAAAAATACAATGTCGATGTATTCTTCGAAAGATATTGAGAAAATGACAACAGAAGAAGGCGTAGTTACTGCTGATTGTCAGTTTTGTGGTAAACACTTCATAATGGATCCGAGTGAATTAGGATTTGATGCAGAAAACAATGATTGATCTAAAAAATATTTACGAACGTTTATCAACGATCAATACTAGTTTCACTTCAGACAATGACTTAATGGACTGCGAAGCTGTCAAAACAGAAAACCTGATAGAAGCAGCTGTTCTTATTCCAATAGTCGAAAGAAACGATGGATTAAAAGTAATACTAACTAAACGATCAAATAACCTAAAACAGCATCCTGGTCAGATTTCTTTTCCAGGAGGAAAATCAGAAAAAACTGATAAATCATTGGTTGCTACGGCACTTAGGGAAACAAAAGAGGAAATTGGTATTAATGACAAAAATGTTGAAATATTAGGGCAACTCTCTCAACATGTTACAATAACTGGGTTTAAAATTACTCCTTTCATTGGTAGAATAAGAATGGGGTTTTCAACTGAAATTCAGACATCTGAGGTTTCGGAGATTTTCGAAGTGCCATTATCTTACTTATCAAATCCCAGAAACTTCAGAGTAGAGTCTGTAAAATGGAAAGGTAAAAAAAGATTTTTCTACAGTATCCCTTATGGTCCTTATTATATATGGGGTGCTACGGCTAGAATTTTAAAAAACTTGGCCGACTTATGAAAAAAAAAATATTAGAAGCTGATTGGCTAAGTCACCCCTCGATTCATTTTTTAAGTACAGTATTTCAAAAGAGTGGATATGAAATACTTTTCGTTGGAGGTTGTATAAGAAATACAATTCTTAAAAAACAGGTAAACGACGTCGATATTGCCACAGCCGCAACTCCAGAAGAAATTATAAAAATCTGCAAGAAAAATAATATTAAATCCATTCCTACGGGTATAAAGCACGGCACCATAACAATTATTATTGATGAAAAAACATATCAAATCACAACTTTTAGAATCGACGAAAAAAACTATGGCAGGCACGCTAACGTTAAGTTTACCGATAGCCTCGAATTAGATGCTTCTAGGCGTGACTTAACAATAAACGCCCTTTATTGTAACGTTGATGGAAAAATAATAGACCCTTTAAAGGCTTTTGGGGATTTAAGGCTTGGTATTATCAGATTTATTGGTGATCCAAACAAAAGGATATTAGAAGATCATTTAAGAATATTAAGATTTTTTCGGTTTTATGCACTTTATGGAGACAAAAAAAAGAGCCTTAACCCCGCTGCACTGGAAGCATGCGAAAAACATCAAAATAAATTAAAAAAAATCTCAAAGGAACGTGTTACACTTGAGATTAAAAAGTTATTAGCAGCTAGTAACCCGATATCAACAATAAAAAAAATGAATAAAATTAAGATCCTAAACCAAATAATTGGAAATTGCGAAATTGGACCATTTATTAAATATATAGATTTTGAACAAAAATACAAAATAGAAATAAGTTGGTTAGGGCGATTACTGAGCCTTCAAAATAATGCTGATTACAAAATGATTTTACTTACAAAAAAAGAAAATCGAATAATCACTAAATTAAATGAAGCAATACTTTTAAACGTAGATCCTATAGAGTTTTCGTATTACAATGGTGTCGAGCTAGGATTAATATATTCCTTATTGCAAAACAGTTTTGAAAAACTAGAACTGAATGAATCTCTAATAAATCAAATTTCTTCAATAACTAAAAATTTATTTCCAATAAAAACTTCTGACCTTGGCCCAAAGTATCATGGGAAAGAAATCGGTAATAAACTGAATGAATTGGAATTTAAGTGGATAAAATCTAAATTCAAACTGTCTAAGGCACAATTGCTAAGAATGATCTAAATTTCAAAAATGCTATTTCCATTCAGCGATACTAAAGATATTAAATTGAAAACCCTCAAAATCTTTGGATATTAAAAAATAATGAAACTTCGGTAAATAAGTTTATAAAAAGAGTCCTACATGTTCAAATGGTTTGAAAACCTTATCAACCCCTATAACGATTATGAAGATAATGATGTCCCCCCAAATCGTTTGACACCGTTTATTTGGAATTATCTAAAAAACTTTAAAAAAATATTAGCTACTGCTTTAATTTTTTCGATTTTAGTTTCGACTATTGAAATCTTTTTGATTTTTTATTCAGGTCATTTAATTAATCTAATGGTAAATACTGAACCAAAAACATTTTTTAAAACACATTCACTCGAACTTATATCGATAGCAATCTTTATAATTATTTTTAATCCTCTCTTGAATATGGTTGATCGCATAATGATGAATCAAACCATAATCCCAAATGTAGGCTCAATGGTACGCTGGCGTGCGCATCGCCATGTTTTAAGACAATCGGTTGGATGGTTTCAGAATGATTTCGCTGGCCGTATAGCGAATAGGCTCATGCAAACTCCTCCAGCTATAGGAGCAGTAGTTTACCAATTTTTTGATGCTCTAACGTACTCTGTGGTATACATCCTTGCCGCTATTATTTTATTAGCTGATGTTGACTTAAGATTAACGATACCTCTAATTATTTGGCTTGTAGCTTATTTAGCCCTCTCAATTGTTTTTATTCCCAAGGTAGGACAAGCATCAAAACTATCCTCAGATGCTAGAAGTTCTATTACTGGAAGAGTAGTAGATAGTTACACAAATATTGAGTCAGTAAAATTATTCGCTCATCATGACATAGAAGAAAATTACGCCAAAGAAGCGATTGAAAACACACGTCAAAAATTTTTTACTGAAATGCGTCTTTATAGTTGGATGGCTCTAGGTATCAACCTAATAAACGGTGCTCTATTATTTAGTGTTGTTGGTTGGTCAGTTTATCTCTGGACAGTTGGTCTTACATCTATTGGAGTGGTGGCAGCTACAAGCGCTCTTGCTTTAAGATTAACTGGAATGAGTGATTGGTTGATGTGGGCCTTCTCAAACCTTTTTCAGGAACTAGGTGTGATTGCAGAAGGTATGACAACCATCGCGCAAGAAATTGAATTAAAAGATAAGACTAATGCTCCTGAATTAAAAATCCTAAAAGGATCCATAAAAATAAAGAACCTCTGGCATCACTATGGACAAGAAAAAGGTGGTTTAAATGGCATTTCACTGGATATCAAGGGAGGTGAAAAAGTTGGCATTGTGGGAAGATCTGGGGCAGGAAAATCTAGCCTCGTCAATTTAATTTTACGTTTTTATGAGGCTGAAAAAGGAGCAATAAGTATCGATGATCAAAGTATCAAAGATGTAACCCAAAATTCATTAAGAAGGAATATTGGGATGGTAACGCAAGATAGCTCCCTACTACATAGGTCAATTCGAGATAATATTAACTACGGAAAACCATCTGCCTCTGACGATGAAATTATTGCTGCTGCAAAAAAAGCTGAAGCCTGGGACTTCATACCTGACTTACAAGATACAGAGGGTAGATCTGGTTTAGAAGCGCATGTTGGTGAAAGAGGTGTTAAATTATCTGGTGGACAGCGACAGCGAATTTCAATCGCAAGGGCAATTATTAAGAATGCACCAATACTTATTTTAGATGAGGCTACGTCAGCACTAGACAGTGAAGTGGAATTTACCATTCAAGATACATTATATAATCTGATGGATGGAAAAACTGTTATCGCAATTGCACATAGGTTATCTACAATAGCCAGAATGGATAGAATAGTTGTATTGGATAACGGTAAAGTTATTGAGCAAGGATCTCATAATGAATTATTGAAAAAAAATGGACTTTACCATTCTTTCTGGAAGAGGCAATCTGGAGGTTTTATAGGGATTGATGAATCAAAATGAAGTTTTTTTCGAAAATGATCAATCCATTTGCGAAAGCCTCAAGCTCTCCTCCAAAATCTTTTTTACCTTTTATTTTTTGGACTATAGATGGAGCCAAAAAAACAATTTTTTTTGCCACACTTGCGAGCTTTGCTGTTGGAATCGCTGAGGCCTTTGGAGCAATAATCATTGGGTGGGTAATAGATACAGCAATAAACGATGGGTCAGCTTTTTTCATAAAAAAACACTTATTTACGCTAATTTTAATTTCTCTGTTTTTCGTAGTTTTGCGACCAGTTCTGATGACTTTAAGTGCGGCCATGAACGGCATAGCAATGGTGCCAAATTTATTTCCGCTGACATTTATTAGGCTCCATCGTCATACGCTTGGTCAGTCTGTTAAATTTTTTGATGACGATTTTGCCGGTAGGTTGGCACAAAAACAGGTGCAAACTGCCACATCCATATCTGAAACATTCAATGAAATTACTAACGCATTCTCCTTTGCAGTAGCAACCTTGGTAGCATCCGCATTCATCTTGGGACGTGTCAGTATTTGGTTAACTATTATTTTGTTTGTTTGGATTTTTGGTTTCTCATTACTAGTAAAGTGGTTTCTTCCTCGAATCAGGTTGCGGTCGAAATATCGAGCGGCGGCACGAGCGGCCGTCACTGGTCAAGTAGTCGATACTCTAACCAACATGGCAACCGTTAAACTTTTTGTCCATTCAAAGAGTGAAGAAAATTATGCAGAGATAGCGCTTAAAGGGTTTCGAGAAAAATCCATAACATTTGCCAAGCTATACGTTTCTTTTAGAGGGGCCATAATGACATTGGCAGGGCTACTGCCAATTTTGCTTATTGGGGGAGGCTTGTTACTCTGGCAAAAAGAATTAGCTTCTCCTGGTGATATCGTAATTGCCGGACTTTTAAGCACACGAATTGCGCAAATGTCTGGATGGATTAGCTTCACTGCAATGAATGTTTTTTCACATCTGGGCGAGGCAGAAGATGGTATGAATACTCTCTCTCCCAGTCATGATTTGTCCGATAAAAAAGGTGCGAAAATTCTCTCAAACATTACTGGTAATATCAACTTTCAAAATGTTACTTATAATTATGGAAATGATTTAGGGGGAGGCTTAACTAATTTTAATCTTAAAATTCCCAATGGGCAAAAAGTAGGGTTAGTAGGACGGTCAGGCGCTGGAAAGACCACTGCGTTAGCATTACTTTTAAGGTTTTATGATATCGAAAAAGGTGAAATTTTATTAGACAACAATAACATTAAAGATGTTACGCAAGACAGTCTCCGTGAGCACATATCAATGGTTAGGCAAGAAACATCCATGTTTAATAGATCAGCTCGCGACAACATATTATATGGCAATCCAAATGCATCAGAAAAAGAGCTCCAATCAGCAATAAACAAAGCGCAAGCGAAGGATTTTATAAATGATTTGCAAGATCTACAAAATAGAAAAGGATTGAACGCATTTCTTGGTGAACGAGGTGTTAAGTTATCTGGAGGCCAAAGACAAAGAATCGCATTGGCTAGGGCTATCTTAAAGGATGCACCTGTATTGGTTTTAGACGAAGCGACTTCAGCACTCGATAGCGAAGCTGAAGACTCGATACAAAAAGCACTTGAAGAATTAATGGTTGGAAAGACCGTTATTGCAATTGCTCATAGATTAAGCACAATTGCTAAGATGGATAGAATAATAGTTATGGAAAATGGTGAAGTAGCGGAAGATGGAACACATGCCGAATTATTAAAACAAGGTGGACTATACGCAAATTTTTGGACTAGGCAGTCAGGTGGTTTTATAGGCGATAGTTAACTTAAATCACTTTAACATTTTTAACTTTAAGAATATCTACATCAAGCAAAGATAACACCTTTTCTTCAATGTCAATCGCATTCAATTTAGCCGCAGCATACATATCAGAGGGATCTGCATGATCAATAAATTCGTCTGGAAAACACATCATTCTATACTTTAATCCATTATCAAAACAACCCTCATCTGATAAGAATTGAGCGACATGGCTGCCAAATCCACCGACAGCCCCTTCCTCAATAGTAATTAAAGAGTCGTGATCTTCTACAAGCTCTAAAATTACTTTATGATCTAGAGGTTTTGCAAATCGTGCATCAACAATTGTTGGATCAATACCTTTTGCCTTTAAATTTTCTTGCGCTTTCAGCACTTCACTTAATCTCGCACCAAAAGATAAAATGGCAACCCCAGAACCCTTATTAATTATCCTAGCTTTTCCAATTTCCAAAGGAATACCTTTTTCAGGAATCTCCACTCCTTCTCCTGCACCTCTGGGAAATCTGAAGGCACTTGGCCTATCATCAATAGACTTAGCAGTGGCTACCATATGAACAAGCTCAGCCTCATCAGCTGCAGCCATTACTACAAAATTTGGTAAATTTGCTAAATAGGCTATATCAAAACTTCCGGCATGAGTAGCGCCGTCTGCCCCAACCAATCCTGCTCTATCAATGGCAAAGCGTACCGGTAAATTTTGCAACGCAACATCATGCACGACCTGATCATAGCCCCGTTGCAAAAACGTTGAATATATTGCGCAAAAAGGCTTCATACCACCCGCCGCTAAACCTGCAGCAAATGTCACTCCGTGCTGTTCTGCAATTCCTACATCGAATGTTCGATCTTGATACTTCTCAGCAAATTTATCTAGACCTGTGCCATCTGGCATTGCGGCAGTTATTGCAACAACTTTATCATCTAAGCTAGCTTCTTTTATAAGCGCCTCAGAAAACACACTTGTATAGGACGGTGCATTTTGGATTGATTTTTTTATTTTTCCGGAATTAATATCAAACCTTCCAACTCCATGATATTTGTCACTTGAAGCTTCAGCGGGCTCATATCCCTTACCTTTTTTTGTGATCGCATGAATTAGGACAGGTCCATCCAATCGTTCTTTTACAACTCTACAGATAGACAATAGTTGCTCTACATTGTGTCCATCGATTGGTCCAACATAAGAAAATCCCAACTCTTCAAATAGTGTACCGCCAACAGTAATTGTTTTTAGCACTTCTTTTGCTCTCCTTGCACCCTCTTGGAAAGGAGTTGGCAACAAACTAACTGCGCCTTTTGCAGCTGCCTTAAGCTCTTGAAAAGGCGCTCCAGAATATAATCTACTTAAGTAACTAGACATGGCCCCAACGGGTGGGGCTATTGACATTTCATTATCATTTAAAATGACAATCATTTTTCGTCGCAGATGTCCTGCATTATTTAATGCCTCATAAGCCATACCTGCAGATAGTGCACCATCTCCAATTACAGCCACTGTCGCACCTATGCCAGTTTCTGTGTTTCCACCTAAATCTCTAGCAACAGAAAAGCCCAATGCGGCCGAAATTGATGTTGAACTGTGAGCGGCTCCAAATGGATCGTATACACTCTCACTTCTCTTAGTAAAACCAGATAAACCATTTTTTTGTCTCAGAGTTTTCATCTGAGCTCTTCTATTTGTTAAGATTTTATGTGGATAAGATTGATGTCCAACATCCCATATAATTTTGTCCTTTGGCGTTTCAAAGACGGCATGAAGAGCTACTGTAAGCTCCACAACACCCAGACCTGCACCTAAATGACCACCGGTTAAAGAAACGCTTTTTATAGTTTCTTGCCTGAGTTCATCTGCCAAAGCTTTTAACTCATAATCAGAAAAATTTCGCAAATCCGAGGGCACACGCACCTGATCTAATAGTGGAGTTTTTGATTTCTCCTTTGCCATTTTAACCTACCAACCCTCTAATTTTTTCGCGAACCAATATATTTTGCCAACTCTCGCAAACCTTCCGCTTTACTCCCGTATTCGTCCAACGCATCACAAGCCTTTGAAATCAGTACCTTAACCTCATATTTTGCTTGATCCAACCCCATTAATGAAACAAAAGTCGCTTTCCCCGCAATTAAATCTTTGCGAGGTGTTTTTCCTAATTCATCAGAAAGACCTTCAATATCTAAAATATCATCAGTTATTTGAAATGCCAATCCTAAAGAATTGGAGTAACTTTCTAGAGCAGAATCCCTTTTTTGTGCCATAACGGCACCTGATTTTGCTGACCATTGAAGCAATTTACCTGTTTTATTATTTTGCATAGCGCTAATTTCATCAACACGGACATGATCTTGCCTTTGCTCGAAAAGCATATCCTGCATCTGGCCCAACACCATGCCGTTCATTCCAGATGCCTCAGCTAAAGTATTAATCAAATTCAATTTAACAGTAGGATTTAATAATAAATCTTCTGCTGAAAGAAACTCAAAAGCTAAGGATTGCAAAGCATCCCCAGCTAATATTGCTGTTGCTTCATCCCACTTTACATGTACTGTAGGTAGCCCCCGCCTTAAACAATCATTATCCATGGATGGCAAATCATCATGAACTAAGGAATAAGCGTGTAAACACTCTACAGCAGCAGCCACATGCTCAACAGCAACTGGATCAATGTCAAAGATACTTGAAGACTCCCAAACAAGGAATGCACGCAGTCTTTTACCACCATTTAATACAGCATATGATATTGCATCTTTTATGTTACTTTCTGGTACAGTTGCGAATCTATGCCTTAATCGAGCTTCTGTCTTATGTTTACAATCGTGTAATTTTTTTTCAAACATTATAAGTTTTCTATAGGTTTGGTTCCTGAAACGCTTCCGTCATTCGAGAAAGTTATCTGTGAAACTTTCTCTTCGGCTTCTTTAAGTTTTTGTTCACAATGTTTTTTCAGGTCATTACCCATTTCGTAAAGTTTGATAGAATCTTCCAATGGAACTTGACCATTTTCAAGTTTGGCCACGACATCTTCCAACTCTCTCATTGCTTGTTCAAATGATAACTTCGAAATGTCTTTTAAGGTCATTTACTTCTCTCCATTAATACCTTCACGTGAACAGCAACCGAGTCTGCTAAGGCTGCTAAATTATACCCACCCTCCAGTGACGAAATTATTCTGCCATCTGCGTGTTCATCTGCAATATCGCAAAGCCTATGAGTAATCCACTCATAATCCTCAGTCATTAATTCAATGTTAGCTAACGGATCTTTATAGTGAGCATCAAAACCAGCCGATATTATCAAAATTTCAGGTTCATAAGAATCTAATCGAGGTAAAATTATCTCATCAAACTTTTGTTTAAATGTTGGCCCATCTGTATTAGCTTGTATGGGAATATTTAGTATATTCTGATGCTTCCCAATTTCCTCATGAGTACCTGACCCTGGCCATAAGGGCATTTGATGAGTAGAAACAAACAATATATTGGGATTATCCCACAAAATCTCCTGGGTTCCATTTCCATGATGAACATCAAAGTCCACAACAGCAACTCTTTTTAGTTTATGATTTTCAATCGCATATTTTGCAGCGATGGCAACATTACCAAAAATACAAAAACCCATAGCCTTTTCAGTTTCGGCATGATGACCAGGCGGGCGAACTGCTGAAAAAGCATTATTAAACTCTCCAGACATTACGGCATTAACCGCTGAAATATTCGCTCCCACCCCTCGCTTTGCCGCATTTAATGATCCTATACCAAAATAGGTATCAGCATCTATATGATTTATATGCTTAGATGTTTGGATATTTTCAATAAATTCAACATACTTCTTTGAATGACCTAATAAAATTTGTTCGTTTGTAGCAATTGGAGCTTCTTTCCAAATTAAGTTTTTGAAGTCCTCTGACTTTAGACGATTAATAACCTCCAATAATCGCATTACTTGTTCAGGGTGACCCGTCGGCTCAATATGACTTAAGCAATCTTTATGACTTAGAATTAAAGTACTCATGCTGTGAACTTATATAGTTGATTTAACCTTCACAAGTTAAAGATAAGGTTAAGGTTTTTACTATCAATTTTCTGGACGTCCAAATAATGACTTAAAAAAATTAGTGGATTTTGTCGTCTTATCAATTTTTTTAAATAAACCGCTTGCATCGATATCTGGTGGCTTTCCTGATACAAAACTGGCATTCGCCACCCGTGGATTAATCATTGGTAATGGTCGGGAAGGTAAATCACTGCTAATTTTCGTCATAATATTTTTCCAAATCTGAGCTGGAAGTCCTCCCCCGGTCACGCCCTTTAATGGAGAGTTATCATCATAACCCATCCAAACACCGACCACATAATCCGCTGTAAACCCAACAAACCAAGCATCTCGCATTGCTTGAGTTGTTCCAGTCTTTCCCCCAGCTTCACGGTATTTAATTTTGGCTCTTCGTCCCGATCCAGTTTCAATCACATTGTTCATCATATATATTAATTGTCTTGCATTTTCCCATTCCATTACGCGTTCACCAACACCACCATTCCTTCCAATAATTGGATTACCCTCTCCAACTATTGTTATTTCGTCCAAACCATATGGCTTAACTCGAAGTCCTCCACTTAAAATACCCGCATAAGCTCCAGTCATCTCCAATAGAGATGATTCTGATGCGCCTAATGCTAATGCTGGTCCTGGCGCTAAATCTCCCGAAATTCCAAAATCATTTGCAATATTTCGAACAGAATCCAAACCTACCAACATTGCTGTCTTCACGGCTATTGTATTTATTGATTTGGCCAATGCTTCACTTATTGTCATTTTTCCATAAAATTCATTTGTGTAATTTTTTGGAGTCCAAGGGCCTGAGTAAGGAACATCAATTGTTATTTCTTCATCGATGGCTTTACTATTATATTTATAACCTTGCTCCAAAGCAGCAGCGTAGACAAAAGGCTTAAATAAACTGCCAGTTTGTCGGATCGCTTGGGTCGCTCGATTAAATTGTCCACTCACTTTGGTGTCTCGACCACCAATCATCGCTCGAACAGCACCGTCTGAAGACATAACGATAACTGATGCCTGAGCTTCAGATTCTTCTGAAACCTCAGTTTTAAAGATGTCTATTAATACTTTTTCCGCTATATTTTGTATTTTTGTATCAAAAGTAGTTTTTACAACAATATCAGCATTAGCTTTTTGAGTGAGAAATGAGGGGCTACTTTTTGTAACCCAGTCCGCAAAGTGACTTCCAAATTGTTCCTTAGCCTTAGGTGATAATTTAGCAGGATACTTTTTTGAAGTATCAACTATTTCTTGAGTGAGGTAATTCTCTTTTTTCATTAAATCTAATACAACTGTTGCCCGTTGTTGAGCTCTATTTAAGTTTCGCGTTGGAGCATAATAAGATGGCGCAACCAGTAACCCCGCCAACATCGCAGATTCAGCTGGGTTTAAATACTTCGCAGATTTATCAAAATATCGTATTGAAGCTGCTTCAAAGCCCTGATTGCCGGCACCAAGATAAACCCTATTCAAATAAATCATCAAAATTTCATCTTTAGTGAATTTAAGCTCCATAGCTATCGAAAACGGTATTTCCCGTAACTTCCTAAAAATAGTATTTCTTCGACATTCTTTTTCAAAATCTGTTTCTGATGAGTGGTTTGATTTTTCATAAGTCGACCCCAAACACAATATTTTTGCCACTTGCTGTGTTATAGTTGATCCACCATGCCCCCTTAGAGGACTCCGACCCTCACGAATATTTATCCTTATGGCGCTAGCAATACCTCTAGGGCTAATACCAAAATGTTTATAAAATCTACGATCCTCAGCAGCTACAACCGCGTTTTTCAAATGCGGCGACACTTCATTGGCAGTAATAACACCTCCAAATTGATTTCCCCGCCAAGCGAAAATTTGACCATGTTTGTCAAGCAACGTCACAGAACCAGCACTTCTAGCATCAATCAAGGTATTCAAAGGTCCAATTCGCGAGTATTCAAAAATTATGAACCCGATCAAAACAATTGAAAATAAAATAAATGATCTTGAAAACGAAAACCAAAATAGCCACAAAAACCAACGAAGAGCCTTAAAAAAGAATTGCTTTATTTTGTTTTTATTTTTCTTTTTTAAAGTTTTCTTTCGAGGAGGGCCTGTAATTTTTCTTCGAATATTAGGTGCTTTTTTATCCCTTGTCGCATTGATTTTTTTTATTTTATCAGTGGGCTTTGCCATTTAATCTATCCGTTAAGAGTCAGGTCTCACTACTTACATACTTAATGGTTAAATATAGAAATGTAGAGAACTTAAATAAGATTTTTTAAATTTTAAATTATAAAAATATTTTACAATATATGATTATATTTTAAGCAAATTTAATATTTATGGCGATTTATTAATCATATATGTAGAAAAAATAAAAAATATTTCATATTTTATTGAATACCCCTCAAGCATAAATCACTAAACAAACCATATCAAAGGCAATAGGAGATTAGCTTGAAACTAATTATAGCAGCCATAAAACCTTACAAATTAAATGAGGTTCGTGAAGCATTAATCAGTTTTGGCGCGCCTGGAATGATGATTTCAGAAAAAAAAGGCTTTGGACGGCAATATGGTAATACAGAAATATATCGTGGTGCTAAATATTCAGTAAATTTCGTACCAAAAACCCGGTTGGAGCTGGTAGTAGAAAATAAAAACACTGAACATGTTGCCAAAGTAATTCAAAAAACAACTAGCACTGATAAAACTGGAGACGGTAAATTTTTTTTAAACGTGCAAGAGGTTATCCGCATTAGAACCGGAGAAACTGGCCATGATGCCTTATAAATCTATATAGGAAACAAAAATGAACCCTACAAAATTGATCTTTATTATTTTAATATTCTTATACCCATCAATATTGATGGCTTCCGAATTGACCCCATTTTTAGTAAAAGAAGATCTAACCTTCGTACTAAATAGCCTGCTATTCTTAATCGGAGGTTTTTTAGTTTTTTGGATGGCGGCTGGCTTCACAATGCTCGAGGCAGGCCTCGTGCGCTCAAAAAATGTCACAATGCAATTAACAAAAAATATCTCATTGTTTAGCTTAGCCTGCATTTTTTATTATTTAATTGGCTACAACTTAATGTACCCCGGGGATAATTGGACAGTTGAAAATCTTATTGGCGGTTTTAGCACCGCTCAATTGGAAGGTGTGGGTATAACATCTAGTGAAGCAGACGATATTGAATACGCTGCAACGGGTTCAGATTTTTTCTTCCAATTGATGTTTTGTGCTGCCACGGCATCTATAGTTTCGGGCGCATTAGCTGAGAGAATAAAGTTGTGGCCATTTTTAATTTTCACCATCATGCTGACAGCAATAATATACCCAATTCAAGCCTCCTGGAAATGGGGTGGTGGCTTTTTAGATGAAATGGGTTTTTTGGATTTTGCAGGATCAACAATTGTTCATTCTGTAGGCGGTTGGGCAGCATTAATGGGTGCTTTAATTTTGGGACCACGGCTTGGAAAATATAAAGATGGGAAGACATTACCTTTTCTGGGATCAAATTTACCACTGGCAACCTTAGGTACTTTCATATTATGGCTCGGCTGGTTTGGTTTCAATGGTGGCTCTCAGCTTGCAATGGGCTCCATTGGAGACGTTGCAGATGTAAGTAGGATATTTGCCAATACAAATATAGCAGCAGCGGCAGGAGCAATTGCCGTCCTCATTTTAACCCAATTTCTATATAGCAAACCAGATCTTACAATGATATTAAATGGAACTTTAGCGGGTCTTGTAGCTATCACAGCAGAACCTTTAACTCCAAGCTTGGGCTCAGCTTCACTAATTGGGGCTATGGGCGGACTAATTGTTGTCCTTGGCGTCCCGTTACTAGACCGATTCAAAATAGACGATGTCGTTGGGGCAATTCCAGTACATTTATTTGCAGGGATTTGGGGAACAATCGCCGTAGTTTTTACAAACGATGACGCAGAGCTATATATACAAATATTTTCTATAATTTTGATTGGACTTTTCGTAACCATTTCAACCGGTGTTATTTGGCTAGTTCTTAAAAGCACTTTAGGTATACGGGTAAGTCCTGAAGCCGAGACAATAGGTCTTGACTTATCCGAACTTGGTATCGAGGCTTATCCAGAATTTTCCAAAAGTTAATTCTTCCCCTCATTAATAAAAATAATGAAATCATACGATGTAGTCTATTAAGAGGATCTAATGATCGAACCTAACGGTGGACCACCTTTAAATGACACCTATCCTTCATTCCTATGCAAGAAAGCAAAGAAAGAAGAATTGTCATACCAGTAATATTGCAATAAATACCGTCTACACAGAGAATTTAGTTCAATTTAAGTAATTAGACAAAAATTATTAAACTTAATTCATCCAATAATGCCTTGATTTTTACCTTGTTGACCCCTGTGCAATAAAAAATGATCTAATAATACACATGCCATCATCGCCTCTCCAACAGGCACAGCTCTAATGCCAACACATGGATCATGGCGCCCTTTTGTTACTATATTGGTACTTTCTCCAGATTTTGTTATCGTTTGACGACTTGTTAAAATAGAAGAAGTTGGCTTTACAGCAAACCTGCAAATTATATCTGCTCCATTTGAAATACCCCCAAGAATGCCTCCAGCATTATTAGTTGCATACTCCACCCCTTTTCTGCCCAATCTGATTTCATCAGCATTTGACGTTCCCGTCAACATTGCCGCTGACATTCCCTCACCAATCTCAACACCTTTAACCGCGTTAATTGACATCATCCCAGCTGCAATATCAGCATCTAACTTGGAATAGATAGGCGCTCCTAAGCCAGCTGGCACTCCCGAAGCTGCAATTTCAATTACCGCTCCAACTGAATTACCTTCTTTTCTTAACTCATCAAGATAGGATGCAAATTTTTGAGCAGCAGATTTGTTAGGAACCCAAAATGGATTTTTTTCTATCTCCTTCAAATCAATATTTTCTCTATCAACTTTATGCTTTCCCATTTGTAACATGTAGCCAGTGATCTTTAGATCTGGTAAAAATGCTTTCAGCGCCGCTCTTGCCACTCCACCAGCAGCGACTCGAGCAGCGGTTTCCCTAGCTGATGATCTGCCGCCACCCCTATAATCTCTATTGCCATACTTCAAATGATAAGTGATATCTGCATGCCCAGGGCGAAATTTATCTTTAATATCACCATAATCTTTGGAGCGTTGATCCGTATTTTTAATCAATAATTG
>Ga0315330_10000660_pt1 | contig 22060 bp, 19 predicted proteins | sample M140m34915metaG_FD_203453 | JGI IMG/M metagenome (GOLD analysis project Ga0315330, IMG submission 203453) | Ammonia-oxidizing marine archaeal communities from Monterey Bay, California, United States - M1 40m 34915 | ecosystem: Environmental > Aquatic > Marine > Intertidal zone | place: USA...
GTGAAAAGCTGGTTGTAACACGCAACGGAGAGTTTACTTATGGCTTTTTATATAATTGTGCGGGTGCTGGCGCGGATATTGTAGCAAAGAAGTTTGGTTTTGCCTCTGACTACACATTAGTGCCTTTTAAAGGTATCTACTATAAGTTGAAAGCACATCAGACCGATTTAGTTAAAGGTAATATTTATCCCGTACCTGATATAGAGTTACCATTTCTTGGTGTACATTTAACTCGAGTAATATCGGGTGATGTTTATGTTGGTCCGACAGCTATTCCAGCTTTAGGTAGAGAAAATTACGGGATTTTAAAAGGAATTAAGTTGGCCGAAGGCTTCTCTATTGGTCGTAATTTGCTAACGATGTATAAAGAGAATAAGGAGAATTTTCGAAAGCTTGTTCACGAGGAAATGAAGAAATATTATAAACCATCCTTTGTTGTGGCGGCGAGGAAGCTCTGTAACCAGATTCAAGCAAGTGATCTTGAGTCCTGCAATAAGGTAGGGATCCGCCCGCAACTAATAAATACAAAATCACGAACCTTGGAAATGGATTATATAGTTGAAAAAGGGCCGGACACATTGCATGTTTTGAATTCAATCTCTCCTGCATTTACCAGTTCGTTAGCTTTTAACGAATGGATAGTTGACCAGGCGGGACATTAAGGCCTTGGCACAGAATTTACCGAAGAAGCGCGCTGTTTTCTTAGACCGCGATGGTACCATCAATATAGAGAAAAATTATCTTTATCAATCTAGTGAGTGGGAGTGGATACCTGGAGCGATCGATGCCATTAAATTACTGAACGAAAATAACTTTCTAGTGGTTGTAGTAAGCAACCAATCAGGGATTGCAAGGAAGATGTATGGTTCTGATGATGTTTATCGTTTACATGGGTGGGTTTCTCAAGAGCTCGCTAAGAGCGAAGCGTGGATAGACAGATATTATTTTTGTCCCCACCATCCTGAATTTGGATCTGTGCGGGATTGTGAGTGTAGGAAGCCGAGAATAGGCATGTTCACGAAAGCTGCAGATGACTTAGGCATAGCTTTTAATCATTCTTGGATGATAGGTGATAAAATAATTGATATGGATGCTGGAAGATCCGCAGGTGCTAACACAATAATGGTGCTTACTGGTCATGGGGCGATTGAAGCAAAGGAGGTTTCATCAGACCAGCTAGTTGTCTCGGATGTATTAGAGGCGGTGAGGGTGTTGCTTTCTTAGCGCTTTAATTAGGTGATTTCACAGAGTCCTACCCCGACTGTATAATTTATCTGTCATTAGGAGTTTAGAGGATATTATGGGTAAAGAAACAGTAGTTGGAATTCTTGGTGGTAGCGGTGTCTATGATATTGATGGATTGACTGACGTGTTCTGGGAACAAGTTGAGTCCCCTTTCGGTAAGCCCTCTGATGATCTTATGCACGGTAAGCTAAATGGCCAAAAGCTTGTATTCCTGCCGCGTCATGCTCGCGGCCATAAAATACCTCCTTCTGAAATTAATTATCGAGCTAATATCGATGCATTAAAACGGTCGGGAGTTACAGATATTATTTCGGTCAGCGCCGTAGGCTCTTTGAATGGAGAACTGGCGCCGGGCACGTTTGTTCTAGTCGACCAGTTCATCGACAGAACTATAGCTCGCGAAAAATCGTTTTTCGGGACCGGTTGTGTTGCACATGTTTCAATGGCACAACCTGTGTGCGGTAGGCTTGGTGCGTTGGTATTACAAGCGGCTGAGACTATGAAGATTAAGTGCGTAGATGGAGGTACCTACTTAGCTATGGAAGGTCCTCAGTTTTCAAGTCTTGCTGAGTCAGAACTCTACCGTTCATGGGGTTGCGATGTTATTGGCATGACAAACATGCCTGAGGCTAAGTTAGCTCGCGAAGCTGAGATTTGTTATGCAACTGTTGCCATGGTGACAGATTATGATTGCTGGCATCCTGGGCATGATGCTGTGACTGTAGAACAAATAGTTAAAGTTTTGTTAGAGAACGCGGATAAAGCTCGAGGATTGGTCAAGGCTGTATCTCCTCTTCTTCATGCTGACTCAAAAGGATTAGATTGTGCGTGCAAGAAATCACTCGAGTTTGCTTTAATTACGCAAACGGAATCGCGAGATCCCATAGTCGTCTCCGACTTAGATGCGGTGGCTGGTCGTGTGCTCTAAGATTGTTAGGTGATTTAATTAATATGTCATTACCCGCTTCAGAAACGTCAGACCGAGAGCAAATAGTCCAATTAGCGCTAAAATTGGATCGTCTTGGGTTAAATAGGGGTACATCTGGAAACTGCTCAGTTCGCACAGAGCGGGGATTTTTGATTACACCATCGGGAGTTGGTGTTGATGATCTGACTTTGGATAAAATAGTTGAAATGGACCTATGTGGTGAAACGGTGTCGGATGGTAAGCCTTCTAGCGAGTGGCGCTTCCACAAGGATATCTATGCTGAAAAGAGCAATGTAAATGCCATTGTTCACGTACATTCATGTTACGCAACGGCTTTATCATGTTTTAGAAAGGATGTACCTGCGTTCCATTACATGATTGCTGTGGCTGGCGGCGATTCTATAAAGTGCGCGCCGTATGCATTATTTGGGAGCCAGTTGTTGTCGGACAATGCTATTCTGGCTCTCGAGAAGAGGAAGGCGTGCTTATTATCTAACCACGGGATGGTCGCTACTGGATCCTCTACTGCGGACGCGCTTGCACTCGCAATAGAAGTAGAATCGCTCTGTGAACAATACCTGATGGCCCTGCAAGTGGGACCGCCTGTTCTATTAACTAAAAATGAAATGAGAGAGGTTACTCAACAGTTTAAGGGATATGGCAACTGGAGGGATGACTTAACCGTTTAGCTTCTTATTTTACGTAGACCTTAATCTCGGAGAAAAAATTATGTCGATTAAATCAAAAATTCGAGCTATACCAGATTACCCAATCCCAGGGATTATGTTCCGGGATATTACGACCTTGTTAAAAGATAGTGAAGGATTTAAAGATACTATCGACGCTTTAGTGGAGAGATATAGAAATACGGAAATTTCTAAAGTGGCGGGTATTGAATCTCGAGGATTCATATTAGGTGCGCCTCTTGCATATCTACTTGGCGTAGGCTTTGTGCCGATAAGAAAGAAAGGTAAATTACCGGCCAACACTGTTGGGATTGACTATGAACTTGAATATGGGACCGATAGATTAGAGATTCATACCGATAGTGTGTCTCGCGGCGAAAAGGTGTTGCTGGTGGATGATTTGATTGCAACTGGGGGCACCGCGGTAGCTGCTGCAAAACTTATTGAGCAAGTTGATGGGATTGTCACTGAGTGTGCGTTTGTTGTTGATCTTCCGGATCTCGGAGGGAGTCAGAAATTAGCCTCACTAGAATATAAATCATTTTCTTTATGTGAGTTCGAAGGCGAGTAGTCCTTTAGTAAAGGTAGCAATAATGAAAGTAGAGACACTTAGATGGATTGATGGTCGTTTAGAAATGATCGATCAACGAGTGTTACCGCTGGAGTTTAATTACCTTCGTTACCATTCAGCCTCGGACGTCTCAGACGGGATAAGGATGATGGTGGTGAGAGGCGCTCCAGCCATAGGAGTGGCCGCAGCCTACGGGATAGCCCTCGAAGCTAAGGCTAATCAAGATCTTCACAAAGATGTATTTGTGGAGAGTATTGAAGCAGCGTTTGTTGAATTAGCAGATAGTCGGCCTACCGCTGTCAATTTATTTTGGGCTCTTCAGAAAATGAGAGATCTATTTGAGAGGACGATAAATCAATTAAGTGTGATCGAAGTATCTGAAGAATTACTGAAACTGGCTCACAGAATTTTCGATGAGGATATTGAAATTAATCGACGGATGGGCTCGTTTGGGGCAGAACTGCTGCCCCAGAAAGCAACCATTTTAACTCACTGTAATGCCGGCGCTTTGGCCACTGCGGGACATGGTACAGCGCTGGGTGTAATTCGATCGGCAGTATCGCTAGGAAAAAAAATTTCCGTAGTTGCGGATGAGACAAGGCCTTTCTTGCAAGGTGCGAGACTGACATCGTGGGAAATGATCCAGGAGAATATCCCAGTTACATTAATTACGGATAATATGTCTGGCTTGCTTATGAGCCAAGGAAACATTGATGCAGTTATTGTTGGAACTGATCGAGTCGCGGCTAATGGGGATGTTGCAAATAAAATTGGCACCTATATGGTAGCTGTCCTCGCAAACAGACATAATATCCCTTTTTATGTGGCTTGCCCTTTGTCAACTATAGACCTAACAATTCCAACTGGCGGGCAAATACCTATCGAGGAAAGACCTAGTAGCGAGGTTACCGGATTTCGCGACCTCCGATGGGCACCAGACGGTGTGGACGTAAGAAATCCGTCATTTGATGTAACTCCCGCTGAGTTAGTGACCGGTTTGATCACTGAAAAAGGGGTGGTTTTTCAACCTGATGAAGTTAAAATAAAAACTCTATTGCAAAAAGTGTCTTGCTAACCAGCGAGTCTGCTTTGCTTTTCCCGTGCTAATGTGTAGGTACGGTAATTTTGAAGCGTCGATGGATCGAGAAAGTAGAGTTTTCGCTAGTTTGGGGATGTTATGTTTAGAAGACTCTCAGAAAGTTCAGTTATCCCACAAGTAGCGTTAATAGTCCTAATTTTGGGTATGTGTCTGCCCATTTTTGGCTTTAATCGTATTCCGCTGCACGATATGCTGCACGCGCTTATGCATTACAATTTCATCGCCAGAGACTGGGTTGTGGCTGATGAATTGTTAGCGTTGTGGAATCCGTACCGCGAGTATGGAATGAATTTGTTCGTTGAGCACATCTTCAATTTTCATCCTCTGCAATATGTGACGCTGGTCTTTGCAAAAATTTTCCCAGACCAAAATACAATTACCGCTATTAAATTAGTTTATGTCTGTATAAACGCCATTTTTGCAATTGGGCTTTATAAACTTTTATTGAAAATTACGAGTTGCAAAGTTGCGGCGATTTTTGCAGCTATAACGGCTGGATTTTACTTCCCTTGGTTTGCTTCGCCGAGTTTTAATCTTGTAACAGTATGGCTCCTTCCATTGTGTTACTACACGGCGATTCTCTTTCTGGAAACGCGCCGGATAAAATGGATATTGCTGAGTTTGCTTTTTCTAACTTTCTCCTGCTTTCAGGGAAATGGATACCTTGGGATGAACGTGATGTTAGCTTACTTGGTTGTAGTGATCGGGTATCTCTGCAAGGTAAAAAAATTCGAATTTTCGCGAGAGAGACTATTCGACTCTCCATTCACTATCGGTCTTATTATGCTCATAGGGTTGAGCTTGTTTGCTAGCTTATATTTCATGTATTTGGAATTCACGGAGCAGTTTTTCTTGACTACTCAAAGAAGTTCTAGTGATGGAAGAACTGGTTTGAGAATGTTCCTAACTTTCGCAACGCCTGCTAATTTATTTCATTTTGGTGGTTTTTGGCATGGTGTGTCTACTAGCCGAGATGGTATTGCGTATGCTGGGTTTTTACTCCCCGCTCTTAGTGTATACGGTTTAATGTACTCTTCTGATTTTCGCATTTATGTGCCGTATTTGGCTGGTTTTCTTGTCGTGCTCGGTCTAGCTCTAGGTGCAGTATCATTTGTTGCGTTAATAGCATTTCATTTCCCAGGATTTTCTTTATATCGACATTTAGGACTTTTGTTGCCTATTGCGAAGTTTCACCTTGTCATTATCGCGGCGATCGGGCTATCGGTATTCGTGGCTGACTTGCGTAGAGAAACTAACAAGGACATCTCGCGGAGGGCACTGTATATAATCGTTCCTCTTCTAGTAATTGCCGGATTCTGCACGATACTTTCCTTAGTGTTTGGAGCTAAAGTAGCTAGCGGCGATTTCTACGGTCATTCTCGGTACGCGTTAGTAGCATGTCTTTATATGGCATTACTCGTAGGTTTTAAACGACTATCAACAGGATCTTCTTCTGGCAAGAACGTTGGCGTCTTAATTTTAGTTATTGCTTTCATCGATGGTATGAGTTTTTACTCGCAACAGGCTTTTGAGTATACCGCCGAACTCTCTGATGGAAGTTATGATTTGTTTCGGGCGAGTACCGAGTTCACTTATGAAGATGAAAGATATATGGGCACACATGAGGATGTCGATTTTGCTAAACTTATAAAAGATTTTGAGAAGCATCCAAATTTCTGGACGATGACCGCGACTTATGACAGCACCTACGGTGCTACCGACACGGAGCCTTGTTACAGCGCTTTTAGACGATTTAGTAGTTCAATTTATCTCAAACCTTTATACGAAGCTTTGCAAGCCATTGACGGTCGTACATATCCAATGGCAGCGTATGAGAAAAAAATTGCGCAAGTAGTATCGAAGCAATCAGAGGAAAGTACTTTTCCTCATTTGCTATACAGCATAAATGACACCAATGTAATATTATTCAATGGTGTCATTTACTCGGTACCGCAAGGGATAGGTGATATAACTTTAGATGTGTGGAGGAGCGGAACAGTATCATCTCTTCCGGGGGTTGAGACAACTGTAAACCCGCCCAGGCAGCCTTCGCTACTGCAGCAGTCGTTAGGTTGTGAAAGCCCCAAAATAAAGTTAGTTGATCAATGTCGTGTGTCAGTGTCCGATGACAGACAAAGTGTTTCTCATTTACTTGACATAACACGTTCCGATGACTCTCCATTTTCTCTTTATATTGCTAAACAACATCAGCTTATGCTCGAAAAAGCCTCTTGTGGTTTTGAGCAGTCGCCTACTAAGCCGAAGGTGACGAGTTTTAGCCCCACTAGAGTATCTATTACATTAGATTCTGTAGAGACTGGGAAATGGCTATATCTTGGTTACTCTTGGAATCGTAGAACAAGAGTTAATGTAGACGGAGAGACAAGGCCCATCTACCGCACAAATTTGGGTTTTATGAGTACTCCGTTGAAGGCTGGGGATCGTAATGTCGTTATTTTTAGGACGAAACCAAAACTTTGGCCGAGACTCGTGTTAATCTCTACAAACTTTTTAGTTTGCCTGGCGATTTTCATCGTTCTTTTGAAACAGACCGCTCATATTGCTCCTGCCGAAGGTAGAAAGCATCAAGTAACAAGTGGTTAGTAATTATCATCTATAGAGTGTTAGGCTCAAGTAAAGTTTAAGATTTATGAATATGTCAACTTCAATATCCCCATCTCTGGTTAGCTCAGGGACATGCAATGTGTTTGTCTATAACGAGAGTGTGTACTGTATTCCTGATAGTGTTTTTCCTCAAAACGATATGCGGTGGACGGTCGCCGAGTTGACTGACAATCCGTTGGTATTCGTCCAAGCTCTGACGGACGATTTTTATCTGATGGCTAATCACCACAGTAATCCGGAAATTCAGGCTGTAGAAGAAGATGCTAATAGAGTGAAATTTGCGGGTAGAATTTATACTGTCCCTAAGGCATTGGGAGAGCTGAGTATAGAAGACTGGAGATCGGGGGAAATTGGTGATCGGCCAGGGGTAACGGTAGCTTTTTTTGAGCCCGATACCCCCAACTTGTTATATTGCTTTGAATCAAATCTTTTAGAATATGACGGTATGTTGTTTGCAGTACCTCACGCGTTGGGGGAAATTACTGAAGAACAGTGGCATAAGAATCTAGTAGGGAATTTGCCTGGGGTTTTTACAAAACCAGATGTCAGGCCTCTAAAAAATTTCAGAGAGAAAAACATTATAGAGCTATCGACTACCGACAAGAACTGCAGAACGATTGAATATCCTGGCCATCACAAACTTTTTGATCAAATAGGTGCATGTGGTACGCATCCGCAATTTCGACATCTTTCAGATCCCCCCAAAGGTTATACAATTTTGCCCTCAGAGAACGGACAGTCGCTTGACTCATTAAAAGAACTAGATGTTTTATGGGAGAAATTCAGTTTGACTTGCTTGGAGTCCGGTGCCAGCAAGAGTGCATTGGATACCTTTCTGGAAACTAGACCGCTGGGACTACAAAAAGATATTGGATGCAAGGGGGTGGACTTTATTTTTTATCCTAGTGTGCCATTACACATTGGACAGCGACGCTGGGTTATTGAGATAGAGGATTCGACAACATTATTTTTCCCATTTATGGTTAACGGAAAGACTTCCAAAATGGGTGAATTAAAACGTAAAGAGTTCTACCCAATCATAAAAAATCTTGTTGAGAATGAGGCGTGCAAGGCTATAATTACCCATGTTAAATCTACCGCTGACAGTCTTTCAGTGTTGTTTGATAAAAACATAATTGCACCGAAGGTATTTCATGTGCCGATGGGGATTCCTACCCCGCCATGGGCGAAAGTTGTGTCCTTAAAAAATAATGATACTTTCGCACCTAAATTCTTGATCTCTAATTCTTGGCACCAACATCCAGACAATTTTTATTTAAGAGGCGGGCTAGATTCAATTAGAGCATTCTCTGCAGTTAAGGATGAATATCCAAATGCTGAGCTAACAATTAGAGCAAAGCTACCAGTAGATCTTCCGGAGACCACGCGCAATCTAATTGAGGACTGTAAAGTACGCGTAGTAGACGATTTTCTTCCGAACGATGAATGGGAAGAAATGAAATGTAGCTCAAACTTTTTTCTTCTCCCATCAGCAAGGATACACATTGTATCGATGTTGGAGGCAATGGCTTATGGGATGATATTCGTCGGATCTGATGGCTGGGGGATCGAAGAATATGCGACAGATGGGTCTAATGCTATTTTGGTTGCTGGACGAAGAAACATATCTTACGTGGATCCGGAGTCCGGAATCTTGAGTGAAGACTATGCGCCCATGTATAGCGAGGATTTGACTATTGTTAAACAGCTTGTAGAAAAAATAATGTCGTTGATTCGCGATCCTAAGAGACAAGGATTAATGCGAGAGGCGGCTAGAAGAAATATCGTCGACAATCATTCTGTGCAGCAATTTAATAGCCGACTAGGAGAGGTCTTAGACACAGTCTAATTTGTTTCATCATCGAGATGATCAACGTCTCTTGTGAATCATGAAATTAATTCATTGATTGTCTCTATCTCATAAAAATATGATTTCTCAGATGAATAAATATAAAATTGACACCATAGGGGGGCAATAATATATGACTACCTTGGTTCAACTCTATACTGCTAATCACTCGACGACCACTGGTATCACTGATCTTATGAAAGTTATTATGTGCGCTGGAAGATCACACGGTGTTGAATTTGAAATTAGTAACTTAATCTCGTCCCAGACTGTGTTATTTATTGATGAGTTCTCCTCAAGATCTGAATTAAAGAAGCTACTAAAAATTAAAAAAAAGAAAAATACGAACTTCGTTCTGATCTCCACTGAGTTTGAAACAGAGAGTAGATGTGGACCCTCTTTTAACGAGTTCTCTGAAGAAAATAAAATTTGGTCGCTTTTAGTATCTTGGATTTCAGCGCTGCTCTATATAACGCCAAAGCGTTTACGTAATTTGAAAATTTTAGCGAGAGTGGGCGCCTGTCTCGTTGGTCTAATATTCTTTCCAGTATTATTTTTGGTAGGAGGTTGGCGCGTCGCGCTTGAGAAAGTTAGAACATTTAAGCGAAGTGTTTACATGAAAGCTCGTAGGCGGGGTTACGAGGAATTCAAAGCTGCCGCAGATTTAGTAATACAAACTCACGAGCGTTTGACGGGCGTACGTGATGGTAATGTTCTATACCCTGTTTTAGAAAAAGCTTGTGAGCTAGAGAATAAGAAAATCAAAGCCTCGGGCACTCAGACAAACTATAGATTAGAAATGTGTAACATGTTTTCAAGGCGACTAGAACAACAAAATGAAAAATATGACTTTGAGTACGACGGAACTATAAAATTTGATCAGTCTGGAAAGAACGAGGTGTACGGATTTGCCTATCAACCGGCACAATCAAAATCATGGGAGCGATCAAATCCGATAAAGATATGGAGAGATTATTTCTTGCATGGTGCTTTACCTATCGTTGATAGGAAGTTTGGGGAGCATCCTATTGAAGCGATCGCCATTACCACAGAGGAGTTTTTTTCGAGACAATTTGACTTGGCATCTGTGAATGACAGTTTCGAATACTATAGTCAAAGCGTGCATCTAAAGAATGCAGACATCTTTCGAGAAATTGTAAGTCTGGATGGGGCAGGCCTGTGAAACATTTTCTCGAACTGACGTTTTTGATGATTCGACGAGAAATGATTGTGAGATATCGTGGTACCATTCTGGGGTATGCTTGGTCAGTACTGAATCCTCTGGTGTTTGCATTAGTTTATATAATCGCATTCAAGTATATTATAAGAATTCCGGTTGAGAATTATGGAGTTTTCCTGTTGACGGGCCTATTCCCTTGGCTTTGGATGTCTGGTGCAATGAATGGAGGAGTAAAAGGCTTTGAGACATATCAAGCGGTGTTAAAAGCTGGTGCTGTGCGGCCAATTATCGTGCCATTTTTTGTAGTGATTATCGAATTTGTCCACTTTTTATTTTCGCTTCCGGTAGTATTAGCTATAGTGTTTTACTCTGTAGCCGCTATACCAATAGCCGCGCTCATTTATTTCCCTATAGTTTTTCTCCTCACTGCATTTTTTTTATTTACAGCTGTGTGTATTGTTTCCTGCCTGTCTCTGGTTTTTCGCGATCTAGGACATTTGATCCAATTATTTGTACAAATGCTATTTTTCCTATCTCCTATAATATATCCAGTCGATCTAGTACCTGATTCATTCAAGACAATCTATCATCTGAATCCTTTTGTCGACTTAATCATGCTTTGGCGACAAATATTATATCTTGGAGATGTCGAATGGCACTTAGCGGTGTACCCATTAATAGTCTCGTGTTGTTTGTGTATTGGAGCTTACGTCTGCTTTAAGCACATAGGACAACGTGCGGTGCAGTGGATATGAATGAGAATATTGTGGAAATTTCCGGACTCGTGAAAGTCTATCCATCTTTCAGTCGAATGAGTATTAAAGATCTTTTGACAGCGCGTAACACTTCAGGCTTTGACGCAGTAAGTGAGGGTCTTCAATTTCAAAGAAAGGTAGCTATAGATGATCTTTCTCTGAACATTCCGAAGGGTTGTAAGTTCGGTATTTTAGGTCACAATGGAAGTGGAAAGAGCACCTTGCTCTCTCTGATTTTGGGTGTTCTTCAACCTGATGGAGGTACCCTTAAGGTTAATGGTAGAGCAGTTGGTCTGCTCGAAATGGGTTCGGGTTTCCATCCTGAATTGTCGGGTAACGAAAACGTCATGCTTTACCTGTCTATATTAGGCTTGAGTATAAGTGATTCGAAGGCCTTGCTGCCGAGCATTGTGTCGTTTTGCGAACTGGGGAATGCAATGTCGTCGCCATTGCGGACTTATTCCGCTGGGATGGTTACTCGCTTAGCTTTTTCAGTTCTATGTCATGTCCCTACGGATATTTTTTTAGTCGATGAGGTGTTGGCTGTTGGTGATTATGCCTTTCAACTCAAATGTATAGACTTCATGGAACAGTTTTCCAGTGAAGGTGGGACTATCATCTTTGTGTCACAAGATCCGATGACGCTTCAAAACACGTGTACGACTGGTTTATGCTTGCACGAAGGGAAGGCAAAAGCTCTAGGTCCTATGGATGAGGTGGCTTATAGTTATATTGAAGCGATTGAAAGAATGAAAAATGATGCTGAAAAGTAAGACGACGCCCACTGATTTTTGGTGGAAAGATTGAGTAACGATAGTGTAATTTCGATTGTTCTGCCTTCGCGAGGACGCCCAGAAAGATTATACAAGCTTCTTGAAAGTATAATTTCGACAGCTGACGATTTAACCAGAATCGAAGTAGTAGTGCTACTGGATCACGATGACGAAAAAAATTATCGACGTCGGGAATTTGATGGGCTCAACTGTAACTTTTTTACCGGAGATCCCGGTCGAGCGATGGGTGATTTGAATTACGATTGCGTCATGAGAGCTAATGGAGATGTGATTTTTTTCTCTAATGATGATGCTGTTTTCAAGACGAGTAAGTGGGATACTCTTTTGTTACGTGAAATATCATTGCTGCCTAGTTCTATTTACTTGATGTATCCGAACGATATGTTTAAGGGCGAGAAATTGTGTACTTTCCCGATTATGAGCAGGAAACTTCTCTTAGATTATCCGGAGATAGTTTCACGTAGGTATTTAGGCGCGTTTATTGATTTGCATATTATGGATATCTTTAAAGCTTATCGTTTAGGCAGCCACATAAAATACCTGAACTCGATAATCTGTGAGCATCAGCACTATCGAACAGATATCACATTAATCGACGCCACGTACACAAAAAGAGACAGGTTCGGGGATGATGAACATTTTATTGAATTGGCAGGTGAGAGAGCTAGGATAGTTTCTGAGTTTAGTGACAAAATATCTAAGGGGCCAAGCTGGCTAAAAGAAAATTCTATTTTCCAATTATTGTATGGATCTGCGAGTCTCGGGTGGAAACTGAAACTGTTTTTCTACATGATGAGTAGACGAACATATAGGTTGCTTCTAAATGTATAAGGATTTTTTAGCTGAAGGTCGATGTGGGCTTCGATGGGTTGCTAGGGTTTTTTCTCAAGAAGTCACTCTTCCCATAATAGAATGTAGTTGAGTTCACGTCATCCCAAGTACCCGTATCGCCGTGGCAGAGTTCCATCAGGATGGCCTTGACCTCGGGAATTTTCAGGCTTTGCTCTTCGTTATATTTGTCTACGCGATCATCGAGTTCATCGTAGCTTTGGTTTAGATCGCTCGCCAAAATAGTTTTAAGCGCGCCCTTGTCGACAGCTTTAATTGGGACCGAGTTGACAGCATGGTCAGAGAATTCACCGTAATCCACTGGGATAAGTCCACTTTCAATACTTAAAATGGTCCGGTTAGGACTAGAATAAGGCCAAGTGGCCGATTGTGGAATGTATAGTTCATAGGCTGCGGTCTTAGATTTACGCACATATTCGTAGATTCCAGACGTTAAAACTTCATAACTAGGGAGTTCGGTCTGTTTTATTTCCGTGGCAAAGGCGGTTGATTGCTTTTGGCCAAGTGCCTCGACTTCCCTTTCCAAACGCTGGATTTTAAATTCAGTGTCTTTCAATTGTTTGTCCTCGCCCCATGCGTCTCCGCCTTTTAACGGATAGCTATTTAGCAGTTCCAAGCCAATTTCTATAGAGGTAATGCGTCTATAGGGAGTCATTCGACCACTAAAAATTATTGACGGATATTTCCGCGACTTATCTCTATTTGAGCGCATTCTATTTTTATCGATGAACGCAGGCAAATACTGCATCGGACAGCCGCAAAGGTTGTGATATCCACTAAGTACGGCCTCGGTTGTGGCGATGCAGAGTGAAAAAAGACCCTTTACCCGATGGAGGCACACTTCTCTTCTTGCCATCATTAGTTCATTAGAGTAGGTAGAGCCCGCAAATACTGCGCACACCTTCAAAATAGGTCGGAGCAACCTCCGCATCACAGTTCGGCGGTAGATCGCTCTAGTTCCCCCAAGATATACTTGGTATGTATCACCACAGAGTTGATATTCCCAACAGAATAACCGTCTGACTATTCTTGTCATCTTACTAAAGCAGTTTAGGTTAAATTTTTCACCTGAATTTTGTGTGCAGTACTCGGTCGGATATAAGACATACTGGGTATGGGGATTCTCGGTTTTAACTCTAATCAACTCGTCCGTAATGTAAGAATTAAAATCTTCTATTAGAATATTCACGTGCCCCGGTTTAATTTGGGAACTAAGATTAATTTGAATATCCATTTTTTTAAACGTTTTTAGCGTTATCTCAATCTGCTCCCAAACTCCAGAGAGTGACTGGTGATTTCCGATAATTAAATAGATCATATTACTTTGGGTTCCAGTTTGTGAGAGATGATAACGATATTTTAAGGCGAAAGGAGTTCTTTTCAAGGTAAGAACCAAATTTGTTGGATGTTCTTCAACATTTTGACAAGAATAGGATCGTTCAATACTTTTTTCACGTATAATCCATGCTATGAATAATTGTCGTGCTACAGACGTAAATTTTTCGCACTTGTGCCGTACCTTCGTATCGATAACATATTTAATAAATGAGGTTTATGATGAGAAATAGCGCTTTCTTATTGTGGTCTGATGTGGGCCACTTTTCGTTTTACTGCCTCCCGCTCGCCTAGCCTCTAATACAATAAAGTGAAAGTGAATTTTGTGTTTTTGAGTATTACGACGCGATGCTGGTAAGCAGACAGTGAGTCCCCACGTCCTACCCAAAATACTGCTTTTCGGAGCAGGAGGCCAACTGGGAAAAGAGTTATTTTTGCATTTGGATAAATTGTTTGACGTTACCACCGTTGATTATCGGTTACTTCAAGAGGGTGGTAACTTGTGTGAACCTGAATACATGGAAGCTATCATAAATAGAATAGAGCCGAACGTGATTATTAATGCGGCTGGCTATACTAAAGTAGATATGGCCGAAAGCAATGAAAGTATAGCGTATATGGTAAATTCGAGTGGGGTTAAGTCTTTAGGAATTTGCGCGAAAAAAATTGATGCTCTTTTAGTGCATTTTTCCTCCGATTATGTTTATGACGGTCTTTCAAAGCGGCCTTATCTCGAAACTGATCAAGCAAACCCACTCAATGTATACGGTAAAAGCAAGCTGGGGGGTGATCGAGCAATAATCGACTCGGGATGTAAGCATCTGATTTTTAGAACCAGCTGGATTTATTCTGAACACGGAGATAATTTTTTGAAGTCGATCCTCTCCGCTGCGCAATCCCAGAAATCCATGGCAATCGTCAACGATCAATTCGGAGTCCCGACGAGTGCGGCGTTGCTAGCGCGAGTCACGAGAGACTGTCTGAAACATGTGATAACGATGGGAAATTTATGTGGGATTTACAATGTTGTGCCTAGTGGAAGAACTAGTTGGTATGAGTACGCGGCTTTTGCAATCAATAAAGCGCGTTGTTTAGGTGCACCAATAAAGGTATCTAATCAGTCATTATTAAGCGTGCGTTCTGAAGATTTTCATACTAAAGCCCAACGACCAAAGAACTCAGCTCTTGATACTACAAAATTTCGAGAGACTTTTGGCATTGAGTTGCCTCATTGGAAGAGTGACTTGGCAAATGTGGTTGAGAAAATGTTTTAATGCGCTCACGAAATTTGTATTAATTCTACGATGGCGCACCAAGTAAATTAGTTAAAACTGTAGAGTATTCACATCTCTGTGCTAGCAGAAAGATACGCAGAGGCGTGATTTCTTGATTCCGTTTTGATGTGATGCTTGTCATTTGGAATCATGAAGTTCGTCAAGAAATCTGGCGATAGCTTGGGAGACAGTTAGGGGTTCAAAATTGTAGATTTTTCTTAGCTTTTCGATGTCGATAATATATGGCGCTACCGAGGAGCTTTTGACCATCACAGAACTACGATTTCCGTAGTGCTCAATAATCAGTTTTGCCATGTTGTTAATAGTAATTGGTTTAGAACTAGCAAGATTAACACTATCGCAGCCTATTATCGGTTTTCTGTCTAAAAGATGGCTAAGAAACGAACAGACATCTGAAACATGGACAACATTGTTAAAGTCTGTCTGCAAATTTGATAACTCCACAGGCAAACCAGCTGAGGCTAGCGCGACCAGATTTGAGATTAAATTTGGGTTTGCTCCAGATCCAATTATTCCTGGAGTGCGGACGTGCGTTAGTGAGATACCTTTATCGAATTGTGATAATACTTGTTCGCTTTTATATTTGCTGGTCGCGTAAGCATTGGGTTCGCGGGGGGGCATGTGTTCGAACGCAGCGCCATTTACAACAGCGCCGTAGATTGATGTGGTAGACAGATTTATCACACGGTTTACATCCAACCGTCCTAAAGAGCCAATTAGTCCCTCGGTCGCATTTTTGTTTTTAGATGAGAAATCCTCGTCTGTAGTCTGGGGAAGGACGATCTGTCCTGCTAAGTGAAAGACGATATCCACGTCGAAGGGAATTTCAGGACTGTTCGCTAGATCCCCAACCACAATATGATGTCTATCCGAAGTATCTATGGCCTTAGATTTATCTTCTGTATTTACGTGATTACGAACTAGTGAAATCACGTGATACCCTAACGAAAGCAAATGTTTTACAAGATGCTTCCCCACAAAACCGTTCGCCCCCGTTACTAAGATCAAAAGTTGTCTCTTATGTCAAAGACCAACCAGTCGGGGTTATTGCTTTGGCCATATTTTTTACTTTACGTATTAACACATTTAAAACTTTCGTTGATCTATGAGCGAGTCAGGCATTGCTGCTAAACGGATATATTGAGCTAAGATATGCATCAACGATTGATGAGTATCTTCGATTACACCGTAATTATCGGCGGTTACATGTAGGTTAATGGAGGCTAATTCTGCAGATCGCCCGCCCTCGAATCCGGTGAAAGCGATGACTGGCATCCCATTACGCTTTGCCCAACTAGCGGCGCGCACTACGTTCTCAGAATCTCCTGATGAACTTACAGTAAGCAAGGTGTCTCCAGGTTTGGAGTAAACAGACAGTTGGTAAGAAAACACATCATCGTAGGAGATGTCGTTAGAAATTGCTGTAACAGTGGAGATATTGTCGACGAGAGAATACACCCTTGGAATTAGCGTGGTATCTGAGCGGATTAATTTTACGTGATCGGCGACGAATGTACCTGAGATAGCAGCAGAACCGCCGTTCCCACAAACAAAAAGACAGTTTCCTTTGCCGTAGAGATCTACGAGATGCTCCGCCGCCAACTCAAGTTTTTTTCGGTCAACGGATTTGCCTGCAAGTTGAATTTTTTCAAAATAAGCGTTCGCATAAAGTGAAACGTTGTCATATTTTTTGTTTGGGAAGGTCATTCGATTATCCTCGCAATGGGCTAAATAATATTTTCCATCGGCATCTAAATTATAAGGTACATATGATACACTTAAAACAAAATTATATATGGGAACTTTTGCGATGCTACCGACGACTACAAGCGGAGCCATCTTGACTCAACTTGGAGAGCCTCTAGAAATTATTGATGGAATTCGACTCCCTCAGTTGAAAAAAGGACAGTTATTGGTAAAGGTTCATTATGCTGGAGTATGTCATAGTCAATTGAAAGAAGCTCGGGGTGAGCGGGGTGAAGATCCCTATGTACCGCATATGTTGGGACATGAGGGTACAGGAAGCGTTTTATCTGTAGGCAAAGGCGTCGACAAAGTTTCGGTAGGCGACTCAGTTGTGCTTGGTTGGATCAAAGGTAAAGGTTTAGATGCAATGGGTACGGAGTATGTCGGCCCTAAAGGGGAAATAATAAATGCTGGAGCGGTTACTACCTTCAGTCGACATACTATAGTGTCTGAGAATAGAGTGGTTAAGTTGCCTCCTAATACACCGATGGATCTGGCGGTTCTTTATGGCTGTGCCTTGCCTACCGGAGCGGGTATCGTATTTAATGAAATTAATATAAAAGCGAGCTCGACTATAGTTATTTTTGGTTTAGGCGGTATAGGACTGAGCGCTTTAGTTGCGGCAAAAACCTATGAACCTGCGATGTTGGTTGGTATTGATATCGAGAGCTCGAAGTTGGAATTAGGGAAGCAATTGGGCGCGACACACGTGATCAACGCGAATGACACAGATGCTATACAAGCAGTGCTTGAACTGACAGGCACTATTGGTGCTGATTTTGTAGTTGAAGCCAGTGGCCTCGCAAATATTATAGAACAAGGTTTTCAAATGACCCGAAGAAATGGGGGGCAATTAGTTTTCGCGACACATCCCAAGGCTGGGGATATGATTAAACTGGACCCTTTTGAACTTATCTGCGGCAAACTTATTCGAGGAAGTTGGGGTGGAGGTTCTAAACCTGATACTGATATTCCCAAGATGGACTTGTTATACAAAGATGGGAAGCTCCCATTGGAAGCATTTGTAAGCCACACTTATTCTTTGGACGATATAAATATAGCCTTATCAGACTTAGAACAGAGAAAAATAGTGCGAGCCTTGATTGATATGGGGCGAGATTAGGAATTTGCCGTGGGGACTAATAAAATCAAATCACCACTAAATAACACTGTGATAGATAAAAGCGAGGTACCTATACCCAGCGATAGTAAGACGGTATTTGTATCCGGTAATTTCAATATAATTCACCCAGGTCATTCGCGTCTACTGTATTTTGCTGCAGCTCAAGGGGACTTTTTGATTGTAGGTGTTTTTGATGATGATATTTCCCCTGATGTGACTAATTTTATCGAGGAGCGAGTCGCGAATATTGCGGCTCTAGATTGTGTTTGCAAGACGGTTGTTTTGTCTAGCTCTCCCGAGCAATATATATCGGAAGTGCAGCCTGATATTATTGTGAAAGGTTTAGAGTTTGAGGAGCTAGATAACCGAGAACAGAGCATCGTTGATGCTTATGGCGGCAAATTAGTATTCAATTCAGGCGAGAGTCGCTTCACGTCGTTTGATATTATCGATCGTGAAATTAATACTAGGCAAAACAGTGGATTGGATAAGCCGCTTGACTACCCAATTAAGCATGATTTTGACAATAATCGTCTTATCCAAATTCTTACGGAGTTTTCTAAGTTAGAAGTTGTTGTGATCGGTGATACGATTATTGATGAGTATGTCAATTGTGATGCTGTTGGGATGTCCCAAGAGGATCCAACTATTGTTGTTAGACCGAATCATTCTGATCTCTTTCTTGGTGGTGCTGGTATCGTGGCAGCTCACGCGCAAAGCCTGGGTGGCGCAGTGAACTTTCATACCGTTTTAGGAGACGATGAATTTAGTGCGTATACAAAAGAAGAATGTGAAAAATTTGGATTTCAGTTGACGAGCTTGACTGATAGTGCGCGACCGACGACGCACAAGAAGAGATATCGCGCGCAAGGAAAGACTTTGCTTAGAGTGAATAATTTTGTTCAAGCACCGATTGGCGAAGATCTAGTCAATGTGGCGATGAGAAACCTGGCTGAACGTATTAATCAAGCTGATTTAGTAGTGCTTTCGGATTTTAATTACGGTATGTTGCAACAGCGTCTTGTCGATGAGGTGATGAAGTGTGCGAAAGCCAGCAATACTCTAGTGGTTGCCGATAGTCAGAGTTCATCACAAGTAGGCGATATATCGAGGTTTCGTCATGCGACGTTAGTCACCCCCACAGAAAGGGAGGCGAGATTAGCATTGCAAGATTTTGATGATGGTCTTGTTTCTTTAGCTGAGAAGTTAAGACGAAAAATTGGAGCGAAGCATGTTTTCGTTACCTTAGGGTCGGAAGGTGTCTTAGTTCATACTACTAGGGCTTCACAGGAAGAATCATCAGTTTGGCAAACTGATAGACTCCCCGCGATGAATCTTTCGCTTAAAGATCCTGCAGGTGGAGGGGATGCGATGTTGATAGTATCTTCGTTAGCACTCGCTTCGGGAGCATCCGTGTGGGAGGCGGCTTACCTAGGCTCCATTGGTGCAGCGTGTCAGGTTGGAAGGGTAGGTAATATACCGCTATCGTTAGATGAATTGCGCGCCGCGATTAATGAATAGTGAAAAGGAGTAGCACTATATGAGAGCGTTACTTCTGGCGGCTGGTTTAGGTACGCGTCTCCGTCCGCTCACAAACCATATTCCAAAATGCTTAGTTCCAATCGGTGAACGACCGCTACTGGACTATTGGTTGCACAGCCTTTTTGCGAGTGGCGTTGATCGGGTACTAGTAAATACTCATTATCATGAGAGTCTTGTGATTGATTTTTTGAGAAACAGTAAATTTAAGGACAGAATTGATACGGTCTCTGAATCAAAGTTGCTAGGAACCGCTGGGACAATAGCTAATAACTACGATTACTTTGCTGGTCAAAGTTGTCTGGTAGCACATGCGGACAATTTTTGTGTTTGTGATTTTAATAAGTTTATAGCTGCCCATGAAAATCGTCCTTCTCATACTTGTATGACCATGATGACGTTTGACGCTCCAGATCCAAAACAATGTGGTGTGATTGAGCTTGATGCGAATCAGGTCGTACAGCAATTTTTTGAAAAAGTAAATAATCCTCCAACACAGTTAGCTAATGCGGCAGTTTACATATTGGAAGAAAGCGTGACCGAGCATTGTCGAACTATACCTAAGGTTGCTCCAGATCTCAGTGTCGACGTGATTCCAGAATTTTTAGGACAGATTTTTACTTGGCATAATGCGCTGTATCATATAGATATTGGAACTCAAGAAAGTTACACCGCGGCAAACCAAAAAATGATAGAATTAGAACCAGAATTTAATAAACTCGGCTGGTTTGAGAGCCCTTTAGCTGTCTGACATCTTCTATGTTCGGGGTAAGCGGAGTTCGTAATCAGTGGAATGTTTGAGAGAGTATTGGGTATGAAAATATTTGTAAGTGGAGCGTGTGGTTACAAAGGAACTGTTTTAGTTCCCAAATTGTTAGCCCTAGGCCACGAAGTGCGTGCCTTTGACATCATGTGGTTTGGTAACTTCTTGGAACCGCATGAGAACTTGGAAATTGTTGAAGGAGACGTGCGTGACATCGATTCTATTAAATTAGACGATGTAGATGCAGTCATACACCTAGCTTCGATTGCTAACGATCCGTGCGGAGACCTTAATCCTAAGTTAACTTGGGAGGTGAGTGGTCTTGCTACTATGCAGTTGGCAGATAAAGCCAGACGAACCGGAATTGAACACTTCATTTATGCGTCTTCCGGAAGCGTATACGGTGTTAAAGAAGAAGAACAGGTGACTGAAGAGCTTACGTTAAATCCTATTTCGGAATACAACAAGACTAAAATGGTCGCAGAGAGAGTATTACTGAGTTATCGAGATGATATGCTGGTTCAGATCGTTCGTCCGGCGACCGTATGCGGATTTTCTCCTCGAATGCGCTTAGATGTTTCTGTCAATTTACTGACTATGCAGTCGCTTACCAAGAAAGAAATTACTGTGTTTGGCGGGCAACAGGTCCGGCCTAATATCCATATAGAAGACATCACCGATGTGTATCTGCATCTCCTGAGGATTGGTGCTAAAGCTAGTGGAATATTTAATGCTGGGTTTGAAAATTTAAAAATCTTAGATATTGCCCGGATGGCCTCTAAATATAACCCCTGTGAAATCGTTGTTACTGATTCTAATGATCCCCGATCGTATCGTATAAACTCTGACAAGCTACTAGCAACAGGATTTACTCCTTCTAAAAATGTTGAGACTGCGATAAATGAGCTGATTAAAAAATTTGGTACGGGTGAGTTGAAGGATGAGAAGCGCTTCCATAATTTGCACTGGATGCAAGAGACTGTCCTTTGAGATGCCTCTGTTGTCTTGGTGAAAAATAATTTAGAAAACTTCCATGAAAAAGTTCTTAGTGTTAGGTAGTAATTCTTTTGCAGGGTCTGCATTTGTCGATTATGCGCTTAATCAAGGAGCGTCAACTGTCGGAGTAAGTCGCTCGCCGGAACCGAATGATGTTAACTTGGTTTACGCAGATAACTCCAAGAGAGAATCTGATTTCAGGTTTTATCAGCTAGATATAAACAATGATTTTGATCAGCTTACTGATATTATTTCTCGTGAAAATCCACATATAGTAGTAGATTTTGCTGGTCAAGGTATGGTCGCTCCGAGTTGGCAGTGGCCTGAACAGTGGTATCAGACAAATATTGTCGCTAAGGTTAAGCTTCACAATTATCTTAAGTCGCTGCAGTGTTTGGAAAAATACGTTAGGGTCTCTACGCCCGAGGTTTATGGTGACTGCGAAGACCTTATAAGCGAAAGTGCCAGCTATAACCCGTCTACACCCTATGCTGTGTCGCACGCTGCAATAGATATGAGTTTAAAAGCGTTTGAAAAGCAGTATGGGTTTCCTGTGATATTTACTCGTTTCGCAAATTTTTATGGCCCATGTCAACAGCTATATCGAATTATTCCTAGAACTATTATCTGCGCCTTAACTGGAGAGACACTTTCTTTGCATGGTGGAGGACGTTCGGTACGG
>Ga0315330_10000661_pt1 | contig 22014 bp, 18 predicted proteins | sample M140m34915metaG_FD_203453 | JGI IMG/M metagenome (GOLD analysis project Ga0315330, IMG submission 203453) | Ammonia-oxidizing marine archaeal communities from Monterey Bay, California, United States - M1 40m 34915 | ecosystem: Environmental > Aquatic > Marine > Intertidal zone | place: USA...
AAGGCCTTTATCAAGAGATATAACTTTACAATAGGTTCCAGCAAAATATGCCGGATCCTTCATGCATTTCTTGTATTCTTTTATGAGGTCTTTTGTCCACTCTTGATCTACACCATCCCGTTTTACATTGGGATTACCTAGATAAGTGGTTTTATCAGTTGTTATCATCTTTATTTAACTGTGGTGTTATATCTACCACATTGCTCATTTCATCATTATCTTGTAACATTCTTTGTAGTTCTGCCGTAGATCCTACAAATAGATTGTTAGTCGTAGCTTCTATTTTCTTAATATCATCTGCAGATATATCTTTATTCTTTTTATTCAGATCCATAAGTTTGTCATTTACTTCTGATACATTCTTTATCATACCAGATAATACTTCAAATGCTCTTGGGTGTTCTGATTCTCTTGCAACTTCTATCATCAGATCAAGGCTTTCTCTGCCTTTTTCTATGAGATCATAGTATGTCTGCCTGGAATAATTATAATCGTTAGTAATATTGTCAGGTTTTTTTGTCATGCGCTATCTACCATTTGTGTGACAGTGGTCGTGAATCCGTAATCACTGTCTGCAGTAACTCCAAGTGGATTTGGAAGCACTGTGATTCTTGAGACTTGTCTATCTGAATCCGCAGTAAGTCCATTTGGAATATCCATTATATAATTATCAACATCTACTTTACGTATTATCTGAGTATTTATAACTCCGGCATAGAAGTTCGCTTCCATCTCAAAGTCGAGTTGATATACAATAGTTCGTCTTGCATCTTGTGCACCTTCATAATCATCAGAGTAACTCATACCAGATAATGTAATAGGTACATCTTCTAGTATATCCTGATAATCACTGAAAGGTTTAATGGTTAATGAATATTGGGGATTGAAATATGGAATGATTTGTTCTACGATTTGTAGAGCATCATCTTGTAGTTTTGTAAATATATTTAACTGAAAGGAAAGAGTATAAGGTACTGGTGCATAGAACTTCATTCTATCGCTATCAGTTAGTCCGACTCTACTAAAGTTTCCAGTCTTTTGTAATTGTCTTTCAGGTGCGTATGTATATGCTAATATCTCAAATGACATTCGAGGTAATTTAAGTGCAACTTTACTATCATCGTCTAAGTCGGCATGCTCTCGAATACGTTCAAGAAACTTTGATTTAGGCGCATATGATAACGGCACTTTCTTTGTATTGATGACAGCACCTGAGCTGTTCTTATGTAGAATGTATATGTTATTAAAGAGTGAACCAAACATAGCCACACTTTTTCGTATACGTTCATGGTAAAAATATTCATTCAACATTTATTGTATATCTCCAAATGGATTCGTTTCACTGAAATCTAAGAAACTCATTACACTGTTTGTAGTTTCAAACGTAGTATTTTGTTCATTCTTAGATTCTACTATTTCTTCGCTCACTGCAGTCGTAGTTGTTATATTACCAGAAGATGCGCCTATGACTTGTCTACCTACAACTGGTAAGTGGAATGCACCATCGTCTGCACCGAAGTTGACCAAATGCATAATATTATCTGAATCACTCCAATGTGCGACTTCACCTGTAAGTATGGTACCATTCGCAAATGTCTGAGTAACATTCTCACCGACAGTAAATCCGCCAGCAGAACCATCGCTATCCATTGTAAGATAAGCACGATACCCAAAATCATTCTGAATACTATCGATTGCTCCGATATTAGTATCAATATCTTCTCCAGAGTATTCGAATAACTGACAACGTAACTTGTATGTAGGAAGATTACTTAACTGATAAAATGGTTGTTCATGTTCAACATGCATGATTTCCCATAATTTATTAGCTAATTCTAAATAAATAAGATCGCCTTCTTTTGGTCTTAATACTGTGATATTATTATTTGCCGAAGATATTCTTTTCTTCCAACTTTTTCTTGCAACTACAAATGTGGCTTCATCTCGTATCTCTACACCGAACTTAGTAAAGAGATCTCCTTCACCATCAAATCCGTCTTGATTTTCTAGATACATTTCTATTTTATATGAGTTATGAAAACTACTTGCTACATCTTCTCCAAGTATTGTATTCTCATTTACAACAGTTCGTGGAAGATAATAGACATCTTGTCCATAGATCTTCAATGATTCTATGACTATGTCTTCGTAAAGATTTTGTTCTGATTTAACTGCTTGGCTGAAATGGGGACTACGTGCCATATGATTATCCTACAAACATGTCTGCAGGCATTTCAAACTCGAGTCTTATTCTTTCCCTTAATCTTTCTATGTCTTGTAATGAATCATCATATATCTGTCTACCGTTTAGCGTCACACCACCTGGGAGCGTCATTCCTTCAAACTTAATTAGATTCTGACCCCATTGTCTTTTAAACAATGCAGTTGTATATTCTTTTAACCACAAATCATTCCATATACTTTGATAACCGTTTATGTCACCAGCTGAATCTGCTGTAGCATTTGTAGTATAAACTTCAGCAACTAAATATTTACCTTCTACGATATCTCCGTCTGCAAAATCACCATGAATATAAAGTCTATTTTTCTTACGAACAAATGTAACCTGAGGTTGACCATTTAATCTCATATCGATAAGAGATAAGTACTGTTGCATCATTTCATAATATGCTAAGTTACCCATTGTTCCATGAATACTTGTCATATCGTTTAGCATCATCTGATACTTAATATCAAAGAAGTTAGTAGTACCGCCGCCATGAGCTTCTATTGGAAATAATCTTGATACTTGAATGATATTATCTGCTATTGTGATAAACTCATTTGATATATCTTCTGCAGTAACCTGATGTTTTAGAAACCCACGCATTGTTGCTTCACTATGATATTCTCTAAAATATTCAAGTGATTCGTCTACGCGATCCTCGAGTTGATCATCGTCTACATTAATTTCAATTACAGGATCGCCTAAGCTTCTTAGGCACCAGTCTATATGAGATTGTCTTGAAGTTGGGACTGCCATCTTTTATCCTTATTTTACTCTATTTATGCACCTGCACAATGGAAGGTTCTAAGCGTATTACCGGCAGAGTCCAGTATGAGCAGCGTTGCAAGAGACGCTAAATTGTCTTTATCAACACAATCTGCAGAAAGGTGTACATGATCGATACTACCATCAACATACTGATCAGAGTTGATACTGTTCACTGCCATCTTAGCGGCAGTAATTTGTCCGTCAGCGATGTGAGCAGTATCAATAGAACCATCCGCATAATGTTCTGAGTTAATTGCATCATCAGCTATGTGTTCATTATCGATACTACCAGCTGCATAATGTTCTGAGTTAATGACATCGTTACCAATATTATCACCGTCGATACAATCTCCGGCTAACATAGCGTGTGTAACTGATCCAGCACCTAAAGTAATATTTGCTGAACCATCAAATGATGTTCCGTTAATAGTTCTTGCAGTTGTTAGTGTAGCAGCTGATCCTGTTGTATTTTGGTTTAACGTACCGACTGTTAAATCAATTGTATTATCAGCATCTTGATATGTTGCAGTTATACCTGATTCAGTATTACTACTGAACATTGCACCAACAGTATCTGATATAACTTCAGAAAGATCGATGTTTGCACTACCATCAAATGATACACCATGAATTGTTCTAGCGTTTGTTAATGTAGCAGCTGAACCTGAAGTATTCTGATTACCAGCGCTATTTACGCCAGGTAAGTCTATATTAGCACTACCGTTAAATGATACTCCGCCAATTGTTCTGGCGTTTGTTAATGTAGCTGCAGAACCAGAAGTATTTTGGTTACCAGCACTATTTACACCAGGTAAGTCTATATTAGCAGTACCATCAAATGATACACCACCAATTGTTCTAGCATTAGCTAATGCGGTTGCAGTAGCTGCGTTTCCTGTGGCAGATCCCGCAGATCCTGATACGTTACCTGTTACGTTACCTGTTATATTACCAACAAATCCTGTAGTAGAAGTTATTTCGGTAGCAGTAACTGTACTATTGAATGTCGCCGCACCTGCAGCAGACATATCAAGGGTAAGGGCAGTGATTGCAGAACCGCCATCGTTACCTTTAAATAGCATATCTTTATCTGATACAGATGATTTTATTTCGAGATTTGAACTAGCCATACTAATATGACCCACAGTAGTACCATCATCTTTCAGATTAATCTCTGCACCGCCAGCATCGAGAATAATATCACCCGCGACGTCTACTGTTAGGTCGCCGCCATCTGATATCGTAGAACCATTGATTGTAATATCATCAACTGTTAAAGTGCTTAGAGTACCAAGACTTGTAATCGCAGATTGAGCTGCACCAGTAACTGTAGCTGCAGTACCTGATACGTTACCAGTGACGTTACCGGTTAATGGACCAGCAAATGCGTCTGAAGTAACTGTACCATCAAAGTAGGCATTTTTAAATTCTAGTGAAGATGTACCGAGATCTATATCGTTATCAGTTACAGGAACAAGAGCTCCATCAACTAGTTTTATTTGATGTGCGTTAGCAGCATAGAAGTGAATCTCATCAGCTGTTTCGAAGTCGATCTTTGTTTGATCATCTTCACCTATTTTGACATCAGTCGCTAATATCGAAGTGATCGCAGTTTGTGCCGCTGCCATACGAGCAGCTGCTAGAGTACCTGATCCAATGTTTGAAGCATTTGTAGTATCTGTTGTCGCAGAAGTCGCTAGTGCAGTTCCGCCAAGTGTAATCGCATCTGCTTCAAGTGTTCCGTCAACATCTACATCTCCAGAAATATCTAGGTTAGTAAAGACTGATGTACCTACTGCTGTAATCTTATCGTTGAATGTAGCAGCACCTGCAGCTGACATGTCAAGGGTGAGGGCTGTAATTGCTGAACTGCCATCTACGCCTTCAAAACTAATGTCTTTATCGCCAACTTGTGATTTAATACGTAAGTTTGAGCTATTATTATATATCCTACCAAAAGTTGTGCCACCGTCAGTGAAGTAAACACCACCGTCATCTGCATCAATGTCTACATACCCTCCAATATCTAGAAGTAGGTTGCCACCATCTGATATAGTAGAACCATTGATTGTAATATCATCAACTGTCAATGCAGTCAATGTACCTACACTTGTAATGTTAGTTTGTGCTGCTGTACTTAGAGTACCGGCAAGTTCTCCAGAAGAACCGTATACAACTGCTTTTGAGTTTACAACCGAGTTTGCGCTTGAACCGTCTAGTAGATTTAATTCTGTTGCGGTAGAAGTTACTCCATCAAGAATATTAAGTTCAGCAGCAGTAGAAGTAACTCCGTCTAAGATGTTAAGTTCTGCTGCAGTAGATGTTACGCCATCTAAGATATTAAGTTCTGCAGGAGTCGAAGTAATTGCTGTATTACTTGCAGCTGCTAATACCGGAATTGTACCTGATACGTTAGGTAAGTTAATTGTTCTATCAGCTGTAGGATCAATGATTGTAAGAGTAGTTTCATGATCGTCTGCAGTTGCTCCTTCAAATACGACAGCATTCTGAGCATTCATTGTTACGGTATCAACTTGAGTAGTTGTACCTGCTATTGTTAAGTTACCGCTGATTTCTACGTTACCATTAATATCAACTAATGTAGCATTTAATTCTATTTCGTCGGTTGCATTAATATCAAGTACAGTACCACTTGGTGCACCGATATTTTGTGATGCATCATTAAACTGAATTACGTTTGTGCTATTTAATAAGATACCAGTATTGTGTACGTGTGTTAATGTAACATCACCATCTGCACCCAGTGCTACGACCGATGCATCAGATAATAGTTTTACATCATTACCAGCAACTACATCTTTAGCTACAGATAAACCACCGTCGGTTTGTAATGAACCGTCAGTTGTTGATGTTGCATCAGTAGCATCATCTGTTTTAAGAACACCGCTAAATGTTCCGGTTGAAGCAGCTAATGTGCCAGTAGAAACGGCTCCTGTTGTAGTGATAGTCGATGAACCATTATTAATATTTCCAAATCCAGAAGTAATACTACCAGAGTTCAGAGCACCAGTTGTAACAATATTAGCACCACCAACGTTATGAGATGAGAAGTATGTTGAAACAGTATCAACGTTAGTCATTCTCATTGTGCCAGCATCATTGATTAATATACCGTCACCAGATGCTACTGCAGTTGTACCTCTTGAAGTACCACCGTCTATTAGATTGATTTCAGCAGCTGTAGCTGTAACTCCGTCTAAGATATTTAATTCTGCAGCTGTTGAAGTAACTCCATCTAAGATATTTAATTCCGCTGTTGTCGCTGTTACACCATCGATTAGGTTTAATTCTGTTGCAGTCGCAGTAACTCCGTCTAGTATGTTGAGCTCAGCAGCAGTAGCTGTAACTGCAGTACCGTTTATAGACAAGGCATCTGTTTCTAATGTACCATCTACGTCTACGTCACCTGATATATCTAAGTTAGTAAAGACAGAAGTACCGACAGCCGTAATCTTATCGTTGAATGTTGCTGCACCAGCAGCTGACATGTCAAGAGTAAGAGCAGTAATTTCACTACCGCCATCGTTACCTTTTAATATAATATCTTTATCAGAGGTTACTGATTTGATTACAAAGTCTGTTGATGAGTTTGTAAATTCTGCAATGGCAGTGCCACCGTCATTAATTTTAACATCACCGCCATCAGCGTCTAGTATGATATCACCTGCTACATCTAAAGTAAGATCGCCTGAACTTAAATCAATTTCTGTACCGTCTATTGTTATGTTATCAACCGTAATACCAGCATTAGCTTCTAAAGTTGTACCATTAATTAATTTTAGTGCAGTTGAAGTAAGTCTTGCACCAATATTATTACTACCTGCTTTTCTATTTGAAAATTCAAGTAAACCATCTTCAGAACCATCTGATGCGTCATCTATCTTAGCAGTAACTTTGGCATATATGACTTCTTGATCAGCGTCATTTTCGCCTTTAAATTTAAGTTGACCTAAATAATCTCCATCAGCTACACTAGCACTATTTCTTTTGAAAGTCATTACTGGAGAAGCACTTGAACTCGAATCTGTTGAAGTTAATAATAATGTATCATCTGTAGTTGTATTTGTAAATGTACCAGTTGTTCCCGCAATTTGACCCGCAACTGTTAATACTCCGTCAGCAAGAGTCATTAAATCATTGTCGTCTGTGTGGCCAATTGTTGTACCATTAATGATAACATTATCTACTGTTAAAGTTGTAAGTGTACCTAAGCTTGTAATGTTAGATTGAGCAGCTCCTGTTACAGTAGCCGCAGTACCTGATACATTACCTGTTACGTCACCTGTAAGAGGTCCGGCAAAGGCATCTGATGTAACAGTTCCATCAAAGAAAGCATCTTTAAATTCTAATGAGGATGTACCTAAGTCAATGTCATTATCTGTAACAGGTACAAGTGCACCGTCTACAAGCTTTATTTGATGAGCATTGGCTGCATAGAAATGTATTTCGTCTGCAGTCTCAAAGTCAATCTTAGTTTGATCATCTTCACCGATTTTAATATCAGTTGCGAGTAATGATGTAATAGTCGTTTGTGCTGCGTCAAGAGCAAAGTCGATAGTGTTATCACCATCTTGGTAAGTAACCGAAATACCTGTTTCGGTATTGGAACCAACCATTGCTCCAACTGTATCTGATATAACTTCTGATAAATCAATATTAGCTGATCCATCGAACGATACGCCATGGATTGTTCTAGCTGTTGTTAAAGTGGCTGCAGAACCTGAAGTATTTTGATTACCGGCACTATTTACACCAGGTAAATCAATGTTTGCAGAACCATCGAACGAGACTCCGCCAATTGTTCTGGCTGTTGTTAATGTCGCGGCAGAACCAGTAGTATTTTGATTGAGAGTACCTATTACAAAGTCTAAAGTATTATCGGCATCATCATAGGTTACAGCAATTCCAGTTTCAGTGTTGGAAGTAACCATTGCTCCAACAGTATCACTAATCGTTTCTGCGAGTGTAACACCGCCTATTGTAATCGCATCAGCTTCAAGTGTACCATCGATATCTGCATTACCACTGATATCTAAAGTAGCGGCATCTATTTCACCACTGATGGTTATATTTCTACCGCCAGTAATATCTTTGTTTGCATCGGTTATGATAGCTTTACTTGCAATCACCGTACCGTTTGTAATACCGTCTATAAGGTTGATGTCAGCTGCACTTGCAGTAACAGCAGTACCGTTTATGGATAAGGCATCTGTTTCAAGTGTTCCATCAATATCAACGTCACCAGATATATCTAATGCGGTTGCAACTATTTCGTTATTAAATGTTGCTTTACCTGCAGCACTACCATCTATCGTTAGGAATGTAGTATCTACTCCGCCGTCTGTACCTTTGAATATAATGTCTGTATCATTTGCGGCAGCATCAATAGTAATATTACCTGAACTTGTCGTAATAGTTACAGCTGCATCACCTGCATTAATGTCGTCCGCTGCCACTGATGATCCTGCACTCATATAGGTTTGCAGATCTGTCATGGCAACCTGTTTCATCGTACCATTATCGTTGAATACAACTCTATCAGCGTCTGCTACGGTTGTTGATGTAGCGCTTGTATCACCATCAAGAATATTAAGTTCAGCAGCAGTTGAAGTTACTCCATCAAGAATATTTAACTCTGCGGCTGTGGAAGTAACACCATCTAGTATGTTTAGTTCGGCCGCAGTAGCTGTAACATTTGTGCCACCAATATCTAGAGTTGTCATTTGAACTTCGCCGGCAACAGTTAGTATGCCATCTGCGACTGTCATTAGGTCAGTATCATTACCATGTCCTATTGTTGCTCCATTGATAACAACATTATCGATTGTTAATGCGGCTGCAACTACTTCGTCGTTAAACGTTGCTTTACCTGCAGCACTACCATCGATTGTTAAGAAGGTTGTATCAACACCACCATCTGTACCTTTAAGTATAATGTCAGTATCATCTGCCGCAGCATCAATAGTAATGTTACCAGCTGAGGTTGTAATATTTACAGCAGCATTACCAGCTTGAATATCATCTGCAGCTACGGTTGAACCAGCACTCATGTAAGCGTTAAGAGCAGTCATGGCAACTTGTTTCATCGTACCATTATCATTTAGTACGACTCTATCTGCGTCAGCTACTGTTACAGAACTAGCGCTTGTATCACCGTCTAATATATTTAATTCGGCAACTGTGACAGTCGCACCATCTAATATATTCAGTTCAGCAGCAGTTGAGGTAACTCCATCCAAGATATTTAACTCGGACGCAGTTGATGTTACTCCATCTAGTATGTTTAATTCAGCTGCAGTCGAAGTGACGCCATCTAGAATATTTAACTCTGCAGTTGTAGATGTAACACCATCCAAGATATTTAATTCAGCGGCTGTAGAAGTGACATTCGTTCCACCGATATCGAGTGTTGTAACTGATATCTCACCTGCAACAGTTACTAAACCATCTGCAAGTGTTATTAAGTCTGTGTCATCTGTATGGCCAATTGTTGTTCCATTGATTAGAACGTCGTCTATGTCTAATGAACCACCAGATATTAATCCGGTTGTAGTAATTGCTGATGCACCAGTATTGATAGTACCAAAGCCAGAAGTAATCGATCCAGTATCTAACGCACCAGTACTAACAAGGTTTGGCATCGCAGTAATTTTGTCATCAAAGTAAGCAGAAAGATCTGTAACTGCTACTTGTTTCATTGTACCTGCATCATTGAATACTACACGGTCAGCATCTGCTACGGTTGTAGAAGTTGCGCTTGTATTACCATCAACGATATTAAGTTCTGTAGTTGTACTTGTTACGCCATCTAAAAGATTTAATTCTGCGGTAGTAGATGTTACACCATCGAGAATATTTAATTCTTCGGGAGTTGAAGTAACGGCAGTAGTGCTTACCGCAGCTAGAACTGGTAATGTACCAGATACGTTTGGTAAATTAATTGTTCTGTCAGCAGTAGGATCTACAACTGTAAGTGTAGTCTCATGAGCATCAGCTGTAGCACCTTCGAATACTACTGCATTCGCAGCTTCCATCGTTACTGTATTAACTTGTGTTGTTGTTCCTGTTACTGTTAGATTACCGGCAACCGCAAGATCTTGTGAGATTACGATATCGCCATCTGCTTCGATTTGTATTGCGTTAACATCGCTTGCAGAACCGATGAGTCCACCGTCTGGAATAACAATGTTACCACCAGTTGTCATTAATCCGCCACCAGTATATGTACCACTTACGTCGAGGTTGGCATTGATATCTGCTAGTGTAGCATTGATTTCTACTTCATCTGTTGCTGTAATGTCTAGAACTGTAGCGCTTGGAGCATTGATAAACTGCGAAGCATCATTAAATTGTAATGCCATTGTACTGTTAAGACGAAGACCGGCATCTGGAATATGTGTAAGAGTTACATCTTGATCGTCACCAAATTGTATTGTACCACCATCTGCAAGGAATGCATCAGCAAATCCAAGTGATGTTGTACCGAGTGTAGCACCATCATTAGCATCTGGATTATAAGCAGTTTCTGCAACGAATGTTGCTGTTCGTATACCTGATGTACCATTATCGATCGCACCGAATCCAGATGTAATAGATCCACTATTGAGTGCACCAACAGTGACAAGATTGGCCATTGCTGTGATTTCATCATCGAAGTAAGCTGCAAAGTCAGTAACCGCAACTTGTTTCATAGTACCGCCATGATTCGTAACAATTCTATCAGCATCAGCAAGTGTTACTGATGAAGCACTTGTAGTACCATCTATGATATTAATTTCTGCGGCAGTTGCTGTAACACCATCTAAGATGTTTAGTTCAGCAGCTGTAGATGTAACTCCGTCTAATATATTTAATTCAGCGGTTGTAGAAGTAACGCCATCTAAAATATTTAATTCGGCTGTCGTACTAGTTACACCATCTAAGATATTAAGTTCGGCCGCTGTCGCTGATACTGACGTACCATTTATGGATAGAGCATCTGTTTCTAGTGATCCATCTATATCAACGTTTCCAGATATATCTAAGTTAGTAAATACAGATGTTCCAGCTGCAGTTATTGTACTAGTAAATGTTGCTGCACCTCCAGCACTACCGTCTAGCGTTAAGAAGGTTGTATCTACTCCACCGTCTGTGCCTTTAAATATGATGTCAGTATCGTTAGCCGCGGCATCGATAGTAATATCACCTGCGCTTGTTGTAATAGTTACAGCTGCATCGCCTGCTTGAACATCATCAGCTTTTACAACTGTACCACCACTAAAATAAGCATTAAGATCGGTTACAGCAACCTGTTTCATAGTACCGCCGTCGTTTAGCACTACTCTATCTGCATCAGCTACTGTTGTAGAGCTTGCACTCGTATTACCATCTAATATACTTAATTCACCTGCTGTAGCTGTAACTCCATCTAAGAGGTTTAGCTCTGCAGTAGTACTAGTAACACCATCAAGGATATTAAGTTCAGCAGTACTTGCAGTAACTCCGTCTAAAATATTCAGTTCAGATGCAGATGCATCAACTGCAGCAAGTTTAGTAAAGTCTGCTTGTACTAGTCCTGATACGCCATCTAGTAAGTTTAATTCGGATGCTGTACTTGTAACTCCGTCTAAGATATTCAGTTCTGCTGCTGTTGAAGTAACCGCAGTACTATTGATTGATAGTACGTCTGTTTCTAATGTACCAGTTACCTTTGCTCCGCCAAGTGTGACTCTAAATTTTTCAGCCATACTTCCATCTTGGTTAGAGAAAACTATTTCTTTGTTAGTTCCACTAGTTCCATCCATGAAAATCTTGGCTCTTACGTTACCTTGATTACTTTGGAAATTAATGCCAGGTGTATTTGCGTCGTTAGTTCTTTGGAGTGTTACGGTTGCAGTGGATTGTTTAATGTGTAATGAAGTGTCGGGTGAATTTACGTCGCCTATACCTACTTGTCCGCCCGGTTTTAACAAAATATCACCGCTGCCGCCAGGTTCCAGTGTCATATTAGTATTACTTGAAGTAACTATTGTAGAACCGTCAATTGTTAGTGTACCAGCATCTACAACAAACTGACCACCGGATATTACTCCTGTTGTTGTGATTGAATCAGTACCAACATCGATAGATCCAAAGCCGCTTGTAATCGAACCACCACTAATAGCACCAGTGCTAACTGCACCAGTTGTAGTAAATGTGCTTGATCCTATATCAATGTTACCAAAGCCACTTGTAATCGAACCGCTATTAAGTGCACCGACCGAAGTAAGTGATGCAGCTCCTAAGTCTGAATCAAAGTTTGCTGATGTATATACTGATTCTACGTCAATACTAAATTGAGCAGAAGCAGAATCATATGACAAATCTCCGCTTACACTAAATAGTCCTCTAACAGCAGCGCTATCAAGACCAGAAGAAGCCTCAAATGCAGATACTTTAAGATATGTATCTGAATCTGCTTTAAATTCACCACTAGCAGAATCATATACTAGCAGATCTCCATTGCCGACTCCTGCGAGATTGAAGACGTTGAGGTCTTGAACACCAGATATCGGTGTTCCAACCGTTACTTTTTTTACTAAAATACTAGCCAATGAATTCTCCTAGCGTTAAATGGTCGTTACTTCAGGTGAGACAGTAATCTGACCTTCAAGTATTCTTTCTCTAAATACATTACTCGAGCTATCTGCATGAGATACCTCAACATCATAAACCCAACGGCCTTTGCGTAATGCACTAGATTGTGCGTTTGTGAGTGAGAGAGTAATTTTGCCGGCTGTAGCTGGACTGTCAACAGTACAAGTAAATGCTTGTACGTCATCAGCGTCAGTACTTTTGTAAGTACGTTTCATTTGGGCGGTTACTGAATGATTTGTAAGGTTTTTAACAGAGCCATCTAGGTTTGTAGTTTCTATAGATACAGAAATGTCAGAACCTTGGTCAAATTCTAAGTCTTCATAGGCAGCCATGTACGATCCTCAAGTTATATTTACTGTTATTTATAATAAAAGGATTCTAAAAAACTCTGACTCCGTATTTATTTTCAAATGCTTTGGCATCTGTTTTAGTGTTTACAATTGGTTGACCTTTGATATTTAAGCTTGTATTCAATAACATAGGACAACCTGTCATATTATACCACTCTTCGAGTATTAGTCTGATAATAGACTTAGAATCTGGTTTTACAATCTGGACTCTTGCAGTACCGTCAACATGGGTAACTGACTTATAGTCATGCTTTGCCTTTGCGACATACTGCATGTATTCATTCATTGGTCCGTCGAAGTATTTATACGCGTATTCAGAAAGTATTACCGGAGCAAATGGTCTAAATCTCTGTCTTTGTTTAATATCATTGACCGTATCTTTGATATCAAGACGTGGATCTGCAAGCAACGATCTATTGCCTAATGCTCTTGGTCCGAACTCTGCTCGGCCATGCGCAATACCACAAACACCTTTCATATACAACCAAGTAACAATTTCACCGACATGCGGATTAGATTTGATATTATGGCCGAGATAGGCATCAGTGAACTGCAATGGTTTATCTAGGTATGCTGCAGCAGCTCCTAAACTACTACCAGCATCACCTGGATTAGGAAAGATCCATACCTTGTCAAACATCGGATGTATCTTGCTATTTGCTACACAATTCAATGCGACTCCACCACCGTAACATAAACAATTAGAATACTTACGAGCTATCTTCATGATCTCTATTATATGCTTCTCAATTGTACATTGTGCATCGTATGCAACTTGATACTTGTCTACGCTCATAGGATATTCTGGTAAACCCATATGTAGATTGTATTTTAATAATTCACTTAAATCTTGACTGGAATGTGGCCATGCGTATGCAGCCATGCCCATTGTAATGTATTCGTCTTCCATTGGTTTCAATCCAATGTGATCTGTGATCGCAGAATAAAATAAGCCAAGAGACCAAGGATATCGTTTACTCCATACCTTTTTCTTCTTGTACCATATAGAACATGTATCCCATTCACCAATCGCATCGATAACCACACATACAGGTTCTTCTGCGTACGGGCGGGTGTAGTACGCGGCCGCGGCATGAGACCAATGATGCTTTACATAATGATCATACTTTGGTCGTTTGACCCAGCCTTGACCAGAATATAAACGTCTAAGATTTTTACGAAAGGGTTTTTCATAGAATACAGTCTTGCCTTCGATAAGTAATGAAGGATGAAGCTCAGGATCATTTTTGATTTTACTATATCTCTCTGCATGTTCTGCAGATAATATATTACCATCCTCATCAATCGTAGCCACAGCCGCATCATGAAAACCATGTGATATGCCAGTAATCTTATTCACGTGTATAACTATCCAGTAACCAAGTTCCGATTTGTTCATCTATAAGATGTTTAGTAATATGAACATTATTTTTCTTATCTGTATAAGGAACCCAGTCATCTAGTCTTTTTTGTAATCCATCATATATATTTTTTAATTTATCACTAGGTAAATTCCAAATAGCATATTCTTCTGGATATCGGATTGTATTGTACCATAAGTTTGTATTGTGTCTATTAGTGAAATCTAAGAAGTCAACCATTTCAAACCAATTATTTCTCATCGGGTTTACCATAATACATAGTTCTCTTTTACCATCAGTACAATATTTTTTATATCTCTCTAAGTTTTGAAATACTTTTGATAGATCACCATTGATTCGAATAGCGGCATATCTTTCTGGATCTAAACTATCTATGCTCAGATTGATATGCACATTGTTCTGCTCTAGTATTTTACGTACTCTTTTACTATATACAGTTCCGTTAGTAGCAATGTTTACTTTTAATTTTGGATTTACTTTTGCAACCATGTCACATATATCTAAAACTATTCTTTGAGCAAATGGTTCACCACCATTGAATCTCAGTTCTTCGAGATGTGGTATAAATTCTTCAAGTTGATCTATAAACTTGTCTGTATATGCCATCGGCAATGGTGGCTTACCTTCACGATTCTTTCGTATACCAGAACTCAATTCACCAGAACACATGATACATTCTAAATTACATTGATTACTGAGTTCCATCTCCATCATTGTAGGATATTTTTTTACACTATATTGACTGTATGCTCTTGCAAGTGGCCACACATTATTATCAATATCCTTTTTGCATTCAAAACATCTGCCAGTAAACTTTTGTTCTACTAAGTCTTGTCGTTTCTGTCTATAGGCTTTACCATTCCATATATCGCTTATAGATCTGTCAACTGTCCAACGATCTATTTCTCCTACGGTCAACCAACATGGAGATGCTTTGGCATGTACATTCCAATACATATTATTCCATGCAGCTCTGCATTTAGATTTTGAGTGATCTATCATCCAAACAATACTTCTGCAAATTCAGGAAAGATTTCATCAAAAGATTCTTTCCTACGGTTATCTAATTGTGCGGTAACTCTCATAAAATCTGTTAGCCTATCTTCATTACTAGCATCTAAGAAACTAATAACTTTTTGTAGTTGATGGTTATTATTACCTTTATATTTTTCTTTTATCTTTTCTTTCACATCTTCTGGTAAATACTGTACTGATTGATTCTTAGGTTCATGTACCATATTAAAAAGTAAATCATTTGCACCTATGTCATGGTAAAAATCTATGATATCATTGAGATACCATATATTATAGTTATTAACTGTCGGCATAAGATTGAAGATTAACTTTTCATATTTTTTTGATAGAGCACTATATTTCTTTGCATTTGCTAGTACTGTTTCCCAACGTGCACCGCCTCTTGCGTATTGCAATCTTTTACCAATATCATCTATGCTACCAGTAATTCGAATCTCTTTGAATTTAAGAATATCGTTTACAACATCTTTATTGTACATTGTAACATTTGTAGTAATTAATAATGATATATTCTCTGCCCAACCAGATTTAGCAATATACTTAAGCAGTTGTTTATTTTCAGGACTTACTAATGGTTCTCCTCCAGTCAATTCTATATTGAATATCTCTGGTAACCATTTATCTAATACTTCTTGATTATCAGTACCCATTATTTTATTCGCAAGCCAATAATCATTTGGATCTAAGGGTTCTATTCTAGTCTTATCTTCTTCTTTCTTTATCATACTCGAAGCCATCGGTCCACACATACGGCATTTAAGATTACATACATTCGATAGTTTGAGATCAAATGAAGTCGGAGCATCGGCTTCTTCGGTTACAGTATCCTTTGTTATGTGTTGAATTGGTACTATTTCAAGAAGATCTTCTCTGTAACTCTTAATGCCCATATCTTCTTCTCTCCAGCACCATTCACATTCCGAAGGTTTCTCACCATTTATAAAGGCTTTACGTAATTTTTTAAACTCAGGACCGTTCCAATGTTTTTCTAACGTATCAGTGTACATCCATGGCATCTTATGTTTTTCTTGACCATCATTGCTGGATCCCCGTGGTTGTTTGTATCTACAACACGGCCGTATAGATCCGTTCACATCAGTCGATATATGATACCAAGGAGCAGGGCAAAAACTACTTTTTATCATTACGTCCACCAGGCATACAGTTCAATCTACATTGTTTTGTGAGTCTATCAGAATCGTCCCATGATTCTGGTAAAGTTTTAGTAAACCAATCTTCATTTAATATATCAATCAAAGGATTTTTGTGTATATTATATTTGTCTTTATTATTCCAATATTCCATTAGAATAGATTCTTGTTTAAAGTCTTTGACTATCTGATGTTTATCACCAATCTGTGCCGTAATAGTATTATCACTCGGTACATCAAATTTATCATATGCATATAGAATATTTGCAAAGTAACAACATGGAATTACCTGACCATCAGGATTAATAATAGTTCGGTTTTTTTCCATCCATTCACAAACGACGCCGCATTTATTCTTGTTGAGCAATGACATCTTTTATTCTTTCCATATCTTTTTCATTATACAAATCTAATCTTGTCCAATAAAAATCTTTCATATCAGGTAGTGTCGATACATGTAATACAAGCTCTTCACGTTTTTGATTTATAAACTTGAACTTAGGATAATAAAATCTATTCGATCTTAATAACATTATATCTTCACAACCATTATCTTTGGCAGACATCGCTATATTATATATGTCATCTTGATTATGTTTGAATATTACAGTAAAGCACGTACTCTTACCTCCAGCCATATTATACGATGCCATATTATCTAATACTAATTGTAGATCTGTATCTTGTCGATATAATGAATGCTGTTCTTGAGTTATACCTTCAACTGCCCACCATACCCACAACCTATTTTTACATAGTATACCAAGATTCCACCACCATTCACTGTCTCGTATACTACCATTTGTATTCAATAAAATGCTGCAATCGCTTTCTTCCATTATATATTTAATAATCTTGAAAATATCTTTATTCATACATGGATCACCCCATGTTCCACACATATCAAATGATTTAATGTGTTGCATCGTTTCGATAGGAAACATTTTTTTAAATTCTTCGATTGACCATTGAGTAAGAGGAAGCCAGTTAGCTTTACCTAATCCGTCTGCATCTGTTCTATGACATTGTGGACATCTTGCATTACAATATGTAGAAAGGTCTAGCCATAAACATAAGTCGCCTTGCTCGTATTGTTTATTATAGTGTATTATATTTTTCATATATTTTCCACTCATGCGGCTTATTCAAGCTGTGAGTAAAGTGAACCATTTTTATATCTGAATTAAATGTTTCATCTTCAAATAAAGATGATCCAGTAAGTACATGGTATTTTTTTCCTATAAGGTATTTATCTCCGGTATCTGCTTCCCAATCGGCATTCCATCTTGTAACCCACGAATCTGGTAAAAGCTTTAGCTTTAATTCTTTTTGTATCATCTCATGCACATATAAAAACTCACCGTTAACTGGTCCAGTTGTATATCCATTTTTTATATAATAGTTAGTGTAATAATCTATATTTTCCATATAGTTATCATAAATGTATTTACATTCTTTTGGATAAAACTTATAGAATCCACCACTCATTGGTATTGTACCACTGCCCCACCAATATGGTGCTGCTAAGAACTCTCCGTGTTTTATAGGATATTCAATAGCTTCTTTATAATCATTAATAAAAAGTTTATCAATGTCGAGTACAAGAACTGGCTCATTACTATCATCATTCATAGCAGCCATCTTATTCCATTGCAATGGTATATTAGGCCTGATTGGTTCTTTTATCCATATGACTTCATAGTCAGATAGTTTATCGTTCATATAGTCTTCGTACTGTTGACCGTATTTGTTGCCTATTCTTACACAGTATATTCTCATTTGAGTTTCATACCATAAGGCCACTCACCTTCTGTTGTCCAGTATCTTGAATTATACCAAGCACATTCAAAAGATATTATAGGACCATATCCTTTTGCACGTAAAAATTTATACCATTTAATCATAGAACCCATTCAACCTTTTTATTAATAACATGATACAGCTTTGCTCTAGTATCTATCATCTCTTTCTTTGGATGATCTACGATGTAATGCCATTCTTTCGGCAACCAATCAATACCTATATTTCTTTTCTTTACAAGATAAGAGAATACAGTTTCATTATCATAGTTAAATATTCTCTGAATATTAGGTGGATGTATAGAATCTTCTTCTTCTTTGAGATATGTCATTAAGTCTAATGTCTTATCGAACTCCCAAAAGTATGCAAGTTTTTGTATGACGTTATATCCTGCCACCATAATGCCAGTATTAAAGACGTCATTCTCTGGTTCCATACCATCTTCGAGTAACATAGCATATGTGTTCCAATACTTAGATGCCGGATTACGAATACAAGAATTATATTGTGTCGATGAAATGTTCTTACCCCACTCTGCAAGATCATTTGAATCTGCAACACCAAAGTTTGACTGATCGAATATTCTAAATACATTCTCGTCTGTGTTTGGTACTACATCAAAGTCAAGATAACATACTTGATCATATTCGTTTGCAAACTCTTTCATTGCCCAATGCTTATAGAAGTTAATGATGTCGTATTCAGATATCTGTGGATAGTCTTTCATATACTTACAGAAATCTTTGTAGTGCTTATCGTTACCAAGTAAACGATATTCAACAGGTTCACCACATTCTGGTTTATTAAGTGATTCTGCGTATTCGCGCTGACGTCTTTCTAGTTCATGTCGATTATTGTATAATGCGTTCTTTGTCTTAAGACTCTTATCAGTCTTAACTTGCACGCCTTTCTCATACCAGCCTGGATTATCTAGTTTATCTTCTGGTATATCAATGAAGATACTGAAGATGATTTTCATTTTCCAATCACCATAAATCGATTAAAGTCGTTTAGTTCTAAAGTTTTTACACAAGCCACCCATTCAAGATTTAAACTCTCTGCAAATAACTGAGCTGTTGGCCAACAGTTGATATGAGAGTTTAAGTCTTTATAGTTATTTGTCTGAAATACAACCCATGCTTGTTTATCCTTTTTCTTTATGATAGCATGTAAGTCTTCTTGTTCCATATGTTCGCAACTCGTATTAATAATAGCACTATACGGAGATAAATCTTCTTCTTCATTTATATCTTTAGTTCTAAAATCTATGTCATAATCACCAAAAAGTTCCCATGCGTATTCTTCACATATTGGATCACAGTCTGCAGATACAATATTCATTCTACTACCAGGCCATTTCTGACGTAAATGATATGCCATCATGCCATACCATCCACCAACAACTAAAAACCTACCTGTATGAAATCCATAAAATTTATGAAATACATCTGCTAGCCATTTCTTGCTTTCCCAATGATTTTGATCGACACTGTGTACAATATCTTTGATACGATATAGATCATCTACGCCGTACATTGATTCATCATATACTTTTTCAGAGAGCTTAAGAGCTCTAGATAAGATCTTCGATTCCAACTTCCATTTCCTCATACGTTGTTATTATAGTATCATAATTTATATCTGGATGGTATTTCTTTGATTGTATATAAGTGTTTGGAAATGTATCATAGTCAAAGTCTTCATGCACAATAAATCGATCTATACCTTTATATTTGCGTAAATAATAATCACGAAATCCTGTATTAAAATGATCCCATATCTTATGTACATCAGGATCGTCTGCATTCCAAGCAATCATAGACGAGTTCATTTTCACATCATAGTTAGATAATCTATTATATAGCTTACCTTGTTTCCAATGACAATTAATGAAAGTGAGATTTTGACTTGATATTTCAAGTAATCTTTCAGGATCTTGAACCTTTGCATCAAGATCTAAAAACAATATATCACCTGAAAGAGGAAAGTTTTTATCAAACATACGCAGTTTATTCCACCACACTTTGAGTGTAGGTCTACCTTGATCAGGAATAACTTCGATTCCTTCGTCTAAACCGTACGAATCATCTGTATAGCAATAGAACTTATCTAGCTTTGGTTGATCTTTTACATCTTTATAGATTTTATTTACAAATTCTGGCCCGTACTTGGTACCAAATTTAACAGTAATAAGTTTTGTCATAATAATATTATAGCACGTTTTATTCGACTTGTAAACGTTTAATTTTACAATATATTTCTAATACTTCATATATGCTTTTAGCTTTACGTATTGATAATTTTGTTGCTTTATCTTTTACAGCAACAATAGTAGGATCTTCAAACATTGCTAGTTTTAAATCAAATAGAAAGTTTTTATTATCATTAAACTTATCTGCATTCATAAGTAAATCTGCAGGAACAACGCCAGGAGTACTAATCGGATTATTCAATCTCCATAGTTCTATTCTTTCTTGTTCATTCTTATCTACTTTATTTTCGAGATCTTGCTTGTATTTTTCTGCGAGTTCATAACGTTCTTTATCGATTTCATCGGCATCGGCTTCTAGTTTTTTCTTATAATTCTCGACAAGTTCATATCGCTCTTTATCAGTTTTATCTACTTCTGCTTCGAGTTGTTTTTTATAAGCATCTGCTAATTGATAACGTTCTTTATCGGTTTTATCTACATCAGCTTCGAGTTTCTTTTTATATATATCCATTTCACGATTAGCGATTGCATATCGTCTTTTATCTTGTTCATCTAATAATCTTTGGCCTTTAGCTAATTCTTCTGCGACTCGACCTTGTATGAGTTTGTCAAATGCCTCATCTTCTAATCTACGAGAAACTCGTGTTTCTCTTTCAACTGCTTCCATAGACCATTCAGAAATAAACCCTTGAAAGTCAGCAGCGCCATAGTCAACTGGAAGATGATAAACATGAAGTTCATCTTCTCTTTTAAATAAAACTTCTATGATTGTATTTTCTCTGTCTACAAATGTAGCAGAATCTATTTTACCTGTAAATTCAAACGCCATAATATAAGCTCAATAACTCCTTCAATGTTTTAGATTTTCTAATTTTTAACTGTTTAGATTTATCTTTGGTAGCTGACAATTCTTCTAATATCACTAGCTTGTATTCAAACAACATTTCTTTATTACTACTGTGTTTATCTATAATCTGTAAAATGTCTTTTGGTTTCAGCCTTTGTACTGGTGTCATATTCCAATCTTTACGTGCTTCTTCTGCATTCAGTGCCGCTTGCTTTGAAACATCTTTTGCAGCTTGTTCTATTTTTTCTAATGGCCACTCTTCTATAAAATCTAGAAAAGTAGGGTCACTAAAATTTACATGAAGATGGAATTGAGTTAGAACTGAATCGCCTTCTTGGCTATATAATATTTCTATAACACTGTTTGTAGGAGAGTCAGCAAATCGCGCTGATTTTATTTTACCTGAAAATGCCTGTGACATAATACGATCCTTCTCATTAGGTTTTTCTTATTGCAAAATTGTAGGTTGTAACTGTTGCCGCACTACCAGCCGGAACTTCTTGAGCTCTGTAATCATCTACATATACTTCATTAGTTATATATGCAGAACTATTTAACTTAGTATCTACTGCTGTTGCTCTTGTTTGATAACCAGTTGTTGAAGAA